>Ga0209060_10003772_pt1 | contig 12351 bp, 12 predicted proteins | sample Coa_R1_8_FD_187155 | JGI IMG/M metagenome (GOLD analysis project Ga0209060, IMG submission 187155) | Surface soil microbial communities from Centralia Pennsylvania, which are recovering from an underground coalmine fire - Coalmine... | ecosystem: Environmental > Terrestrial > Soil >...
TGTCGATGTGTGATCGACAGCAAGTGCCGAGCCACGGGAAAACAGCGACGGAACGCGGCCTCGCGCGCGAAGTCCGTCAGCAGAGTTGGCGGCGGCGCCAACACGCAGCGCGCTCGCGCGAGCGCCGATCGCCAGCAGAGTTGGCGACGGCGCCAACCGGTACGATCAGAGAGCGCGCGCGATCCCGCACAGCATCTCGCCGGCGAAGTAGCGCGAGCCCGGCGGATCGTCGATGCGAATCGGCCGCAGGAAGCTGTTCAGGATCTCGCCCTGCGCGTTCCGGCGGGCCGTCGGACGAGATGGGTCGACGAAGCTGCGGCGCACGCGTCCGTCGCGCGCCTGCACGAACGTGATTCGCCCGTCGGACGACACGCTCTCCACGATGCCGGCCTCGTCGGCGCACTCGGGCAGGGTCGCCACGCCGCGCGTGTCGAAGAACAGGACGTCGCCGGCCCGCGCGTCGCGGGGACCGACCAGCCGGTGCGCCGTGCGCAGGTAGCCCCAGAGCGCGCGCGTGCTGCCGTCGGTGCCGAAGCGAAGCCCGGCGTCGTGGAGCGCCCGCTCGACGAAGGCCGCGCTCTCGTTCGCCCCGGCGGGGGCTCCGTGCCGGGCCTCCCGCTCGGCCGCCGCTGCCACCGAGCGGGCGTGGGGCGCGGCGCGCCGGCCGCCGGTCGACGCGCAGCCCAGCGCGCAGAGGCCGAAGACGACGATGATCGCCAGCAGAACCTCGAGCCAACGGAAGGGGCGTTCGCCCGGCAGCGGAAGCGACATTTAACGACATCGTAGGACATGTAGGATATCTGTCCACATTTTGACCGATTCGCCCGAACGACTAACGTTCGGGCCGCCATGTCGAGGCGATTTCCCATCGCGATCTTCGTGTTCGCGTTCCTGGGGTGGACCTTCGATTTCTATGACCTGGTACTGCTCGGTTTCCTCAAGGACCACGTGGCGCGCGATCTCCACCTGTCGCGCGTGGCGGAGTCCTGGCTGCTCGGCGCCGGCCTGGGCGCCTCCGGCGTCGGCGGCCTGGTGGCGGGCGCGCTGGCCGATCGCCTCGGCAAGCGCGCGATCCTCTCGGTGACCGTGCTCGTCTATTCGCTCGGCTCGCTGGTGTGCGGGCTGGCGCCCACCGCGGCCATCTTCTTCGTCGGGCGCCTGATCCAGGGGATCGGCGTCGGGGGCGAGTGGGCGATCGGCCACGGCATGCTGGCCGAGGCGGTCGCGCCCGAGATCCGCGGCCGCGCGGCGGCGACGCTGCAGGCGGGCGAGCCGATCGGCGTCGCCATCGCCGCGCTGGTCGGCTACCTGGTCCTGCCCCGGGTCGGCTGGCGCGCGGTCCTGGTCGGCTCGAGCGTCACCGCGCTGCTGGCGGTCGTCGCGCGGAAGTCGGTGCACCTGCCCGCCCGGCGCGCCGTCACGCACCACTACCTCGACGAGGTCCGCGCCGCCGCGCGCGTGCCGGGCCTCGGGCGCCGCTTCGTGGCCGCCTGGCTGCTGGGGGTGTTCAAGCTCGGCACGTACTGGAGCTGCTACACCTGGCTTCCCTCGTTTCTGTCGGGCGGGATGCACCAGAGCGTCGGCCGCTCGCTGACCTGGATGGTCACGGCGCAGGTTGGACAGCTGGGGGGCATGCTCGCCTTCGGCGCCGTCTCCGATCGGCTCGGGCGCCGGCCGGCGTTCGCGATCTATTCGGTGCTGACGGCCGCGGCCATCGGCGCGCTGGCGATCGGGTGGCAGGCGCTGCTGCAACACCCGCCGGTGTTCTGGACGGTCATGTTCGCGCTCGGCGTCGGGTCGGGCTGTACGGCCGGGTTCGGCGCGCTCTTGGCCGAGCTGTACCCGGAAGAGGTGCGCGGCGCGGCCATGGGCGCGACTTACAACCTGGCCCGCGCGGCCCAGCTGCTGACGCCGCTGCTCGTCGGGCTGATGGTGGCGCGCCACGGCCTCGGCGGCGGCCTGGCGGTCCCCTGCGCGCTGGCGCTCTGCACGGCGAGCTGGGTCTGGGTCCTGCCGGAGACGCGCGGGATCGCGCTGCCGACGCTCAGGGCGCGATCGGCGCCGTGACGAGGTGGAGATCGGTCACCGACGATCCGTAGACGAAGGCGATGATCTGCTGCCCGGCGGCCACGCTCACGGTGGTGGTCCCCTGTCGAACAGCCATCAGCTGGGCACAGGTCGGCGTCTCGGTGCCGAGCCAGGGCGCGACCGAGATCTGGTGGGCGCCCGGGCTGGCCGGGAACTCGGCGAAGTCCCCCGTGTCCCAGTTGATGAGCGGGCCCGGCACGTAGGGATCGCCGTTGAGCGCAGGCGCGCAAGCGTCGTCGACGAAGAAGTAGTAGTCATCGCCGGAGGTGGGGAGGCCGTCGTCGACGGACAGCGTGGTGACCAGGTACTCGCCCTGGCCGGCGGGCGGCGGCGGGGCCAGGGGACCCATCTGCTGCGGGGACGGCGGCGGGGCGCCGTCGTCGCCCTTCTCGAACAGAGGGGTCCAGTCGATCGCGCTCAGCGGGTTGCTTGTGAAGGGCGGGCCGGAGGTGTCGAGCATGACCGTCACCTGCGGGTGCGAGCCGTCGTCCATGCCGAGCCAGAGCGGCTGGGCGTCGGCGGTGTCGTTCGGCGAGCTGCCGGCCGGCAGCGCGACCAACTGGACGTTGGTGCCGCCGTTCTCGACGAACCGGGGCTTCACGTAGTCGGAGATGGTGCCGTAGGTCAGGCCGGCGATGATCGGCTTGCCCGACAGGGACGGCATGAGACCGCCCCCGTACATGTCGTCGTAGATGTCGAGCGCGGGCCCGGTCGTCATGCCGCTCGGGACGAAGGTGTGGGCCAGTCGAACCGTCAACAACAGCCCGCCCGCGCCGCCAGCGCTCGAGCCGCCGGCCCCCGCAGAGCCCGAGCCGCCGACGCCCGCGCTCGAGCCGCCCGCGCCGCCCGAGCCGGGGAGCGCGCCCTGCCCACCCGCGCCGCCGCGAGCCGACTGACCGCCCGCGCCGCCGCTGGCGGCCCCGCTTGTGCCGCCGTTGCTGGCGCCGCATGAGCACAGCACCGCACATGCCACCACCGTCACCCAACCACGCATGAGCGGTTTATCAGCCGACGGATTAAGAAGGGCAAGCCGATTCCGAGGCCCACGGATGACGCGGTATCATTGAATACGATGAGAGACGTCGTCGTCGTCGCGGGCGCGAGGACGCCCGTCGGGTCGTTTCAAGGATCCTTGGCTGGCTTGCCGGCCCCCAAGCTGGGCGCGGTGGCGATCAAGGCCGCGCTCGAGCGGGCCGGGGTCCCCCCGGATGCCGTCGGTGAGGTCTACATGGGCTGCGTGCTGCCGGCCGGCGTCGGGCAGGCGCCGGCGCGGCAGGCGTCGATCGCCGCCGGGATCCCGCCCGCGGTCGGCGCGGTCACCGTCAACAAGGTGTGCGGCTCGGGGCTCAAGGCGGTCGTGTTCGGCGCCAACGCCATCGCGGCCGGCGAGCACGACGTGGTGGTGGCGGGCGGCATGGAGTCGATGAGCAACGCCCCCTACCTGCTGCCGAAGGCGCGCGAGGGGTACCGCCTGGGGCACGGACAGGTGATCGACTCGCTGATCAACGATGGGCTGTGGGACGCGTACGGCAACGTCCACATGGGCGACTGCGCCGAGCTGTGCGCCAAGGAGAAGGGGATCACGCGCGCCGATCAGGACGCCTTCGCCGTCGAGTCGTACAAGCGCGCGCTGCGCGCTCAGGCGGCGGGGAAGTTCAAACCGGAGATCGTCCCGGTCGAGATCGCGCAGAAGAAGGGCCCGCCCAAGCTCGTCGACCTCGACGAGGAGCCGGGCCGCGGCGACATCGAGAAGCTGCCCGGCCTGCGCCCCGCCTTCCAGAAGGAGGGGACGGTCACGGCCGGCAACGCCTCGTCGATCAACGACGGCGCGGCGGCGCTGGTGCTGGCGGCGGCGGACGTCGCGGCGGCGCGCGGCTGGAAGCCGGTGGCGCGCATCGTCGGGGCCGCCGGTCACGCGCAGGCGCCCGAGTGGTTCACCACCGCTCCGGCCGGCGCGATCGAGCGCCTCCTGCGCAAGGTCGGCTGGAGCAAGGACGCGGTCGACCTGTGGGAGATCAACGAGGCCTTCGCGGTGGTCTCGATCGTCAACAACAGGATGTTGGGGCTCGACCCGGCGCGGGTGAACGTCTGGGGCGGCGCCGTGGCGCTGGGGCACCCGATCGGCGCCTCGGGGGCGCGGGTGCTGGTGACGCTGCTGTCGGCGCTCCGCGACGCCGGGAAACGCCGCGGGGTCGCCTCCCTCTGCATCGGCGGCGGCGAGGGGATCGCGCTGGCGGTCGAGCGGATCTGACGTTACCTTCACGCCCAGCATGACGGCTCAGCTCGACGGCATCCACCGCATCGGCGTGATCGGCGCGGGGCAGATGGGACGCGGCATCGCGCAGCTCGCGGCAGGGCAGGGGTTTGCCGTCACGCTGGCCGACATCGGGCGCGACATCGCCGAGCGCGGGCGCGCCACCGTCGGCAAGCAGCTGGACAAGCTGGTCGACAAGGGGAAGCTGACCGCCGCCGAGCGGACGCAGATGCTGGCCCGCATCGAGGCCTGCGACCTCTACGGCAAGGAGCTGGAGGCGGTCGACTTCGTCGTCGAGGCGGCGACCGAGGACGTGGCGGTCAAGCGCGAGATCTTCGCGACGCTCGACCGCGCCTGCCGCGGCGACGTGGTGCTGGCCACCAACACCTCGTCGATCAGCATCACCGCCATCGGCGCGGCCGTGAAGCGCCCCGAGCGGGTGATCGGGATGCACTTCATGAACCCGCCGCCGCTGATGATGCTGGTGGAGATCATCCGCGGGCTGGCGACGGCCGACGCCACCTACGAGGTCACGCGCGCGCTGGCCGAGCGGATGGGCAAGCAGACCGTCGTGTCGCGCGACGTGCCCGGGTTCATCGTCAACCGCGTGCTGATGCCGATGGTGAACGAGGCCTGCTTCGCGCTCTACGAGGGGATCGGCACCGTCGAGGACATGGACGTCGCCATCCAGATGGGGCTCAACCACCCGATGGGGCCGTTCACGCTGATGGATCTCATCGGCCTGGACACGACGCTTTCCATTCTCGAAGTGCTGCACAAGAACCTGGGCGATCCGAAGTACCGCCCCTGTCCGCTGCTGCGCCAGTACGTGGCGGCCGGGTGGCTGGGGCGCAAGACGGGGCGCGGCTTCTACCACTACCCCCCGCCCGCGCAGGTCTCCGGGCCGATCCGCGTCGAGGGGGTCGGGTGAGCGGCGGGTCGATCCCCCCCTTTTCGGCGCCGCCCCCCGCGACGGTCGCGCGCGACGGCGTCGTCGCCGTGCTGAGCGTCAACCGGCCCGAGGCGCGCAACGCGCTCGACGCGGCGACGCTGGACGCGCTCCACGACGCGTTCGTCGGGATCGAGCGCGACGCCGACGTCCGCTGCGTGATCGTGACCGGGGCCGGCGACAAGGCGTTCGCGGCGGGGGCCGACATCAAGGCGATGGCCGACGCCGATCCGGCGGGCGCCGAGGTGCTGGTCGATCACGCGCACCGGCTGGGGGACCTGCTCGAGGCCTCGCGGTTGCCGGTGGTCGCCGCCGTGCACGGGTTCGCGCTGGGCGGCGGCTTCGAGCTGGCGCTGGCCTGCGACTTCATCTACGCCGCGCGCGGCGCCAAGCTCGGCTTCCCCGAGGTCGGTCTGGGGGTCATCCCCGGCATGGGCGGCACGCAGCGGCTGGTGCAGCGGATCGGCGTGGCCCGCGCCCGCGAGCTCATCTACACGGGCCGCCTGGTCGACGCCGAGGTCGCCGCGCGGATCGGCCTCGTCAACGAGGTGGTCGAGCCGGCCGAGTTGCTGCCGCGCGCGCGCGCCGTGGCCGCCGAGATCGCCGCCCGGGCGCCGCTGGCGGTGGCGGCGGCCAAGCGCGCCATCCGGCGGGGCGCCGACCAGACGCTCGACGACGGAATTACGCTCGAACGGCAGCTCTTCGCTTCACTATTTGCCTCCCACGATCAAAAAGAGGGGATGCGCGCGTTCCTCGACAAGCGCGCCCCCGTCTGGACTGGACGATGAACTTCGACCTCTCTCCCGAACAGAAGATGATCCGCGACACCGCGCGCGACCTGGCGGCCCGCGAGATCACGCCGCACGCCGCCGAGATCGATCGCAGCCACGAGTTCCCGCGCAAGATCTTCGCGCGCCTCGGCGAGATGGGGCTGCTCGGCATCATGGTCCCCGAAAACCTCGGGGGCGCCGGGATGGACGCGCTCTCGTACGCGCTGGCGCTGGAAGAGATCGCGCGCGCATGCGCCTCGACCGCGGTCGCCATGTCGGTGCAGAGCTCGCTGGTGGCGGCGCCGATCCTCAAGGAGGGGACCGACGCGCAGCGGGCGCGCTGGCTCCCCGACCTGGCGGCCGGCAAAAAGATCGGCTGCTTCGCCCTCTCCGAGCCAGAGGCGGGCTCCGACGCCAAGGCCCAGAAGACGCGCGCCACGCGCGACGGCGCCCGCTGGGTGCTGAACGGCACCAAGAACTTCATCACCAACGGCCCGGTGGCCGACCTGGCGATCGTCATCGCCAACACCGACCCGGCCAAGGGGTCGCGCGGCATCACCGCCTTCGTCGTCCCCACGGACACGCCCGGGCTGTCGTTCGGCCCGCCCGACGACAAGCTGGGGATCCGCGGCGCCCCCAGCGCGCAGCTGTTCCTCACCGACTGCGCCGTCGGCGACGACGCGCGGCTCGGCCCCGAGGGCGACGGGTTCAAGATCGCGATGCGCGCGCTGGACGGCGGGCGGATCGGGATCGCCGCCCAGGCCCTGGGGATCGCGCGCGCCGCCTTCGAGGACGCGGTCCGCTACGCGCGCGAGCGCAAGACCTTCGGGCAGCCGATCGCCGAGCACCAGGCCATCCAGTTCAAGCTGGCCGACATGCGCACCGAGATCGACGCCGCCAGGATGCTGCTCTGGCGGGCGGCCGTGAAGAAGGACGCCGGGGCCCCCTACTCGACCGACGCGGCGATGGCCAAGCTGTTCGCCTCCGAGGTCGCCAATCGGGCCGCCAAGGAGGCGGTTCAGATCTTCGGCGGCTACGGCTACCTGCGCGATTTCCCCGCCGAGCGGCACTTCCGCGACGCGAAGATCACCGAGATCTACGAGGGAACCAGCGAGATCCAGCGGCTGGTGATCGCTTCGGCCTTGCTCAAGGAGTGAACCTGGGGATAAGTTCGGTCCGTCGAGGAGGATCGCCCATGGGTTCGATCGCCGCACTGGCTCGCAGGTCGTTTGGCTCGTCGCTCGTCGGACTGACTTTGCTGTCGACGCTGGCGCTCTCCGCCTGCGCCGACACCGACAGCAGCGGAGACAGGCGGGTCCGCGTCGTCAAGAACAACGAGGCCGAGCCCCAGACGAGCGGGATCTCGCCGGACAAGCAGGCGGAGGTGCAGCTGCTCCTGCAGCAGCGCGATCCTTCGACGCTGCGCTGCTACCAGGACGTGCTCGACGAGAAGCACGATCGCGCCTTCAAGGGCACGGTCATCGTCCTCCTGACCCTCTCGCCGTCGGGCGGCGCCTCGAAGGCCAGCGCCAAGGTGACCGGCGGGACGCTCAACAACAAAGAAGTGAACGACTGCCTGGTCGAGAAGCTGCAGGACTTCGAGTACCCGCAGATCGCGCAGACCGGGACGATGCAGTACGTCTACCGGTTCGAACCGGCCTACTGAGCGACGGCGTCGAGCGTGGCGGGGCGCTCGCGGAGATAGAACGCGACCGTGGCGCCCTTGGCGAGCAGCGCCAGGAGAACGAAGGTCGCGGTCGAGACCAGGCGAACGACCGGCAGCTCGGTCGGATACACGACGTTCAGCATGCTGAGCGCGAGCGGCGGGCAGAGCACGTAGAGGCCGCTGCGCGGCCAGGTCTGGCGAATCATGCTCACGCCGATGCGCAGCGCCTGCCGCACGGAGCGGGTGCTGAAGACGAGAGCCGGCGTCGCGAAGGTGAGCAAGAAATCGACGGCCACGAAGACCACGAGCGCCTCGACGCGCGCCGCGTGCAATCCCGCCGGCCCCATCTTCCGGACGGCGAGGGCGGACACCGAGGCATTGAGCGGGGCCACCACCACGCCGACGAGGATCCCCAGGCTCAAGAAGCGGCCGAGAAAGTTCGGCGCGCTCTCGAGGAGATCGCCGAAGGTGACCGGCTTGCCCTCGCGGCGGCGGAGGAAGAACACCCGCTCGGCGCCGTACCAACCGAGGCCGAGGACCCCGCAGACGAGGTAGGCGCCCGTGCGCGCGAGGATCGACGTCGTCGCGAACCTGATTGCAGCGGGGATGCACCAGAGCGCGACGGACAACAGCACCAGGCTGGGCTGACTGAAAACGGCGCGCCCCGCCCAGACGAAGTCATTGACGAACTCTCGCGGAGCCAGCTTCTCATCCAGAGATCGCTCGTCGCGCATCCCCGAAGCCTGGCACGAGCATTCGCGGTGGGTCAAACGCCCCCAGCGGGGACTGCAGTCCCGGTGCGCGCGAAAGGTAAGCGACATTTCGGTTTGACGTGAGGCGTGAGCCGTTCGCGGCATCCGCCGTCACTGTATTGGCGGCGTCAGCGGTGAAATCGACACGTGGGCTGTTGCGCAACGGATGTGACGCAACACCTTCGACGTCAGACACGTGGCTATTTTCGGGTCGAACGGAATTTTTCTCCGCCGGCCGGAACTTCCGCCGATGAAAAGTGTCTGAAGGACGCCTCGAAGAGTCAGCTCGAGACAACCGACCCAAGGTGTTCATGAAGTCAGCGAAGTCAGCAGCTCTGTTCGTTTCGGCTTTCGCGGTTTTGGGGCTTGGGTGCGGTGGCGACAAGGCAGCGCGCAAGGACGCCGAAGGCGGGCCCGAGTACGCGATGGCGCGGAAGAAGGCGCCGCCGAAGCCCGCCGATCCCGGCGCGTCGATGACGCTCGACAACGAGATGGGCGTCATGGACACCGACGACGTCGAGGCGACGCTGCAGGAGCACTTCGACGACGTGCGCGACTGCTACGGGCGCGCGGGCAAGGCGCAGCGCTACGCCGGCGGCAAAGTGTTGCTCCGCTTCATGGTCGCCGGCGACGGGACGGCGCAGGACGTGTGGGTGCTCGAGTCGTCGCTCGGCAACTACGAGGTCGAGCGCTGCCTGGTCGAGGTGGGCCGCAAGATCCATTTCCACGCGCCGAACGGCAACAAAGCCACCACCTTCGAGTACCCGGTCGAGTTCCGCTCGCAGACCGGCATGGAGATTCTCGACGTCGACGGCCCGAAGATCGAGCACGACGTCGCCGTGCTGAAGCCCCAGCTCGCCGCCTGCGGCCAGCTCGCCGCCGAGCAGGTGAACGTCAACCTGTACATCGAATCGAACGGCGTCCCCGGCTCGGTCGGCCTGGCGACGGCCGCGGCGATCGACGAGGACGCGGGGGACTGCGTGGTGCAGACCATCCGCGGCTGGCGCATGTCGGCCAGCCTCCCCGGCCACGTCGTGCGCGCGACCTTCACGATCCCGCCCAACCTGACCACCGCCGACGCCTCCCCGCGCCGCACCCTGGCCCACCACCGCCGGCGCTGATCGACCCTGGGAACCCTCGAAGGGTTCCCACACGCTCCCGCGAAGGGCTCCGCCGGGCGAGGCCCGGCTCGGTCCACGCGAGTCGCCGATCAGGCGCGCGTCAACTTCGAGTGCTTGCGGCCGTACAGGCCGTAGATGACGAGGCCGATCGCCATCCAGCCGAAGAGGCGGATGAGCGTGCTGCCCGACTCCTGCAGCATGAGGTAGAGCGACGTCAGCGCCCCGCAGATCGGGACCAGGTAAGTGCCGCCAGGGACGCGGAAGCCGCGCGGGAGGTCGGGGCGCTGGCGGCGCAAGATCAGCACGCCGATGCTGACCAGCACGAAGGCGAACAGCGTCCCCACCGAGGTCAGCTGCGCCAGGACGCCGACGGGCAACAGGCCGCCCGCCAGCGCCACCAGCACGCCGGTGATGATGGTCGTGACCCAGGGGGTCCCGAAGCGCGGGTGGACGCGCGCGGCGCCCGGGGGCAATAGGCCGTCGTGGGCCATGGAGAAGAAGATGCGCGGCTGTCCCAGCATCATCACCAGCATCACCGACGAGAGGCCGGCGATGGCGCCCACCTCGACGAAGGTGGCCAGCCAGCGCTGGCCGGTCGCCTCGACACCGACGGCGATCGGGTGGGGAACCGCGAGCTGCGTGTAGGGGACGATGCCGGTCAGGATCGCCGACACCGCCACGTAGAGCACCGTACAGACCGCCAGCGAGCCCAGGATCCCGAACGGGAGATCGTGCTGCGGGTTCTTCGTCTCCTGCGCCGCGGTCGAGACCGCGTCGAACCCGATGTAGGCGAAGAAGACGCGGGCCGCGCCGCGCATGACGCCGGAGAAGCCGAAGTGGCCGGGCCCCTGCTCGGGCGGGATGAACGGGTGCCAGTTGGCGGTGTTCACGAACCGCGCGCAGAAGGCGATGAACATCAGCACCACCGCCACCTTGACGGTGACGATCACGGCGTTGAAGCGCGCCGACTCCTTGATGCCGATGACCAGGATGACCGTCACGATGGCGGTGACCAGCATCGCCGGAATGTTCAGCACCGCGCCGGTGGCGTGGAACTGCGACATCGCCTCGTCGTAGACGAACGGCGCTTGTGTCCAGGTCGCCGGCAGCGTGATGCCCAGGACGTCGTGGACGAACGCCACCGCGTAGCCAGACCAGCCGACGCTGACTGCCGCCGAGGCGACCATGTACTCGAGGATCAGGTCCCAGCCGATGATCCAGGCGACGAGCTCGCCCATCGTGGCGTACGAGTAGGTGTAGGCGCTGCCGGCGACGGGGATCATCGAGGCCATCTCGGCGTAACAGAGACCGGCAAAGCCCGAGGCGATCCCGGCCACCACGAACGACAGCACCACCGCCGGCCCCGCGTTGTCGGCGGCGGCGTGGCCGGTGAGGACGAAGATACCGGTGCCGATGATGGCGCCGATCCCCAGGAGGGCGAGGTCGATCGGGCCCAAGGCCCGCTTGAGCCCGTGCTCGCCCGCGGCGTCGGCGCGCAGGGCGTCGATCGACTTGGTGGCGAACAGACGGCTAGCCATGGGGAACCCGCTTGCTGGCGGAGCGCAGCATCGCCACCGCAGTGTAGACCACCACGGCGACCACCAGCCACTTCACCGTTTGCAGCGACAGCGTGTCGAACCAGCGGGCCGCCACCAGCACGGCGGGCAGGCCGCCCAGCGCCAGGCCAATCGAGGCGGGCAGGTCGTAGCGGCCGGAGCGCACGAAGCGGACCGAGGCCGCCGGCATCAGGAACGCGCAGGAACCCATCATGATCGGGAACGCCGCCTTCTCCTGCATGCCGAGCAGCGCCACCAGGATCATGCAGGGGGCGAAGAGCCCGATCCCCAGCGTCATGAGCGCGCCCAGCACGAAGTTGCCGGCGATGGCGACCGCCAGCCGCGCGCCCGAGAGCCCCAGCGCCTCACCGCCGCCGCCGGCGCGCCCGGTCGCCCGCGCGACCATGATCGCGGCCGCGACCAGCAGCAGCGCGCCCATGCCCAGCTGGATGCGGCGCCGCGACCAGCGCGCGACGACCCCCGCGCCCAGCCAGGCGCCGGCGACCGAGGCGGCGATCATCGAGATCAGCGTGGTCGCGTCGACCTCGACGATCTTGATGAAGATGAACGCCTCCGCGAAGGTCGGGATCATGTGGCCGACGTTCAGCGTCCCGGGCACGTTCTCGTCGGCGACGAAGCCGCCCACCTTGTAGATCGAGGTGGTGGTGGCGAACGAACCTATCCCCAGCGTGTCGAAGAAGTTCGTCAGCGCGCCGATCGCCACCTGCAGCACCGACGGTCGCCGCGGTCCCGGCGTGCCGCGGGCCTGAGCGATCCAGAACGCCACGAAGGCGACCCCGGCTCCCGCCAGGAGCGCGATCAGGAGCGTCTTGGCATCGAGCAATGGCCGCTACTAGGGCGTGGCCGGGCAGATCGGGGCCGCTTCGGCTCCGCTGGCGGCGACCAGCCCGGTACCGGTGGCGACGATGTCGCCGCCGCAGCCGGTGGTCGTGATGCCGCCGAAACCCTTCACGCCGCCAGAGCCGAGACCGCCAGAGCCGGTCACACCGCCAGAGCCGAGACCGCCAGAGCCTGTGACGCCGCCAGAGCCGACCGAACCGCCAGAGCCGACCGCCCCGCCGGAGCCCACAGCACCACCAGAGCCGACAACACCGCCGGAACCGACCGCCCCGCCAGAGCCGACCACGCCGCCGGAGCCGACCACGCCGCCAGAGCCGACCACGCCGCCAGAACC
>Ga0209060_10003774_pt1 | contig 12343 bp, 5 predicted proteins | sample Coa_R1_8_FD_187155 | JGI IMG/M metagenome (GOLD analysis project Ga0209060, IMG submission 187155) | Surface soil microbial communities from Centralia Pennsylvania, which are recovering from an underground coalmine fire - Coalmine... | ecosystem: Environmental > Terrestrial > Soil > Unclassified...
CACCGGCGGGGGCGTCACGCATACGACCTCGGTTTCGGTAGCAGTGACTGCGGCCGGCGGTGGTGGTGGAAATACGACGACGCAGTTGCTTGGAAATCCCGGCTTTGAGAACGGATCGGCGAATCCCTCACCCTGGACAGTAACGACCACGGCTTCTACGAATCGCGTCATTAATAGTACGAACACCGAGCCTCCGCACTCCGGCACCTTCGATGCGTGGCTGGATGGTCACGGCACGACCACCACCGATAGCATCCTGCAGCAAGTTGCGATTCCTTCGAACGCCACTGCGGCCAGTTTGAGCTTCTTCTTGCATATCGACACGGCGGAAACCAGCACCACCAAGGCGTTCGACACCCTGGCCGTGCAGGTGAGAAATACCTCTGGAACCGTGCTGTCCACGCTCAAGACGTTCTCGAATCTGAATGCAGCCAGTGGTTACCAGCAGCAGAGCTTCGATCTAAGCTCTTTCAAAGGGCAGACCATCCAGGTCTTCCTCCAAGGCAAAGAAGACTTCGAGTTGCAGACCTCGTTCGTAGTCGATGACTTCACCCTGAACGTTACGACTCCCGGAAGCACTACGGATACGACGCCCCCCACCACGTCTGTGAACGCCCCCATCAATGGCGCAACGGTTTCCGGAACGGTGAATGTGAGTGCCACCGCCTCCGATAATGTGGGCGTAACGCAGATGCAGCTCCTGATCGATGGCACCATAGTTACTTCCAATACCAACGCGACCTCGCTGTCCTTCAGCTTAGACACCACCTCGGTAGCGAATGGCAGCCACACGATCGTCTCGAAAGCCTTCGATGCGGCGGGCAATGTGGGTACGTCCTCCACGGTGACGGTCACGGTCTCGAATGCCGCTACCGGCGGCACGCCAACGGAACTGATCGGGAATGGCGGCTTTGAAAATGGAGCGTCCAGCCCTGCGCCCTGGACGGTGACAACCACCTCGTCCCAGAATCTGATCATTAACAGCAATACCGCTGAGCCTCCGCACTCGGGCACCTTCGATGCCTGGTTGGATGGGAACGGCACAACCACTACCGACACTATCACCCAGCAGGTGGCGATACCCTCCACAATCACCACGGCCACGTTGAGCTTCTGGCTCCACATCGATACGGCGGAAACCAGCACCACGACCGCCTTCGACAAGATGACAGTCAAGGTTCTCGACTCGGCTGGCAACGTTCTTTCGACGCTCGCAACCTTCTCGAATCTCAATGCTGCCAGTGGCTACCAGCAGCACACCTTCGACCTGAGTTCGTTCAAAGGCCAGACGGTGCAGATTTGCATGCAGGGAGTGGAAGACTTCGAACTGCAGACCTCGTTCGTCGTGGATGACGTTTCGCTGCAAGTCCAATAAGGTCCCCGCGGAAAGCTATCGGGGTATATAGGGAATCGGGGTATATGGAAATGAAGAGCGCGATTCAACACGGAGAGATGCCAATGAAGAGATGGATGCTTAGTTTAATGCTCATCGTTGCGGTTGCCGCAACCGCCCAGTCGGCAAAGCAGGAAGCGAAGGATAAGGAAGTGCCGTCAATGGATCGCCCGGTCGAAACCAATTTGGTATTTGACGACGATGGGGGCAAAGCACAGATTGTGCCCGCCGATCTCTCTGCGGTGGGAACCCGGCAGTTTCATGGCGGCGCAGTCATGAAGGAAGTCCAGCAGGTGAGTGTATTTCTTGGCGGCGCCTGGGGAGACCAGCAGGTGCGCACCCGGCAGGCGGCTCTTCTCAACTTGAATGCCAGCCAGCCAGGCACGAAATTTGCCGACGGTCAGAAGCACAGCGTAAAGGTGTTGAGCGCGGCGCCGAGTGTGGATGACTTCAGCGATCTCTCCAAGAGTCAGGTCGGGGACCTGACCATTCAAAGTAAGCTCGCCGAGATGATCGAGCATGGCGTGCTTCCTCAGCCTGCCGCCAATAGCGTCTATGTCGTGTTTCTCGCGCCGGGAATCAACTCTACGATTGGCGCGCACAAGGCGGGTGTAGACTACGCCGCCTATCACAACTTTTTCCATGTGGAGGCGGGCGCGGTTCGCTATGTCGTGGTGCCGTTTCAAGAGGGCGCCGTTCAGCATGTTACCGCCGCCTCGCGCGCGCTCGCCGAGACAGCGCTGAATCCGGGTGGAGACGGCTGGTACTAGAACACGGGTATTAAGAACGCGGGTATTAACAAATAGACGCGGCTCTTCCGCAGAAGCCAAACAGGAAGCGTTTTTGCAACAGGTGGAAGAGGGTTCCTTTTAGAGTGTGAGAACCCGAAGTTGTCTATCGTGAATCACAAACAGGTTTGTGCTCACCGACTCCTGGCGGTCACAACCTGCAACACGAAAATCTAGTGTTCACGGGAAATTGGGTGCCCCATCCTTTGTGGCGAGCGCGCTCTTGTTCTTTGCGCTCGGAGCAAAGGGTGGGTGGGTCTTTTGAGAAAGTGATTTCCTCAGGCCTGTGCTTGTGAAGAGTGCTTTTTCAAACATGCAAGCAGGTGACCTGCCTGCCCGTAATTTCCGACGCTTACTCGCTGGTCAAAATTGCTTCGGGTTTCAGCCCTTGCCTATTCCCCCCGACTATTCAAAAGAAGCGCGCGGATCGTCCAAGCGTCTGGAGCCTTGATACTCAGGTCCGGCGACGAAGCTGGCACATCTGTGGAAGAGGGCTTCGTGGAAGTGGGGCCTTGTGGAAGAGGGTCCTTTAGAGTCTGTTACGAAACTCAGAAATGAAGTCACATATTGTGCGTCGGTGTTTCGCCTAGCCCGATATGTTGTATTCTCTTCTGAAAAAATCCGAGTTTCGTAACAGACTGTTTAGGACCCCGTAAGTGTAGTTGTTAATGAGGTGGGGCTTTAGCCCCTGTTTTAATCATCTCAGGTCTAGTGCCTTCCTCTTTGCAAGTCACAGGCTTAAGACAACACGAGAGAGTATTCGGCAGAAGAAAGCTCTTTTGCAACAGGGTGGAAGAGGGCCTCGAAGACCCCATAAGGTGTTGCGTCCAGATTTACGTCTTAGGGCGTCGAAGACGGTTTCGGTTTAGTCCGTGCGGTTGACGCACTGCGGTTGGCCGCACCCTTTCCGGCCGAATTTTTTCCGCAAGATACGCTCTTGATCTCCCGGTGTCCGTCGATGAAAACTCGAGCGTTGTAACTGATGCTGCATTCCGAAGTCCCTTCCGGCAGCGACTGTGCCAATACCACATCAGTGGAGGCATAGGAGCAAGCGATCCAGGTTCCTTCAGAGTTCGTTTGAAAGCGCCAGGTTTCCATTGTTCCGCTCTTATTCGCACTATCGCTGGTCAAGGATGCCCTTTGCTCCGGAGGGCCGTCGTAAAACGTGATATAAGCCAGCCGATGCGGCATGTTCTCATTTGACGCCTTCCAACCGGCGGGAACTTGCTCCATTTGCTGGTTTACGGAAATGGTCGCGGGACAATAGAGGTTCTGCGCAAACCCGCTGGCAGAGAGCGCCATCACCGCGATGATTTCCCCAAGAAACACCGTTTGCTGAAAAAAACTGTTTTCATTCCTTCACCATTCAATTACTGAGAAGGCGCTGCCGTTATTGGATACGGACGGTCCGCCGTTTCCACCGGATTGTGCACCGCAACACGCTCTAGCGCCTCTCTCTGCCTGACTGTCCGTCACCGATCATCTTCGAGGGAATTCCTTTTTGATCCGAAAATTGCAGAGGACCGTACATGGATGATCCCCGGTGGCAACGTCGAATAATCATTGCCATCACAGTCCTCCAGGATGTTAGGCATCTTCACAGACTGTCGTATGGAGTGGGACAGCTTCCCCAAATCGATTCCTAAGCCCTTGGCGAGTGCGCCTGCCTCGTTGGGCTGAAGCCTACTTGGCGGCAACCCGCTGCCTATATCTTCGATCTAACCTGCTAAAAAGCATTTCTTGAGGGAGAGAACTATGGCTGCCACTGCGCTCCCTAATCGCGAGATTGACCTGCTCCATCGCATCGATAAGCTCCTTGAAAACTCTGCGAAGACCCTGATTGAAGTTGCCAATGCTCAAGTACGCGGGCGTCAAATTTCAATTCCACTTTGGATATCGGATAGTCCTGACGCTGATCCTCATCCTGACGAAGCGGTTCTGCCACGGGCGATTTTGTGCACTACCTTCCAACACCTCTGGAAATTCAAACGACGGTTCGACTGGCTAACGGGTGACACACTCAAGCATCTTGAGAATCTAGAGAGTCTTATCATCTCCTCTGTTGCCCCTGAAAACAGACCGCAGAGCCTGAAAGGCTATATAGATTATTTAGCCAGCACCATCTTCGGCAATCTCAATCCTTGGACATCGGCTCAGGTTTTTCGAGTCCTTGTTTACGGAGGAGAAAGTGTGGCGCATCGCGGCATTGGACTCTTAGCCTTCTTTTCAATGATGTTGTCGCTTCGTTACCTCTACTCGGATGGCATTGGCCGCCGAGTGGCGCGGACAAATTGGCGACCTACCGCCTTTCTTGCGAGTAAGTGCCTATTCCCTATCAAGAGCGTTGTCGATATTCGTCAGCGCCGTGCCGAGTACTATTCCGACATCAAGGCAATGATCAAGGAAATAGACCAACTCCCTGTTGATGGTAGATGCCCCTGGCAGCATTGGAAATTTGCTTCCAAGCTAGACCGGCTGAGCACGCAGATGTCGGATTTGCAATTGATATCGCTTGTACCTGGCAAATTTGCGGACTCCGCGAATCGAATCGAGAAGATTGCTGGCGATCTCCGTGTTGGAAGTGAGACAAAGGATGTATGGCGAAGAATTTACGGAATTGTTGTCGAGGCATTTCAGGCCATTGGTACTGAGAGCGAAAAATTGGCGGATCAGGGCGAACAAGTTATTTCGATGATTCAAGATGAATTCATCACTAAACTATCAACTCGTGACAAAGCAGGGTTGGATAAACTTGGCATACCGATACCGGAGTGGATGACAAAGGTTGATTTCAAAGAAGTACACGCAGCTGCTGAACAGGCTCTCGAAATATGCGAGCCTACCCTCGACATCCTTAGAAAAATATCGCACGATTGTTCGCCCCGGCGACTGAAGGGGGTTCACACCCTGCAGAAGGCTCTGGACACGCTTGCGGAGCAGAATTGCGGTTTGGCAAAACTCTTCCATAACGCGGGGGAAGGCATCGCGAAATGGTGCTGCTCGGTGGTTGAGCGTGAGATTGCTCATGCCAGCGCGCACAATGACATGGATTTTGATCCTGCGGAGCTGGTGAGTGGCATCGCTACCGCCGTTCATTGGCGTGAAATGACCAATACTCCTGAGGTCTCCGACGCGGTAGAAAAAGCCGTGGAAGCAGGTTGCCGTGCCGACGGAAGTTGGCACACTGGCCAGCCTTTCTTCAGCAGCCATCGGGTCTTAGCGGCACACCCAATTACCTCCGATATCATTTGGACCCTCGCCTCCGTGCTCAAGCAACGGCCTGAATTGGAAGTAGCGGATCGTGCGTTGGCGCAATATGTAAATTGGCTGGAAAAAACCGTCACGCAGGTGGGCTGCGGGAGGTCGATCAAGACCGGGTGGGCGTCAGAGCGCTCTTGGGAATGCAAGCGGATTGATATTTGGGCGACGGCACTCACGGTGCAGGCTCTCATGGAAATACGAGATCTGCTCGAATCCCGATTGTGGCAGGCGTGCGCTCGCCGTTTTACTACGCCTGTTGTGACGAAGCCTCTTGCGGAGATTGATCCTGTGGATTTAGGTGCCCAACACGCGCACCGACTGCATCACCGTCTGATCAAGATGGCGCGTACTGCCGAGATGGGGGGCCCGAACGCGGAGTATGCTTTTATGTTTCACGGTCCTCCGGGATCGTCGAAGACAGCAATGGCTGAGGCGCTTGCGGAACAGATGTGGCGTAACCCCACCGCTGGCCGTCGGCCTGATCGTAGATTGATCCGTATTACCCCCGCGGATTTCACGCGGCATGGAGAGAGCGGGATGGATTCCGAGGCGCACGCCATTTTTCATCTGCTGAGGCATACCCGTGGCATCGTCATTCTCTTCGACGAGATTGATGATTTGTTGAGACGAAGAGAGTCCAAGAATCCTCTCGCTTTTATGGAACTGCTCACCCCATCCATGTTGAATCGACTCGCAGATTTGCGTGAAGCATGCCCAAGGCAAGAGATTTGTTTCATCTTCAGTACCAACTTTATTGAAAAAATTGATCCGGCGCTCCTGCGGAAAGGCAGGCTTGACGATCCGATTCCGGTCGTTTATCCGGATACTGAAAGCCGAGCTGCGACTATAGAGCGTAAGTTGCAATCTCTAAAGAGTAGGGCGCAAGAGTACAAAGGTTTGCCCGAGGCAGCTTGGCTGCAAGACGCAATTGGCAAATTGGAAGGATTGCGTGGCAACATTGTAGAAGGATCCAGATTTTGGCCCTGGAAGGAATTGGATAAATATATAGCCGGTTTGTGTGATGACCTTATTGATGATGCGAAAGCAAAAAGCCAGGAGCGCAATTTGGTTGATACCAAAAAAGGAACCAAGAACTTAGTGCTCGTCACCAACGGCAATCGGGAGCCGCTTTTTTCTGGCAGACAACACAGGGCTTCGCCCAAGATACCTATATACGATCCGGAGCGCCTAGCTGAAATCGAGAATTGCGGTGAACTGGAAAAAGAGATCCTTTACTACAGTTTTGCTGGATGGCCTACCCTGGAGACATATCGTCAAGGGTTCAACGAAGAGTTTGCAAAGTGGATTCCCGAAAATCCCAACGACAGAAGAGTTGTCACCCGGGGAGTCAATCTTTGGAATAATCAGGGACGATCGGGTTGCATAGAAAAAACGCGCAAGACAGAACCCAAGAAGGCAGCTTAGAAAAAGAAGACGAGGCTACTTCGGAAAGTAAGCTGAAGGTTGCGAGTTCAGCCTTCGAGGTGTTAAGCGCCTCGCTAATCCTTCTCCTCTTCATCCTCTTCTTTTTGCGCACCGGAGTGTCTCCCGATCCATCGATCCATAGTTCGTGCAATCTTGGCTTGCTGATCCGGTGGAACTAGAGGAGCTAGTTTGTCTGCCGCGGCCTGGCTTTCCTGCGATCCAAAACGGCCTCCAAGCTGAAACCAGAGGAAAGCCTCCTCTCGGTCAAGACCGCAGGTTGTGTCCTGATGAAGGCGGCCAAGTTCGTACATGGCCTGGGTTTGCCCGTTTTCGGCAGCCTTTTGATACCAGAACCGAGCTGCCTTGCAGTTGGGGGCGTTCTTGCCGGAGCGAGCATTCGCTTCGTTGTCATTTTTTGCAGGTCCATTTTTCGTCCCAGCCTGTGCCGCGTTGTTCCCATCTGTAGCAATCACAGCCGCGGAAACTTTAGCGGGGTGAGTCTGGATTGCGTTGCTTTCGCCTGCGTAGATTTGCGCGAGGCGAAGTTGTGCGCGTGGCTGGTTCTGCTGGGCGGCCTTGAGATACCATCGCTGCGCCTCGTTGGTGTTTTTCTGAGTGCCGTATCCCTTTTCGAGGGCCTCTGCGAGACGTAGCTGGGCTTCGGGTTCGCCCTGCAGAGCGGCTTTGCGATTCCAAAAGGCTGCTTGGCCTGCATCGGCCTGAGTGCCCAAGCCTCGGTGATAGATATAGGCCAGGTCGCGCTGGGCCTCGGGTTCGCCTTGCTCGGCGGCGCGTTTTTCCCAGAGCAGGGCTTGCGCGTAGTCCGCAGGAACCCCTCTGCCAAAAAGATAGATGCGCGCCAGTTCGTACTCCGCCGGAGCATATCCCTGGTTGGCGGCCAAAGAGAGCCAATGGATAGTCTCGGCCCGGCTGGGCGTTACATGGCGTCCCGTTTCATAGCACGACCCAAGGATGGTCTGCGCCGCCGCGTCATGAAGTTCCGCTTTTTTCTCCACGCTGGCAAACTTGCGCGCTTCGGTTGGGCATGAAGCCTTTTCGCGATCGCGATCTTTTTCGCACCACGCACAGTAAGGCACAAGCAGAGTCAGCGCCAGTATCAAAGATCTGCGCGCATTGCCCACTGAGCGGCTTGAGGCCGCCACATTGCGAGAGGACTGTAACGTCTTTTCTTGGAAAAAACTCATAAATGGTTAAGTCGCAGGCTGCGCACAACGCTTCGAGAGCCTTTACAAAAACAGGTGCCACGAAGGTTGCGACAGCGAGAATGAAAGATTACACAAGCAGAGCTGTGATTCGCTTGCGTTTTTACACAATCTTCATACTTCTGCGAATAATTGTTAACAGGTCATGTTTACTCTAGCGGATTTAGTTGAAACGGCTTGGCATGAGCAAGTTCGTGCCAGAAGTAGCTAACTCTGAACAAACAAGGGAGAGACATGATAAAAGCAAGAGTTCGCAAAGTGCTGGCCTTGACGGTGATCGTCCTGGCGAGCGCCAATCTGTTTGGCTGGTCGGCTGAGGGACATCAGGCCGTCGGCACAATCGCTCAGCAGTTGCTTACGCAGTCCGGACAATTTGGCCCGGTTCAGGCCATTCTCGGCAATTCGGGCCTGACCTTGGCCAATATTTCAACATGCGCGGATGAGGTTCGCGATTTTCAAAGTGGCGGCAGCACGCTCGATTCCAACTGCGCGATCGTGTTCCCCAACCCGAACTCGCCCAGCGGCACCGCGCCCTGGCACTTTATCGATATTCCGGTTCCATTGACCAATCCCAGCGCCACCGATCTCTCCACCGCCTGCGCCAACAATTGCGTGCTCACCCAGATCGCAAACTTTAGCCAAATCCTGGCGGACACCACGCAGTCCAACCAGGCTCGCCTGCAGGCCCTGGCTTTCCTGGTTCACTTCATCGGTGACGTTCATCAGCCCTTGCATTCCGCCACTCGCGGTAACGATGCTGGAGGCAACGCTGAACAGGTAATCATCAATGGAATGTCCACGAGTCTCCATCACTCCTGGGACGCGCCTCTGGTTTCGGAAATAGCCGCCGATCCAACCACCCTTGCCAACGCCCTTACCTCTGAGATTTCCGCGGCTCAGGCTGAAGCGCAGGTTACGCCGCAAACATGGGCGATTCAGGCGCATGCATTCGCCCAAAGCACCGCCTACAACGGCATTCCAGCCACGGGAACGACTACCGAGAGCACGGCTTATCAGAATGCCGCGGTTCCGGTAATTCGCCAGCAGATTGCCCGCGCTGGTGTCCGCCTTGCCCAAACGATCGCCACCGCGCTGGGTACCGCGACCCCAACCCCGACGCCGACTCCAACCCCAACTCCTACACCGGCTCCGACCCCCACCCCGACTCCGAAGCCGACGCCCACTCCGACACCGACACCTACTCCAACCCCCACTCCAACTCCGACACCCACGCCAAACCCAACTCCCACCCCCACCCCGAAGCCAACCCCCACTCCAACGCCAACTCCTACTCCGACTCCTGCACCAACGCCGGTTCCTACGCCTGTTGCAACTCCTACGCCAACCCCGGCGCCTGGCAATGGCACAAGTCAACTTCTTGGGAACCCTGGGTTTGAGAACGGGCCGGGCAATCCTTCGCCTTGGACGGTAACCACAACCGCTTCCAGCAACCGCGTCATTAATAGTTCGAGTGCCGAGCCGCCGCATTCAGGCACGTTCGACGCATGGCTTGACGGTCATGGAGCGACCACCACTGACACCGTGACGCAGCAGGTAAGCATTCCCTCCAACGCCACGGCGGCGTCCCTTAGCTTCTTCCTGCACATCGACACGGCTGAGACCAGCACGACCAGGGCCTTCGATACTCTCGCGGTGCAAATTAAGAATACGTCCGGCACGGTTCTATCGACCCTGGCTACTTTCTCGAACCTGAATGCGGCCAGCGGATATCAGCAGCAGACGTTCGATCTGAGTTCCTTTAAGGGACAAACGATTGAGATCTGCCTGCAGGGTAAGGAAGACTTTGAGCTGCAAACCTCGTTTGTGGTCGATGACTTCCAGTTGAACGTAACCGCGCCCTCCACTGGCGGAACAGGCGGAACGACCGGAGCCACGGAGCTTGTTGGAAATGGCGGATTCGAGTCTGGCGCGATGACGACCACGCCGTGGACGGTGACGAGCACTGCATCGCCATCCAGGGTCATCAACAACACTGGAACCGAACCGGCGCACTCCGGCAGCTTTGACGCATGGCTCGATGGACATGGAGCAAGCACCACGGACACGCTCCTGCAGCAGATCTCCATACCGTCCGGCGTGAACACCGCTACGTTAACCTTCTGGTTGCACGTCGATACCGCCGAGACCAGCACTACTCGGATGTTCGATACCTTGACGGTCTCGGTGCGTGATACCTCGGGGAATGTTCTCGCCACTCTGGCCACCTTCTCCAACCTGAATGCGGCTACCGGATATCAGCAACAATCCTTTGACCTTTCTCAGTTCAAAGGCCAGACCGTTCAGCTCTTCTTCGAAGGCGTGGAAGATTTTGAACTCCAAACTTCGTTTGTGATCGACGATGTTTCCGTGCAGGCGCAATAAGCCGATTCCTCGGGACTGAAAATAAACGGAGCTAAAATAAACGAAGCTGAAATAGACAAAGCTGAACTGGAAGGGCGTGGCCATAAGCCATGCCCTTCGCTTTCTTGGGCTCCTGTTTTCTATCCATGCCCGTCCTGGGCAACGGAAAAAGTGCCTCTGCAGAACCGCTTAAAACCATCGGGTGAGAGTTCATTACACTTGATTAATTTGCGTGTTTTCAAAACGCCCCAAAAATCAATGCGAAATGAGGGGATTCACGTTGTGCGCCACATGTGCTTGCTGCCCAAAGCCGCATTCTAAGCCTATCTGAGCCTGAATAGCTAATAAAACAGGGCTTGACATAACAGGCGAATCGTTCCCGAATATTAGAAGGAAAAATCGGCAAACCGCTTTCTTTTATTAGATCGCTGAACTCTCGGCATAATTCGGAAAAATGACGAAGAATTTGGTTTGCAGACACCATCGGGTCGGACTGCTGTTTGCTGAATGCCTGGCAGAGAAGAATGGCAGAGAAGATTTGTGTCCTTGTCCGGATAAACCATTTCGAAAATGATTAAGCCGATTCTCGGTGTATCTCGGAACCAAAATCGTCGTGCGATTCTTCTGTTCCTTCATCCACGATGTGGGATTCATCCGTCGCTATCGGCCTTTCCCGCGCATGATTTTCAGAGCGGCTCAAGACAAAATCGCTGGCTCGCGCTAAAATTCTCCCACCTTGCAATTGGGCGTCGATTTGAGTCGATTTGGTCCGATTCCATCGGCTGGCCCGCGCAAGCATCTCCGGAGGCCAAAGTGGACGATCTTCCCGATAAGAGTGCCTTGCCTGATAAGAGTGAAGTGCCTGACAAGAGTGGATTGAAAGACAAATCATCGCAATCCTCTTCCGAGTCCGGCGTTTCCCGTCGCGACTTTCTCAAGATATCCGGCGTTTCCGCCGCTGTGCCGCTGATCGCCAAAGCCGGAGCGCTGGCGGCAGAGGCCGAGGAAGTGCCTGCTCAGGGACCGGGTAAGGTTCCGATTACATTGAACATCAATGGCAAGCCGTATAACGCGCAGTTGGAGCCGCGGGTCACGTTGCTGAATGCGCTGCGTGATTCGTTTGAGCTCACTGGAGCGAAGCGTGTGTGTGATCGCGGCACCTGCGGCGCCTGCACGGTGCTGCTTGATGGTAAGGCGGTCTACTCCTGCTCGATACTGGCGATCGATGCTCAGTCCCACGCGATCAGCACGGTCGAGGGACTCGGCAGCCCCGAAAAGCTGCATCCGATTCAGGCGGCTTTTGTCGAGAATGACGCGCAGCAGTGCGGTTTCTGTACCTCTGGCTTTGTCATGGCGACCAAAGCATTCCTCGCCAAGCATCCGGAGCCGACTATGGAACAGATCAAGCACGGGATGGGCGGAAACCTCTGCCGTTGCGGAACCTATGCAGGCATGCGCCGCGCCATTGTGCAGGCGGCTCACACGATGAAGGGAGCTTGATCCATGGCAGACAATCAACCCGACTATAAATGGCCCGCGCCGGAAGAGCGGTCCCTATTGGGCAAGCGCATCTCGCGCGTTGACGGTCCTTTCAAAGTCTCGGGCCGCGCCAAGTATACCTATGACGTGCATCGGCCCGGAATGCTCTTCGGCAAGGTGGTTCGCTGTCCTTATCCGCACGCCAAAGTGGTGAGCGTGGATACTGCCGCCGCGGAGAAGCTGCCGGGTGTGAAGGCGGTTCATGTAGTGCAAGGTCCTGGCTCCGAGATCTTTTGGGCGGGAGACGACATTGCCGCGGTCGCCGCGATCGATGAGCAAATCGCAGCCGATGCGGCGCGCCTCATCAAAGTGGAGTACGAGCAGCTGCCGCACTTTGTCGACGATTTCGCCCG
>Ga0209060_10003775_pt1 | contig 12341 bp, 13 predicted proteins | sample Coa_R1_8_FD_187155 | JGI IMG/M metagenome (GOLD analysis project Ga0209060, IMG submission 187155) | Surface soil microbial communities from Centralia Pennsylvania, which are recovering from an underground coalmine fire - Coalmine... | ecosystem: Environmental > Terrestrial > Soil >...
TTTGTCGCGACAACGACCATGCGAAACTCCGTCATAGATGGTCCATATTGTCGCCGTCGGGACGACAGACCATATATGTACCACGAAGAGGGTGAGCGCCCTAAGACCCGGCGGGTGCCGACGGGTCCACGGAAGAGGTACACGAGATGCCGGCGAGGGTAATGAAGGAGTTCCAGGCCCCACGGGGCCTTCCGCGGAAGACCGCCTCGGTGTGCCCCGAGTGCATCAAGGTGATCCCGGCGGTCGTCCGGGAAAAGGATGGCCGGGTCATCATGGAGAAGACGTGCCGGGTGCACGGCTACTTCTGGGACATCATCTCCAACGACGTCGACTTCTACCTCCGGATGGAGGTCTACGCCCACGACGGGGTCGGCTACGAGAACCCCTACTATGACAAGTTCAAGGGCTGCCCGACGACCTGCGGGATGTGCAGCCACCACAAGTCCCACACGGGACTCGCCCTGATGGACCTCACGAACCGGTGCAATCTGAAGTGCCCGGTCTGCTTCGCCAACGCCAACGCGGCCGGCTACGTCTACGAGCCGACCCGCGAGCAGATCCACTTCATGCTGAAGACCCTCCGCGAGCAGAAGCCCGTGGGGGCCGTCGCCGTCCAGTTCTCGGGCGGCGAGCCGACCCTGAGCCCGCTGTTCCTGGACGCCGTCAGCATGGCCCGGGACCTGGGCTTCAAGCAGATTCAGGTCGCCACCAACGGCATCCGGGTCGCCAACGAACCCGGCTTCGCCCAGGCGTCCCGTGAGGCGGGGCTCCACACCCTCTACCTCCAGTTCGACGGGCTGGACGACGAGATCTACCGAAAGGTCCGGGGCGTCCCTCTCCTCAAGGTGAAGGAGAAGGCGATCCAGGCCGCGCGGCAGACCCACTCCTCCCAGGCCGAGCTGGCCGCGGGGAAGCCCGACAAGCCGCTCTCCGTGGTCCTGGTCCCCACGCTGGTGGGCGGGTTCAACGAGAAGGAGATCTGGCCGACGGTCAAGTTCGCGATCGACAACATCGATGTGGTCCGGGGCGTCAATTTCCAGCCGGTCGCCCTGACCGCGCGGATCCCCGACCGGGACCGGTTCCAGATGCGGTTCACCCAGTCGGACCTGGTGCGGATCCTCTGCACGGAGGGACCGTTCGAGAAGTCGGACTTCTTCCCCGTCCCGTCGATCGCCCCGATCTCGGAACTGGTGTCGATCATCCACGGCGAGGAGAAGATGACCCTCACGACCCACCCCGGCTGCGGGTGCGCGACGTTCGCCTTCATCTCGAAGGACGGGCAGAAGATCACCCCGCTGCCCCGGTTCATGGACGTGGACGGCTTCTTCGAGAACGTCGAGGCGATGATCGAGAAGTACCGGGACGCCCGGTTCGCCCGGGTCCGGACGGCCGTCGCCGGAGCGAAGCTCCTCCACGACGTGTCGAAGTACTTCGACTTCACGCGGGCCCCGGAAGGGCTCAACGAGAAGAACTGCGTGAAGATGATCGCCGCGATCTTCACCGAGGGGAACAAGGAAGCGCTCGCCAAGTTCACCTGGCGCACGATGTACCTGGGGAACATGCACTTCCAGGACGCCTACGACTACGATATCCAGCGCCTGATGCGCTGCGATATCCACTACTCGGTGCCCGACGGGCGGATCATCCCGTTCTGCTCGTACAACTCCGGTCCGATCTACCGGACGGAGGTCGAGAAGAAGTTCTCGATCCCCATCCCCGACTGGCAGAAGGCGAAGAGCCAGTCCGGTCTCCAGATGAAGTCCATCGAGACGATGGGCGTCAACGGGGAGGTCATCGTGGACCCCGAGTACTACAAGATCCGGGCGCTCAAGGGCGCGCCGGGGATGTCCTCGTCCTAAGGCGTCCCTCCCTCCGACCGAACCCTTTCCGGGCCCCTCCGGGGCCCGGCGATGCTTTTCCTGGGAACCGAGCGCTATGGGACGGGTCCCGGGCCGCTCCCCGCGCAAAGGACGGCGCCGGCCGCCCGGAGGCGGGTCGGGGTGAGCGGGCCGCGCCCGGCCATCCGGAGGCGGCGATCGATCTCCGGCCACGCCCGGCTGGGCGGCGGGCGGGGGCGCGGGGCCGACGCCTCCTCGGGGTGCTCCGAGGCCCAGATCCACGCCGCCTCGAGGTGCTTGCACGTCCCCAGGTCCCTCCGGGCGAAGTCCGTGCAGGTGCAGAATCCCCCGTCGCGCGACGGGTAGGCCGGCAGGACCACCGTGTAGCGGGTGCCCCGGGCGGGGTTACGGACCTCGAGCCGCAGGAACCGGGGGTCCGGGCGGACGAGGACGTCCAGCGGCTCCTCCAGGGCCCGGGTCCGCCGGTCGGCGGCGGCCTCCGCCGGATCCTCCCGGGGCGCGGAGCGGGGCGGGCGACGCATCCTCGGCCCTCAACCTTCGGGAGTATTTCGGTTCGGGGACGGGCCCCTTGGAGCCAAACCTAGTTATGTCGGCCGGGCGAGGGACGAGGGACGCACCGTCGGCCGGCGCCGAGGCGAAGGGCGTCGACGGGGCCGGTCCAGGGCAGATCCGATGGTGATCAGCACCACCACGTTCATCGTCGACCTGTTCGTCCTCTTCGGGGCGGCCCTGGTCGCGGGCGAGATCGCGACCCGCTTCGGGCAGGCGGCCCTGGTGGGCCAGCTCCTGGTCGGGGTGGTCCTCGGCCCCACCCTGCTCGGCCAGACGGTCTTCGGCCAGTACCTCGAGCTCACCTCCTCGAACGTCGAGCTCACCGGCATCCAGCTCCTGGCGACGTTCTTCGTCCTCCTGACCGCCGGCCTGGACATCCGCCCCGAGGAGATCTTCGAGTCCGGGGCGCAGGCGATCACCCTCGGCCTCACGGTCTTCCTGGGACCGTTCTTCCTGGGGGCGTTCGTGGTCCCCCTGCTGTTCCCGGGGATCTCCCTGCTCACGGCCCTGTTCATCTCCCTCACCCTGTCGATCACGGCGCTCCCCGTGATGGCGATCATGCTGGTGGAGTTCGGGCTCAACCGGACGAAGGTGGGCCTCCTGCTGATGAACACGGCCGTCATCAACGAGCTCGCCGCGGTCACCGTCTTCGCGATCCTCCTCCGGTTGACCACCTCCAGCGGCTTCGTGGCGGTCGCGGTGGCCGTCGTCTCCGTGGGCGTGTTCCTCTCCACCGTCCTCGCGGTCCACTTCGGCCTCCGGGCGCTCCGGGAGAGCCAGCTCTGGGGGCGGGCGAAGGTCTGGTTCCGGGCCAACGTGAGGACCAAGGAGGCCGGGTTCGCCCTCCTCCTGGCGATCGCCCTCGGCTCGGCGCTGTACTCCCAGTACCTCGGCCTCACCTTCCTGGTGGGCGCGTTCTACGCCGGCCTCCTGATCACCCCGGAAAGCACCGGCCCTCGGGAGCACCGCTCCATCAGCCAGGTGTTCGATTCGATCAGCTGGGGGTTCTTCGTCCCGCTGTTCTTCGGGTTCGTCGGGCTCGACATGAACCTCTCCCTCCTCGGCGTGGGGACGCTGGTGGCCCTCGGGGTCCTGCTGGTGTTCGCCCTCAGCAGCAAGATCGGGCTCGGGGTCGCGGTCTCCCGACTGTTCGGCTGGGGGCGCACCGACGCCCTCGCCATCGGCTTCCTCGTCAGCAGCCGGGGGGCGGTGGAGCTCGCCATGGCCGTGATCCTCCTCCAGGTCGGGGTCTTCACCGAGACGATCTACACCATCGTGGCGGCCGTCGGGCTCGTGACGACGATCGTGGCCCCGATCGGGGCGGTGGCCTACGGCCGCCTGGCCCGGGGCGGCCCTCTCGCCGCCCTCCGCCGGGACGCGGCCGCGTCGTCGGGTGAGGGGGGGCTCCCCTAGGGGACGCGTCTCGCCACGTTTATCTCCCGTTCCGGCTCCCCGGCCCCCGTGTCGGCCCCCGCCCCCCGCTCGCCGGCCGAACGGCGGCGCCAGATGTTCCTCGGGGTCGGCCTGCTCCTCCTGTTCGTGGGGCTGTTCCTGGTCCTGGGGTCGATACCGGACGATTCGGGCCACCTGGTCTCGTACGTCCTGGGGATCGGCGGCGCGCTCCTGTGCGTCTGGGTCGCCGGGATCCTGATGGGCCGTGCGTCGGGGATCCGGTCCGCCCCGAGCCCCCCGACGTGACCCATGGGCGCCTGGCCGTACCGCCTCGTCACCTTCGACCTTGACGGCACCCTCACCCGGGGCCACGGCTGGGAGATCATCGCCGAGGCGGCCGGGCGCCTCGAGGAGTACCGGGCGTCGAACCGTCGGTTCCTCGCCCGCCGGTCCGGGGAGGACGAGCACCTCCGGGAGCTCCTGGACCTCGCGGCGGGGATGGAGCTCGATCGGGTCCACGAGCTCCTGGCCGTCACCCCGCGGGTGGACGGGATCCCGGAGACCGTCGCGGCCCTCCACGAGCGGGGGGCTCGGGTCGCGCTCCTGACCCACAACCCGTCGTACGTCTGCGACTGGTACGTCCAGGCGTTCGGGTTCGACGACGCCGAGGGCACCGACGGAATCCAGATCCGGGAAGGCCGGATCCCCCCGGCCGGCCCGGTCCGGGCGGACAAGTCCGCCGGGCTCGCCCGCCTCCTCGCCCGTCACGACATCGGCCCCGCCGAGGCGAGCCATGTGGGGGACGGGTGGGCCGATGCGAAGATCTTCCCCCGGGTGGGGGCCGGGATCGCGTTCAACAGCCGCCTGCCGGACGTGGACCGGGCCGCCGACGTGGCCCTGCATGGGAACGACCTCACCGAGGTCGTACGGACCCTCGACCGGCTCCCTCCCCGGCAGCCGTGAACGGTGGCGCTCCCAGCATGAGGATTCTTATACCGGCCGACCCGGTATCCCGGTGTCGATGGAGTACAACCTCCTCTACGTCCAGCAGCCCAGCGCGGGGTTCTCCATGCAGCTCGGCCGGGACGTCTCCGCGTTCCTTCGGTTCCACCCGGAGCAGTCGGGGGGCCGGAACCCGAGCAACCGCCACCTCGCCTTCCTCTCCCGGGTCCCCGGCATCCTCCGGGTCCTGCCCGAGGTCCTTTCCCCGTGGTTCGTGGCCCTCGAGGACGAACGGCGCCGCCTCCTCGCCCGGGCCCTGGTGAGCCCCAACCACCTGTTCTGCTTCCCGCTGAAGGCGGTCGAGCAGCTGGGGATCACCACTCACCCCCACCCGGAGAGCGGCATCCGATCGACCGAGGACACGTTCACCTGGTTCGTGCCGGCGCCCGAGTATTACGAGTTCAAGGCGGCCCTCCGGAAGCCCCGGGGCTGGACCGGCCCGTCCCCGGGCGGGTTCCCGCACCTCTACGTGGCCCGGGGAGTGGTCCCGTTCCGCTCCCCGCTGGAGGAGCTCGACCGGACAGAACGACGCATCGAGGACGGCGAGCTGAGGCCCCGGTTGGAGGCGCTGGAGCGCGTCGCCCGAACGGCCCGGTAGCCCGTTCTTCGAGGGTTATCCGTCCCACCGACCCCCGGTCCCGGAGACGGGGGCCCGAAGGTCTTTATACGGCGCCCCTGAATTGAATGAGTGATGGAACGGAACGGGTCGAACCCGGCCCCGATTCGGGGGGGATACACGCTGCGAAACCCGGTCCCGCTCCGGACCGCCGACGACGTCCGGACCACGCGGGTGGGGATCCCCCAGGACGTGGCCCTCACGGTCACCGGTCCGGTCGATCACGACTCCCTCGCGAAGGCGATCCGACGGTCCGTCGGCCATGATGGGATGCGGGCCGAGGACGCCCGGGCCATCGCGGCCCACGTGCTGAACTTCTTCGGCTTCAACGAGCGCATCATCGACAACGTGCTCGAACCCGACGACCGGGACACGTTCTACATGCTCGAGGACACCGGCATCCTCGAGACCGAGCGGGACGAGACCACCCTCTACGACGGCCGGGAGTGGCGGATCCACTACTGGATGTTCCGCAAGGACCGGATCTTCGACCTGGCGCGCGAGGAGAGCCAGGCGATGGCCGAGGCCGGCGAGAAGGACATCGTCTACTCCACGAACGCCGCCCGATCGGGCGGGTTCCTGCTGCCCCATGGAGAGCATGGGACGGGCCTGGCGGCCCACGCCGTCTACCACGAGCTCGGCGACGAGATCTGGCTCGAGCGGCGCTCCCCGCCGACCGGCCCCCAGCCCCCGACGGTGGGCCACCGGGCGCCGAAGCAGCGCGTGGACCGCGACGTATAACCCTCGGGACCTCTCCCGCAACGGTAAATCCCCCGGCGGGCCGACGGCCCCGTGCGAAGGTTCCTCCTATTGGCCCATAAAGCCCCCGCCAGCGGCGCGTTCACCCTCAACGACCTCGCCGGAGGCGGCGGTCGGATCGACGAGGTCGCCCGGTCGGTCTCCACGGCGTTCACCCTCTCCAACGACCTTCGCCGGGACACGGAGCTCACGATCCTCTTCCGGGGGCCGGACCCGCCCGGGGCCCGCCGGGTCCACCTCATCGGCGCGCGGCTCAAGTTCCTGAACCCCGACGAGCGTTCCACGGCCGCCCTGCTGAAGAACGCCCTGGTCCGGGCCCTCTCGGCGGACCGGGAGCGGGAGTCGTCCCCCGGCCTCTTGGTGGGGCCGGCGGAGCCCCTCGAGGAGCTCCGGCGGTTCGCGCGGCTCCCGGGGGCCCTCTGGTTGACCGAGGACGGCACCCCGCTACGTTCGTGGGCCGGCGGGGCCGAGGGGTTCGCGGCCATCCTCTCGGACCCGTTCGACCCGCTCCCGGACGAACGGGAGGTCCTGGAAGGGTCCGGCGTCCCGCCGATCTCCCTCGGGCCCCGATCCCTGCGGTCGAGCCAGTGTATCGACATCCTCCAGAACGAGTTCGACCTCCGGGCCGGCCCCCGGGGCCCCGAGGCGGCGGATCGGATCTAGGCCAGCGGGCCCAAGGCCCGCCGGATCGTCGTCGGCCCCAGCCCGCCGACCACCGCGGTCAGCCGGACGACCTCCCGACGCTCCGGGTGCATCCTCGTCCCGAAGACGATCCGCCGGGGTTTCCCGAGGCGCCCCTGGAACGCCCGCATGACCTCCTCGAGGGACCGGAGCGTGAAGTTGGAGCCTCCATCGAGGTGAAGGAGGGCGGAGGGGGCCTCGGAGATCGTGAAGTCCAGCAGGCTCTCGGCGAGGGCGTCCGCCACCAGGCGGTCCGGCTCCTCGATGTGGGACTCCCCGTACAGGAGGGTGGAGAGACCGGAGTCCCTCAGGTGCCCCTTCAGGCTCGCCAGGTCGACGTTCATCTGGCTCGGGCTTTCGATCATGTCCACGAGGCTCGTCAACAGGCTGTGCAGGTAGGTGTTCCGGACGTGGAACACCTGGTGCATCGGGAGGGTGTCGAACCGGCGGAGCTTCTCGTTGGAGAGGGCGAGGAGGAGCCCGCCCATCTCCTCGAGCTCCGAGAGGGTCGCCTGGACGTTCTCCGCCCGGTCGGGGTTCGTGTCCATCTCGACGTGGAACGGCAGGAATGCGACCGGGACCGGTAGGGCGTCGGTCTCCCGGAGGAGCCGGACGAGGTAGGGGAGGAGGGCGCTGCCGGTCCCGCCGCCCAACCCGGCCAGAAGGAACACGATCTCGTATGGCTGGATCCGCCGGAGGATCTCCTCCTTCGCCTCCTCGGCCGCCTCCAGGACCAGCGAGCGGTTGCCCCCGCTGCCCCCGCCCCCGAGCTGCCGTTTCCCGAGGAGGATCCGGGACTCGATGGGCTTCGATTGCAGGTGCCGGGCGTCGGTGTTGAGGGCCACGGCGTGGACGCCGGGGATCCCGAGTTCCACCAGGTCGTGGACGGCGTCCCCGCCCGCGCCCCCCAGACCGACGACCGCGAAGGTCCGGGGCCTCGCCAACGAGGCCCACGCCTCGAGATCGTCGCCGCGCCCGCTCCCCACGCTGCCTCCGGTCGGTTACGGAGGGGGCGTGCCGTCGGCGGGGACCGTTTCCCCGTCCCGGCGGGCGCGGGCGGGCGCGCCCAGGTGCTCGAGACGGCTTCGAATGTACTCCCGGACCGCCGACCGGACGGCGTCGTCCACGGAGACGGAGTTGCCGTCCCGGACGAACTCCTCGAGCTGCCGGTTGTCCGATCGGGAGAGGTCGACGACGACCTTCCGGATGTTCGGGGGCGGCAGGTGGACCTCGACGAACCGCTCGAGCCCTTCGCGGATCGTGTCCGAGATCGTCGGGGTGCCCTGCTCCTGCTGGATCTGCTTCAGTTTCTCGAGGAGGTCCTGGGGGATTCGGACCGTCACCCGTTCGGAAGTATCGACCATGCCTCGTCGGACAATGTGGGGTTCTTTGTCAGACGTTTGACATATGTCCGTCCCGGGAGATAAAGGTGCCTGACGGGCTCAGCGACCGTTCCAGGGCGAGAGCCGGCGCCGCGAGCGTCGGGGGTGGCGGCCGAGCCGCGATCCTACCGGGCGGCGGGGCCCGGGCGCTCCGGCCGCGGGTCCCCCGCGGCGCCGGGGGGCGCCCACCGGACGAGCTCGTAGGTGTGGCGGAACGAGACCGTCCGGTCCTTGAGCTCGGCCGGGAGGCGGGCCCGGACCCGGGCCACCGCGCGCTGGACGGCGTCGGGGGGGAGGCGGAGGGTCTGTCGGTCCGCCCGGGCCTCCACCCAGGCGAGCCGTCGCGCCGCCGGCAGCTGCACTGTGCGGGCCCCCAGCGGCACCAGCTCTGTGGGGGGGAACCGACGGAGCAGGAGGCGTTCGCGCCGGCTGGGGCCGCCGTCCCGGCGCGGAGGCAGGACGACCCCCTCGCGGGCGAGCTCCTCCCGGAGCATCCGACGCAGCTCGTCCCCCTCGGGGGAGTGGGCGCCGCGGCCGACGCGGGAGCGTTCCGTCAGCAGGGCGAAGACCCCCTTGCGGCTCACGCGCAGCGCCTCGCCGATCGCCTCCTCGGGGCGTTCGAGGGTGTGGAGCACGTGGGCGAACAGCGCCCCATCGAACACCCCGTCCCGGAACGGGAGGGTGTACGCGTTCCCCCGGACGAGCCGGTTGAGGCCCTTCGTCCGGGCCTGGGCGAGCATCCGAGGGGCGGCGTCGAGGCCCGTGACATCGAGGCCGAGCCGGGCGAGCGGGGCCGCGATCCGGCCGGTCCCGACCCCTACCTCCAGGATCCGCCGCCCGGCCCGTCGCCGGAGGGTCTCCGCGAGCCGCGCGCCGGCCGCGGGATCGAGGGGGGTCCGGGTCTGATCGTAGACCCGGGCGATCTCGTCGAACTCCTGGGGCGTGCGGGTGTCGAAGAGGGGAGCGGGGTTCGCGCCGGACCGGGTGGAACCGGGCCCGGCGGGCCCCGAGGGCGACGCCCGGCCGACGGCGCTGCCAGCCCGGGCGGGGCGCGTCGGGTCCGAGCGCGGCGGGGCCATGGGGACCGGGGCATGCCGGGGCGGTACTTCACGCTCGCGACGGTGGCACAGCGACAGACCGTCGCCCGAAGGGGCTCCGGAGGGCCGGACTAGATGGCGTCGTGCACCGGACGACCCTCTTCGGTGCACCGAAGCTCTAGGGTGGGGGCGTAGAGGCCCGGTGGAACGTGCATCATGCGGAGGAAGTCCTCCTGGTCGCGGATCGCCGTCTCCAGCTCCTCGATGGACGGATTGAGGTAGGCGATCAGGAGCAGGGGCGTCGTCGCGTGGTAGAACTCGTCGAGGCCGCCCTTCACGGTCGTGTGCGGGTCGTCCTGGAACTGGCCGAACAGCGCCACGCCGAGCGCGGAGCGCTCGCCTCCGAGCTGGGCCACCGCCAGGTACGCCACCAGGCCGTGCTCTCGCAGGACCCGCTCGACGAAGTCGGAGATCTTGTCGGCGATGTGGACCGGGAGAGGGCGCCGCTCCATCGTGCAGTGGCAGAGCTCGTGGAGGTGGTGGAGCTTGAGGAACTGGCGGACCGGCTCGGGGGCATCGGGGTAGAGGTCGTTGGCGATCCGTGAGACCCGGGCGCCGATCACGCAATCGAAGTAGGCGGTGGTGTGCGGCTTGGTCTTCCAGTCCGGGGCCTTGGTGACCCCGAGCATCGCCTTCATCCCGTTCTCGTGGAGCCGGAGCATGAGGGCGTACTTCCGGTCGTCCATCCTCGGGCCGCCCCCCATGTCGTGGGCGGCATCCGGGTGCGGGCTCGCGCCCGCCGCACTGCCCGCCATCGACGCTCTGTCTGGCCCCCCCGCTTATCTGTTTTGCGGCGGGAGGTCGATGGCGTCGCGCACCGCGCGCCCGGGGGTGCGACGGGCGCCCGGGCTCACGACGACGCCGGCGGGGCGGTCGCGGGCGAACCGGGCGGCGACTCCTCCTCGGGTTCGAAGCCGAGGCGGCGGAGCTCCGGAAGGGCCCCCATCAGGAGGCCCACGCCCACCGTGCCGATGCCCGCGGTGAGGTACGTCACCTGGATCCCACCGGTCACCGTGAGGAGGCCCCCCGCCGCCTGTCCGACGGGGATCAGGGCGTAGCTGCCCACCTCGTCGGCGGCGAGGACCCGGCCCAACCGGTCGTCGGGGACCGTCGCCTGGACCGTGGCGAAGAAGACGGTCGCGAACATCCCGGGGAACACCCCGAACAGGAACATGTCCGGGATCGCCGCCCACGGGGTCCGCACCAGCCCGAGGACCACGATGGTGATCCCCTGGAAGATCGGAAGGATCCAGAGGAGCTGACCGGCCCGTCGCTCGAACGCGAGGCGGTTCACGGCGAGGGTGCCGACGGCGGCGCCGAGGCTGCCCCCGGAGATCATCAGGCCAACGAAGATCGGGTTGCTGAGGGCCAGCCAGAACTGCACGTAGAGGCCGAGCTCGACGAACGCGAGGGCGCTCAGGAAGTTGATGGCGAGGGCCGAGAACGTGAGCTCCAGGAGCTCGGTCCGGCGGTAGAGGTACCGGTACCCCTCCGAGGCGTCCGAGACGAACCGGCGCCGGGCGGCCCCCGGGGCCGGCGCGAAGTCCCCGTGGAGGGCCAGGAGCCCCACGGCCGCCAGGAGGAAGAGGGCGACCGGGATCGCCAGCGCCTGTCCGGCCCCGAAGGGGGGCACCAGCGCGCTGGCGGTGAGCCCCGCCGCCACCGACAGAAGGAGGGCCGTCGCGTACGTCACCCCGTTGGCCGGCCCGAGGTCGGCCCGGCCGACCAGGCGGGGAAGGGCGGCGTTGTACGTCGGGCGGAAGATCGTGACGCAGGCCGTCTCCACCGCCCAGAACGGGTAGAGGACGAGGACCCAGGTCGGAAGGAAGAACCCCGGCGCGCCCGGGGCGGCGTACGAGCCCCCTGGCCGGATCAGCAGGTCGAGCGCGATGCCGGCGGTGGCGAGGAGCGCCCCCAGATTGACGACCATCATCAGCCGACGCTTGTCGGTCCGGTCGGCGAGGGTCCCGGAGAAGACCGCCGCCAGGAGGGTCGGGACCGTGGAGGAGATCCCGAGGAAGGCGAGGGCGAGGGCTCCGTACGCCGACGGGTCGGCGGAGTCGACGTACCCCCGGGGGATCGACCAGAGGAGCACCACCAGGGTCGCGGTGGGGGCCGCGAAGGAGGTCCCTCCCGAGAGCAGGAACGGGAAGAACCTTCGGTCCTTCAGGAGCCGAACGGACGGGCTCGCCACGGTCGGTGCGGCGCCGACGGGAGGGCGGCGGCTTAATCCTTCCGCGCGGCGCGGGGGCTATGTAGGTCTCGCCCGTCGAGGGACCCGATCCGTGCGGCTCCTCCACCAGGACCCCTCGACCGGCGTTCTCCGGCTGCGCATCGAGACGGCGAGCGACCTGTGGCGGCTCGCCCGGCTCATCCGACCGGGGGAGCGGGTAGGCGCCTCCACCACCCGGCGGGACCCCGAGGCCCCGGCCGACGCCGCGGCCGCCCACCGGGACCGCCGGCGGGTCTGGCTGGTGGTCCGGGCCGAGCAGGTGGAGTTCCACGAGTTCACGCGGCACGTCCGGGTCACGGGCCCCATCGTCGAGGGGCCGTTCGACATGGGGCGGCACCACACCCTCGACCTCGTCGAGGGCGACGAGCTCACGATCCAGAAGGAGTCGCTGGCTCCGGCCGAACGATCCATCCTCGAGGAGGGCCTGCACGCCGAAGGGGAGCCGAAGGTCCTCGTGGCGAGCGTCGACTGGGGCGAGTCGTCCATCGTCCGACTGCGGGGCCGGTCCGTGGAGCCGGTTGCCGACCTCACCCGGACCCTCTCCGGAAAGCGGTTCGGGTCCGCCCAGGGGGAGAAGGACCGGGGGACGTACTCCGGCGAGCTGCTGGCCCTGATCGCGAAGGAGGCCCCGGGGGCCACGGTCGTCATCCTCGCCGGCCCGGGGTTCCTCAAGGAGGAGATCGCGAAGCGCCTCCTCGAGCAGCTGCCGTCGGTCCGTTCCAAGCTCAAGGTGTACCCCACGAGCGAATCGGGCCGGGCCGGCATCGA
>Ga0209060_10003778_pt1 | contig 12335 bp, 13 predicted proteins | sample Coa_R1_8_FD_187155 | JGI IMG/M metagenome (GOLD analysis project Ga0209060, IMG submission 187155) | Surface soil microbial communities from Centralia Pennsylvania, which are recovering from an underground coalmine fire - Coalmine... | ecosystem: Environmental > Terrestrial > Soil >...
CCGGTCGCCTGGATCGGCGGGGCCATCGCCACCACCGTCGCCGTCGCCGTCGCCGCCTTGTTGGCGGTCGTGTTTGCCGCCACCCTCGTGGTCATCGGGCTGATGGCCTCGGTGCTGGTCGTCTTCACGGGTCTGGCGCTGCGCGCGCGGCGCACGGTGCGCCGGCGCTACAACGACGTTCTGGAAGCGCGTCACGTGGGCGGCGGCAGCTGGGTCGCCTACGGCTGGGACGAACGCGCCCGCTGACGCTCCGGAAATCATGCGGCTGATCGACGCGCCATCGCCGAACCAGGACGCGCGTCTGAAACCGCCGGACATGATCATCCTGCACTACACCGGCATGCCGACCGGGGCCGAAGCGCTGGCGCGCCTGCGCGACCCGGCCGCGCGGGTCTCGGCCCACTACATGATCGAGGAGGATGGGCGGGTGTTCCAACTCGTCCCCGAAGAGCGGCGGGCCTGGCACGCCGGCGTCTCGTTCTGGAAGGGCGAGACCAATCTGAACGGCGCCTCGATCGGCATCGAGATCGTGAATCCCGGCCATGACTGGGGCTATCGTCCGTTTCCGGATGGTCAGATCGATCGGCTGGTCGAACTGCTGGACGACATCCGCGGCCGCTGGCAGGCGCCGGACGAGCGCATCCTCGCCCACTCCGACGTGGCGCCCGATCGGAAGCTCGACCCCGGCGAACTCTTCCCCTGGGACCGGCTGGCCGCCGCCGGGCACGGGCTCTGGGAGGAACCCCCGCCGGCGCCGGGGGCGCCGCTTCGGCCGGGCGCGGACGGCGCCGCGGTGTTCGCGTTGCAGGCTGGGCTGACGCGGCTGGGCTATGACTGCGCTCCCAGCGGCGACTACGACGAGGCGACCGCCACGATCGTCAGCGCCTTCCAGCGCCACTGGCGACCCACCGCGGTAGACGGCGTCGCTGACGGCGAGACCCGCGCCCGCCTGATGGCCCTGTTGCGAAGCGTGGCGGTCGCCGGCGGCTAGAGGGCTCCGCTCGCCGGGCGGGTCGCGCCGCAGCGGACCTCATCTCCAGGACGGCGATTGGCCGGCGCGACGGCCCGTGATAAGTCGCCGTCCATTATGGCGCGCTAGGTTCCAAGTCGATCGAGCCCCTCGCCGCGCGTGCGCGGCGAACCCCTTCACGTCAGAGCGCCCCCCTTCCAATGAAGCCCGAAACGTCGCGGTTCGACGCGCGCGACATTGATCCCTCGCTCGTCCGAAGCTTGGTAGCCGACCAGTTCCCGGCCTGGGCGGGGCTAGCCGTTCGCGCCGCCGAACCGCAAGGGCACGACAACCGCACGTTCAGGCTCGGCGAGCACATGGCCGTTCGGCTGCCCAGCCACGCCGGCTACGTCGCTCAGATCGCCAAGGAACAAACCTGGCTGCCGAGGCTCGCGCCGCAGTTGCCGCTTCCGATCCCAACGCCGATCGCCGCCGGCGTTCCCGGCTGCGGCTACCCATGGCCGTGGTCGGTCTATCGCTGGCTGGAGGGAAGAGCGGCGCGCAAGGACCGCATCAGGAACCTCGCGCAGTTCGCCCGCGACGTCGCGGGTTTCCTAGCCGCGCTGCGGCGCATCGACCCTGTCGGCGGGCCACCCGCCGGGCCTCACAGCTTCGGGCGCGGCGGTCCGCTCGCGACCTACGACGGGCAGACCCGAGAGGCGATCGCGAAGCTGGGAGACGCCATCGACGGCGGGGCGGCCGCGGAGGTGTGGGACGCGGCGCTGGCCGCACCAGCGACCGGCGCCCCGGTCTGGTTCCACGGCGACATCGCCGTCAACAACCTCCTCTTGGATGAGCGCGGCCGGCTGGCGGCCGTCATCGACTTCGGCTGTTCGGGCGTCGGAGACCCGGCCTGCGACCTGGTGCTGGCGTGGACTCTCCTCGACGGGGACGACCGCGCGGCGTTTCAGGCCGCGGTCGGCCTGGACCCCGGCGCCTGGGCGCGCGCCCGCGGCTGGGCCCTATGGAAAGCCCTGATCGTCTGTGCGGCCGGCCGCGGCCGCGCCGATGGGGAGGGATCGTTGCGGGTCATCGAGGCGGTAGTCGCCGAACACCGGTCGGCGGCCTGAGGCCGGCGGCGGCGGGTCTCAGGCGTGCCTTACCCGCGGCGGAAAGGCGAGGCGCTCCACATAGGACCAGAGGTCGGCGACCTCCTGCGCGGCGGCGGCGTCGTCCGTCTCTTCCGCCGACAGGCCTCGCTCCATGGCCTGCTGATAGATCGCCCGCGCGCGGATCGTCGCCGGGACCACGAGGAGACGCATGGCGGCCAGCGCGCGCAGGGCCTTGTTCACAGCCGCCGGCTCGACCCCGTTTCGGACCGCAGGGGCCTGGTTCAGCAGCGCCATCACAGGCTTCTTGAGCGGGCGGACGATGTGGAGAGTCTGGGCCGCGGCGGCGAGATCGAAGTAGGTCGGCCGCACGACCAGCAGGCAGAAGTCGGCGAGGACGACCGCGTTGAGGATTTCCTCGCCGACGACGGCCGGCGTGTCGATGACCATCGCGTCGACGCCCGAGCGCACCGCCTCCCATTGCAGCTGATAGAGCTCGGGTCCCGAGGTCAGCGCCACTTCAGGGCCAAGGCCCTGCCGGACTTCCAGGGCTGTTCCCGCCGAGTGCTGCGGATCGGCGTCGGCGATGAGCGTGCGCCGGCCGCGCAGGTGCGCAGCGAGCGCAATCTGGACGGCGACGGTCGATTTGCCGGAGCCTCCCTTCCGCGCAATGACGCTGATCGTACGCATGCTTCCGTTCAAAACCCGAGGCCGGTCCCGGGAGTAGGCGAGGGTTTCATGACGAACGTTGTTGCGTCCGACTCAGTGACCACGGCCTCGGATGCCGGCTCCGGTTGGCGGTTTCAAGGCGACCTGTCCGTCGGCCAGTCCTGGCCCTTGTCCGCTCGTCAGGCCGCGCGCTCCGGGAACAAGGACAAAAGGCCGCCTTCGCTGGCGGCGCAGACGCCCCGCTCGGTGATCAGGGCGGTGACCAGCCGGGCGGGCGTTACGTCGAAGGCGACGTTCAGGGCAAGGCTCTCCGCCGGCGCGATATCGACGCCGACGACGTCGCCGGCCGCCGTTCGGCCGTGGACTCGCGTGACCTCTTCGGGCGCGCGCGCCTCGATCGGAATGTCGCGCACGCCGTCGCAAAGCGACCAATCGATGGTCGACCCCGGCAGGGCTACGAAGAAGGGCACGCCGTTGTCGGCGGCCGCGAGCGCCTTGAGGTAAGTGCCGATCTTGTTGGCCACGTCTCCCTGGCGGGTGGTCCGGTCGGAGCCGACGAGGCAAAGGTCGACTTCGTCGTGCTGCATCAGGTGGCCGCCCGTGTTGTCGGCGATGATGGTGTGCGGGACGCCCTGTTGGCCGAGCTCGAAGGCGGTGAGCGAAGCGCCCTGGTTGCGCGGGCGGGTCTCGTCCACCCAGACATGGACGTCGAGCCCGGCCTCCTGGGCCAGATAGACCGGGGCGAGCGCGGTGCCGATGTCGACGGTCGCCAGCCAGCCGGCGTTGCAGTGGGTCAGCACCTTGAGGACCCCGTCTGCACGCTTGCGCGCGACGCTCCTGATCAGCGCCAGGCCGTGCTCGCCGATGCGGCGGCAGGTCTCGACGTCCTCGTCGCAGATCGCGGCGGCCTCTCGTCGGGCGGCCTCGAGACGGCGTGGCGGGGCGAGCGGGCTCACCGCCGCCTCCATTCGTTTCAGCGCCCACCCCAGGTTCGCCGCCGTCGGCCGCGTCGCCAGCAGGCGCTGGGTCGCGGCGGCGAGGCTCGCGTCCGATGGGTCGTAGCGAAGCGCCAAACAGACGCCATAGGCGGCGGCGGCGCCGATCAGCGGCGCTCCGCGCACCTGCATGCTGCTTATCGCCTTGGCGGCATCGGCCAGGCAGGAGAGGCGCGCCACCTCGACCACATGCGGCAGAAGGGTCTGATCGAGGATCTCGACATCGCCGGACCCGTCGGCCGCGGGCCAGATCGTGCGGGTTGGTCGGCCGTTGATCCGCATCGCGCGCCGACGATAGGGGCGCGGGGCGCAGGAGAAAAGCGACGGCGGCCGGTGGGTGTTCGGGCGCCCGAGGAACGCCTAAGGTACTGCAAACGGCAGGATCGCTGCGCGGTCGCCCGATCGCGGGATCTTCGCCACTGTTGGTTCGCGACCGCCTGGCGGCGGCGCCCCTTGCACCGAGGCCCGACGATGCTCCGCACACTCTTCCTTCAGGCGCCCTCCTTCGACGGCTTCGACGGCGGCGCCGGCTCGCGGTACCAGGCCAAGCGCGAGGTCAAGTCCTACTGGTTCCCGACCTGGCTCGCGCAACCGGCGGCCCTGGTCGAAGGCAGCCGCCTGATCGACGCCCCGCCGCACGAACAGACCCTGGCGGACGTGACGGCCATAGCGAAGGACTACGACCTCGTCGTGCTGCACACCTCGACGCCGTCGTTCGGCGCCGATGTGAAGACCATCGAAGCGCTGAAGGCGGTCAACCCCGACCTCAAGGCCGGCATGATCGGCGCCAAGGTCGCGGTCGACGCCGAGGGATCGATGCAGGCCGCCCCCGTCATCGACTTTGTCGCCCGCAACGAGTTCGACTTCACCATCAAGGAGGTCGCCGACGACCATGCCTGGGCCGGCGTTCCCGGCCTCAGCTACCGCAACTCTGGCGGCGTGATCGTTCACAACCCCGACCGTCCAATCCTGGAGAATATGGACGCGCTTCCCTTCGTCACGCCGATCTACAAGCGCGAGCTGGTCATCGAGAACTACTTCATCGGCTATCTGAAGCACCCTTACATCTCGCTCTACACAGGGCGCGGCTGCAAATCGCGCTGCACCTTCTGCCTGTGGCCGCAGACGGTGGGCGGACATCGCTACCGCACCCGCAGCGTCGAACACGTGATCGAGGAGATCGCCTGGGCGCAGAAGGCTTTCCCGCAAGTGAAGGAGTTCTTCTTCGACGACGATACGTTCACTGACGATCTGCCGCGCGCTGAGGCCATCGCGCGTGGGCTGGGCAAGCTTGGCGTCACCTGGTCGTGCAACGCCAAGGCCAACGTCCCTCGGCAGACGCTGAAGGTGATGAAGGACGGCGGCCTGCGCCTGCTTCTGGTCGGGTACGAATCCGGCAATCAGCAGATCCTGCACAACATCAAGAAGGGGATGCGCGTCGACGTGGCCGAGCGGTTCACCAAGGACTGCCACGATCTCGGCATCACGATCCACGGCACGTTCATCCTGGGCCTGCCGGGCGAGACGCCGGAAACGATCCAGCAGACCGTTCGCTGGGCGGCCAAGATCAACCCGCACACGATCCAGGTCTCGCTGGCCGCGCCCTACCCTGGCACCTTCCTCTACAACCAGGCGCTAGAGAACGGCTGGCTGGCCGCAGACCAGGCCGAGCTGGTCGACGAGAGCGGCGTGCAGATCGCGGCGCTGAGCTATCCGGACCTGAGCCACGAAGAAATCTTCGATTCGGTCGAGAGCTTCTACAAGCGCTTCTACCTCCGGCCGAAGAAGATCGGCGAGATGGTCACCGAAATGGTCATGAGCCCCGACATGATGAAGCGGCGGCTGCGCGAGGGTGCCGAGTTCTTCGATTTCATGCGCAGACGACGCAGGGTCGATGCGTAAGGTTTCCCAGGCATTCCTCAGGCCGAAAGGCGCTCCGCGGCGGGATACGGCGACTCTTCAACGACCCGCGAAGCCCCGCTCGCCCTAGTCGGCAGCGCCTAGGGCAAACGGCCTAACCTCGGTCAGCAGCGCCTGGAGAAACGCCTCCGGCATCGCGATCAGCGCCATGTGGCCGCCTCCGGGAAGGCTGACGAAGCGCTTGGCCGGCGCCTCGATGGCCTGGAGGTACGCAGCGGCCAGGCTGGTCGGCGTCTGGATGTCGTCCGCGCCCTGAATGACCGCGAACGGAATGGCGAGCGGCGGATAGGGCGGCCCGTCGGTGTAGGCGGACATCGACGCCCTGAGCGCCCTGGCGCTGAAGGCGGCGGCGCCGAACCAGTCGATCATCTGCTTCAGCGAGAAGCCGGGCGCGGTCAGGAGGGCGGCCAGCACCTTTCTCTGCATGCCTTGCTCGCTGGCCGGAGCGTGTCGGTCGATCAGGATGCGCCGCTCGGTCATCAGCTGCTTCATCGACGTCCAGGGCGGCGGCCCGAGCGCGAGCAGAGCCGCCTCGCTGCGGGCATCGCCCGCCGCGCGCACCCGCTCCAGCAGCGCCGCGTAGCCAACCGCCTCGTTCCGGGTGGCGTCGACCACCTGGCCGGTCCCGACGAGCGCGTGAAAGAGGTCCGGCCGCAGCCGCGCCATCGTAACGGCGACCATCGAGCCCCAGGAGCCGCCTAGCAGGATCGCCTTCGCCTGGCCGGTGCGCTCGAGCGCGTGCGCCACGACCTCGAGCCCGTCCTCGGCGATGCGCTGCAGGGTGACGTCGCCTTGCCCTTTTGGCGCGCGGCTGAACGTCAGGCCCGCGCCGCGCTGGTCCCAGTTGACGACCGTGAAATGCTTCTCCCAGCCGCGTGTCGTCTCGGCGATGAACGGCGAGAAGCCGCTGCCCGGACCGCCGTGGGCGACGACGATCAGCGGGTTGGCCACGTCTTCGCCGCGGATCGAAACCCACTGGTCGATGCCGCCGATGCGAACGAAGCCGCTCTCGGCGACCCCGTTCGGCGTCCGGATCGCGAGCGCCAGCGCGACCCTGGCCTGCAGCAAGGCGCGCACGCCCAGCACCGCCAGCGCAACCACGATCGGCGCCCCGACGATGACTACGAGCCAGCTTGCCATGCCACCCTCCCCGAGGCGCGGGAGCTAGGTTCAGTGCGCCGGGTGGGTCCAGTTACTTTTCGTCCATGCTAGGGAAGGTTGAGGCCGGTTGACGGAGGCCGCGATGATCGAGGCCGGATTCAGGCCCAAGGTTCACACGCTCGAGCGTCCAGCGCGCCATCACGCCTTGCTGGCGGGGCCGGCTGGCGACTGGCTGGCCTCGGTCGACGGACGCGCGCTGGCCATGCAGGCCTACGTCGATGACGCTGCGTTGTGGGAGGCCGACGGCGGCGGCTTCCGCCATGCGGTAAGCGGCCTCGTCCTGCGCTCACGGCCGGGAGCCAATCCCGGCTCGGTGCGCTTGCGGTTGGGCGATGCCGACGTCGGCGACGATGGCGCGCTGGGAGCGGCGTCGGACTTCACGGTGGGGCACGGGCCGGAAAAGCGGCCCAGCGAGTACCTCGCCGCGTTCAAGGCAACCGGCTGGGTGGCGCTCACCTGCGTGCTGGCCCCCGACGTCGTGGAGGGCCTGCAGCGCCTCGGCGGCGTCGATGCTTACGAGGCGGCAGGCGACATTCCGCGCGAGCGCCAGCTTGGCGCGGATCCGGCGCTGGCCCGCGCTACGGTCGAGCCGGTGTCGCTGTGGCTCTGCCGCCGGTACATGCGCCTGGCCGACATCAAGCTCGGCCATCCGCCTGGCGTCACCGCGCTGACTCCCGACGACGGCGAGCGCCCTGTGCAGGGTTGGCACGGCGACTTCCCGTACATGTGGGGCAGCGACCGCTCGGCGGGCGCGTACCGCGTGCCGCCGGGCGCGGACCAGGTGGTGCTGGGCATCCAGCGCAACATCTGCGTCTCGGACTTCCGGCTCGAGAACGGGGCCACGGTCTTCTGTCTCGCCAGTCACGGCGCCTATAGCGTTCCGCCCGCGGAGTGGGGGCGCGCCAACCAGACCTGGAAGCCGGGCCACCGGGCCGAGCATGGGCTTCCCTACGGCGGGGAAGAGACCGACGTCATCGAGGCGCCGGCGGGAACGATCATCCTCTACGACGCGCGAATCTGGCATCGGGCCGGCGTCAACCGCACCAACCGCCGCCGGGGCGCCGTGATCCAGGCCATCACGCCCGGGTTCATCATCCCCTTCTACGATACGACCGCGCCGTTCAGGAGCTGGCTCGAGAGCGACGTCCCAGCCCAGCTCAGCGAGCGCGAGCGGCGCGAGTTCGAGGAGCTGATGCTCCACCGCATCACCGGACCCCAGGGCGTGTTCGCCATCGCCCCCGACGACGCGCTGACGGAGCGCGTGCGCGCCCGCGGCCGAAGCCCATCGGCGGCCTATTGAGCGCAAGCCGCGCGGCGCCATGGACGAGGAGCCGCCGTACAGCGCGCCGGAGAGGCTGGGGGAGAGAATCTACGACGAACTGGACGAGACGGCGCATCCACACGGGCTGCTGAGCGAGATCAAGGAGTGCTTCGAGGCGGCCGTCGCGGCCGCTGAGAGCGCCGGAGCAGCGAAGGAGGCCGAGCGCCTCCGAATGCGGCTCGATCACATCGTCTCGGCGGCCCGCCGGCTGTTTGGCTAGAACGAGCGCCTCGCGACCGCCCCGATGCTCCGCTGCGCGGATCACGACCCCATGGGGTTGCGGTCGGCTGACGCCTCACCGCGCCAGGGGATGCGGTTTCACTTGTCGGAGAAAGATGGTTTCGGGACCGTCCGCCTCGTCGAGGTGCGCTCCGACCTCCTGGAACTGGAATCCGCGCACGACGGCAAGCGAGGCGACGTTGTCGGGCGACACCGAGGCGATGAAGTTCAGAACGCCATGCTCGGCCGAAGCCCACGCCATCAGGGCTCCCAGCGCCTCGCGCGCGAACCCTTGACGGCGCCAAGGCTCGAACACCGTGTAGCCCACCTCGACGGCGCCGGTGGCGAACGCGCGCAGGTGTTCGGGATCGGGAGAGGTGTGGAAGCCAATGTGGCCGATCATGGTGGCGGCCTCGGCGAGGATGATCGCGCGCGGCGACCACAGCACGTAGGCGGGATCGGCCTTGAGCCTGTCGCGCCCCAACGTCAGGACATCCGGATCGGCGAGCAGGTCGCACGGAATGCGGGCGCCGATCAGGCGGCCGCCCGCGGAAACGTCGCCGGCCATCAGCGCATCGAGCGCTGGCAGCATGGCCCGCAGGATCAGGCGGCGGCTCGAAATGTCCGGGAGCAGGGAAGGGTCAGGATCAGGCACGGCGTCAGGGTCGCACGTCGGTGACGAATCGGACGGCCTCGGCCGGAGTTATCCGGGGCGCCGCTGCACGAGAGAAGATGTCGGACCCGGGCAAGCGCGCCCCCTCAAACGTCGCTGAAGACCATAGCGAACGGCTGCAGCAGCTGCCTCTGCTTTCGGGACAGCCGCGCCCTGCGCGCTTTCTCAGTCTCCCGAAGGAGAGTACCGTTCTCGGCGCGGTTCAGAGCGATGGGAGGACGCTGATGGCGTATCATCTCGAAGGCCGTTTGCTCGAAGTCTGCGATTGCCGGGTGCTTTGCCCGTGCTGGATCGGGGAAGATCCAGACAATGGCACGTGCGATTCAATGCAGGCTTGGCACTTCGACAAAGGCGACATCGATGGAATCGATGTGACCGGGCGGACGATCGCAGGGGCGTTTCACATCCCCGGCAATGTGCTGAAGGGCGGCTTCCGGGCCGCGCTCTATATCGACGACGGCGCCTCGGATGATCAGCAACAAGCGATACTCGACGTATATTCGGGCAAGCATGGCGGGCCGGTCGCGGAAGTCGCCAAATTGATCGGCGAAGTGGTTTCGGTGGAACGGGCGCCGATCACCTTCGCTGTGAACGAGGGTCGCGGGACATTGAGGATCGCCGACGCCGGCTTTGCCGAGTTGGAACCGTATCTCGGCCCTACCGGCGCCGTCACGACGCTTGCGGAAACCATCTTTTCGACTGTTCCGGGCGCGCCGGTGTTCGTCGGAAAGGCGACCCGCTACCGGTCGAAGAATCCGAAGCTGGGGCATGACATCGACATCTCTGGCTTCAACGCCCTGCAGAGCACCTTCGTTTTTGATGGCTGACCGCTCGCCGGACCGCGAGCCGATCTCGGTACGGGCGCCCAGCTTCTTCATGCTGGTGATGAGCGGCCTGATCGCGCTGTCGTGGGCGGCGCTGCTGCTGTGGCAGACGAGCCCGTACGGCCGTTATCTGGACCACGGTCGATGGACCGAGGTCGGCTTGGTGGCCACGATCTGCGGCGGGCTGCAGCCGATGCTGGTGTATGCCGGCGGCTGGCTGTTGATGTTGACCGCAATGATGTTGCCAACAACGCTGCCGCTATTGCAGCGTTTTCAGATCATGGTGTCGGCGCGCACCGACCAGGGAAGCTTGGTGGGGCTGCTTATTGCTGGGTACCTGCTCGCTTGGACCGTGTTCGGGATCGCAGCGCACGGGCTCGACCTGTCCGTGCACTTGGTCGCACGACACGCGGCGTGGCTGACATCGCATGCCTGGCTGGTGGGCGCGACCGTTCTGCTGATCGCTGGGGCGTTCCAGTTCAGCGATTTGAAGTATCGCTGTCTCGAGCGGTGCCGATCGCCGCTTGGCTTCATCGTGAAGCATTGGCGGGGCCTGCGGCCGCGCTACGAGGCGTTTCGCCTCGGGCTGGACCATGGCGTGTTCTGTGTCGGCTGCTGCTGGGCCATCATGTTGCTGATGTTCGTGGTTGGCGCCGGAAACATAGGCTGGATGCTCCTCCTGGGCGCGCTCATGGCGCTTGAGAAAAATGCACCCTGGGGGAGGAAACTCAGTCAACCGCTTGGGGCCGCGCTGATCGGCTGGGCGGTCCTCATCGTTGCCGGCAACGTAGTCTAGGCGATGCTGCCCCGGCGGCCGGCGCCGCCAGCCGCCGCAGGAACCTCACGCCGCCCGGGCGCGCAAGCGGCCGGCTTCAGCGAAGATCGCGGCCATGGCCGACTCCGGCGCTGCTGCGTCGTCGTCGATGACGCCTTCGGCGTAGATCAGCGCCAACCGGTCCCGTGCGCGGCTAACGCGGCTCTTGATGGTCCCGACCGGCACGTCGGTGATGTCGGCGACCTCGTCGTACGACAGCCCGGCAGCCCCGATCAGGATCAACGCCTCCCGCTGTTCAGCCGGCAGCATGGCGAGGGCGCGGCGGAGCTCGTCCAGCTCGAGGCGATCGGTGGGGTGGCGTTCGCTGACCAGCGTGCGCTCGGCGACCTCCGGGTCGAGCTGGGTCGAGCGCCAGTCCCGGCGCTTGTCGGAGTAGAACTGGTTGCGCAGGATCATGAAGGTCCAGGCTTTCATGTTGGTGCCGGGGGCAAAGCTGGCGCGCGCGCCCCAGGCCTTCGCCATCGCCTCCTGCGCCAGATCGTCGCCCTGGGTGGCGTCGGCGCACAGCGAGCGCGCGAACGCGCGCAGATGCGGAATCAGCGCGACAAGCTCGGTCTGAAAGTCGGTATCGTTGGGCTGCCCAGCCACTGAGATCGCTCCACTTCAGAGGCTTAACGCGCCGGGCGCCGTAAAGCTGCACTGGAGGCCTGACCGTGTCGGCGGATCCGCTGGTATACCGGCGGCCACGTCGGAGCGCGGATTTCGGGGTAGACCACGCGCCCGCGCGGGAGCAGTAGCAGGGCATGGCTAAAGAAGAAGCGATCGAGGTGGAAGGCGTCGTCGAGGAAATCCTCCCCGGCGCTCAGTTTCGCGTGCGGATCGAAGGAGACCGCATCGTGCTCGTCTACACCGCCGGCAAGATGCGCAAGAACCGCATCCGCACCGCGGTGGGTGACAAAGTCACCATCGAAATGACTCCCTACGACCTCACGCGCGGCCGCCTGGTCTTCCGTCACCGCGGCGAAGCCGCCGCCGCTGGTCCACGCCGCCAGCCGTATCGACCCCGTCGGTAGGCCGCCCCCCGTCCGCCCGATCACGGCGCCGGCCCGGGACTTGACGGCAAGGATGGGCTGGCTTGGCTGCGGCATTCGCGCTGAATTTCGCAACAGATCACGCTCCAGCTTCGTTATGCTGCCGGCAGCAAATAGCGAGGCGCGCCATGCACAAGCTGAATCCCAACCCGGCCGGGCTTAGCCGCAGGTCCGTCACGGCGGCCTTTGCGATCGGGGGCGTCGTAAGCGCACTCCCCTTCACGGCGGCGCGGGCGGACCGAGAGGAACTGATCGCGGACGGCCGCCGCGCACTGGAGCGGCTGGAATCCGAGGATCCGCGCGCCGCCTACCTGGCTCGCCGGGCCGTGGCCGCGCTTATCTTCCCCAATGTGCTGAAGGCCGGCTTCATCTTCGGCGGGGAGACCGGCAACGGCGTCGCCTTCATGGGCGGCCGCGTCGAGGGCTTCTACAACATGAGCGGCGGCACCTGGGGCCTGCAGATCGGCGGCCAGGACTTCAGCTATGCGCTGTTCTTCATGACCCGTCGCTCGATCCGCTATCTGCACGACGCCGCCGGCTTCGCCGCAGGGTCGATCCCGAGCCTGGTGGTGATCAACGCAGGCGCGGGCGCGGCGGTCGACACCACGACCGCAACCCACGATGTCTAC
>Ga0209060_10003780_pt1 | contig 12324 bp, 8 predicted proteins | sample Coa_R1_8_FD_187155 | JGI IMG/M metagenome (GOLD analysis project Ga0209060, IMG submission 187155) | Surface soil microbial communities from Centralia Pennsylvania, which are recovering from an underground coalmine fire - Coalmine... | ecosystem: Environmental > Terrestrial > Soil > Unclassified...
GGCGAACTCCAATCGAGTGGCGTGCCGAGGATCTTCCCTCGCCAGCTTTTACTGGAGTCCGCGTGCTCGTTGACTTTCCACTGGTCACGCTGCGTGAGTTCATTGACTGGTCGCCGTTTTTCCACACTTGGGGACTGAAAGGTATCTATCCCCGAATTCTTGAGCACGAAGAGCAAGGCGCGCAAGCACGCCAACTATTAAAAGAGGGCAATACGCTCCTGGATATGATCATTGAACAGAAACTGATCGTCGCGAGCGGCGTGTATGGTCTGTTTCCCGCCAACGCGGTAGGCGACGATGTCGATTTGTATACGGACTGTAAACGCCAAGAAGTGCGAGAAAGATTCCACTTCCTGCGCCAGCAGTCGAATAAAGAAGGCAGCGAGCCGTGCCGCTCTCTCTCGGACTTCATTGCGCCAAAAGAAACCGGACTGCTCGATCATATCGGCGCGTTCGCGGTAACCAGCGGGATCGGTTTGCAGGAACTGTGCGAGTCGTACCGGGCGAAGCACGACGACTTCAACGCGATCATGGCGGAGGCGCTCGCGGATCGTTTGGCTGAGGCTTTTGCCGAGTGCCTGCATAAGCGCGTCCGAAAGGAGTGGGGCTACGGTTGTAACGAAAACTTGAGCAACGCAGATCTGATTCAGGAAAAATATCGCGGCATCCGGCCGGCGGCAGGTTACCCGGCGTGCCCAGATCACACCGAGAAAGGTCCTCTCTGGCGTTTGCTCGATGTCGAGGCCAGTGCCGGAATTAAGATCACAGAGTCGTTTGCGATGTGGCCCGGATCGAGCGTCAGCGGTCTGTATTTCGCCCACCCCGAATCGCGTTATTTCAGCCTCGGCAAGATCGACCGCGGCCAAGTCGCCGACTACAGCCTGCGCAAAAGAATGAGCGTCGCCGAAGTTGAGCGTTGGCTGGGGCAGAACTTGAACTACGATCCTTCGGACTAACATCCCAAATCCGTTTCCAGCGGGGGAAAAGGTCAGGCTAGCGGTCTAAGGCAGCGGAAGCGCTTCTGTAGGCGCATGACTGACAAGCGAGTGTACCGGAGCCCATCACGGGCACAATCATTCGAAACCTTCGGCGACTAACAGATGGAACATCCCTCTTCACTCACTAGTGGTGCCGTTAATCCTTGAACTATAGCAAAATCGAGAGACATTTTCGGCTTTACTGTTGCGACCCTGCGACGTCACGTGGTTAGTGAGCGTAATGGGGAGCAACGACACCTCGCGTGGTGCGCTGAGCGCAACTGCTGCCGTAGTTAAGTCACGGTGCTACGACTTGCGCATGTCACGAATTGTAAAGAGAATGAGAAAGAACTTGAGGGCTCGTCAGTACAAGCCATAAAATGGCGGCCTTTGCAAGCCAAAGGATTCAAGACGGCTCAACTGACCATCCCGGTGCAGATCTCCGTAACCTCCTCGGGCAACGTGAAGCTAGAGGTCGGCCAGGAGACTACGACAGTCGAGGTGCAAACCACTGCGATCACTGTCAACACAGAACAATCAACGGTGCAGGGAGTACTGAGTGGCGAGCAAATCGATAACATGCCAGTCAACGGTCGCAGCTTCCTCGATCTCGCTCAACTCGAACCCGGCGTCCAGATGCAGGATGGTGCCGCATTCGATCCCACCAAGGTGGGCTACAACGCGCTCTCGGTCAACGGAGATTTCGGCCGTACGCCGCGGATTGAAGTCGACGGCCTTGACGTGAGTGACGAGACTGTGGGCACCACCACCCAAAACATCGCGATGAGTTCGATCCAGGAATTCAACATCGGGCGATCGTCCTTCGACATTTCTTCGGAAATAACTGGTTCAGGCACGGTGAATGTCGCGACCCGTTCCGGGACCAACGACTATCACGGCCAAGCGTTTTACCAGTTCCGCGACTACCGCGCCGGATTCGCCGATCTTCCTGGAGCCGTGTCTTCCCAGTTCCAGCGCAACCAGTTCGGAGGCCGCTTCGGCGGCGCGATCATCAAGAACAAGCTCTTTTTCTTCATCGATGCGGAACGCCTCAAGCAGGACAGCGCTGATGCCGTTGTCGCGGGCGCGCCGTTTCAATTCCTTACGCGCGGCATTGATTCTCCGTTCAAGAGCACGCAGGCCAGCGGCAGGCTCGACTGGCAGGCAGCGAAAAATATCCGCGTCTTTTACAAATTCGCCTACGACTGGAATCTCTCCACATCCTCCGACGGCACCAGCTTCTCCTATTACGCGAACCGCGATTACACGCCCACACACGCGCTTGGCATCGATATCAATCAGGGCAATTGGTCGCACAGCATCCGTCTGGGATATCTCAAGTTCCACAACCAGATTATTGGCGACACAAATTCGCAACCTGCCGCCATCAATCCTTTCCCCTATGCCGAACTTACTTCAACGACACCAGCCTTGGAACTGGGCCGAACTCCCTGGCTCCGCAGCAGACCCTGTAGAGTAATAAGCAAATCAAATACGATGTCAGCCGCGTTTGGGGCTCGCATATCATCCGCTTCGGAGCGACCGTCAATGGAATCTCTACGGGAGGTTTCGCTTCCTTCAACCAACTCGCTCCCTATCTGAATACTTATGTCAATTTCGCTTTGCTGCCGGTGGGACAGGTGCAAACTTCGCCGTTTTATTCCTGCAATCTCGCCACCGATCCGAATGTTCCATTCAGCGGCTGTGACCCCAACATCGCCGACTATCCTTTCACAGGAGGCTATGTCGGCAACGGACAGGGATACAGCACGGAACTGCCGGCCTTCGGCTACCCTGCAGGCGGACTATTTGATACCAGGTTTGAGGCCTATGCGGGCGATTCCTGGAAAATCAAACCGAACCTGACTCTGAACTATGGGCTGCGCTATATCCGCGACACGGGACGCACCGACAGCGACCTTGCGCCCATTCCCTGCTCAGCCGTCAACGCCTCGCTTCTAGCCTCTGGTTTTCCCGGCTGCACCGGTAATCTTCTCGATCAATGGGGGGCCGGTCTGGGCAATCGCGTTCGCCAGCCGAATCTGAACTTTGCTCCACAGGTGGGCTTTGCCTGGGATCCCTGGCACAACGGAAAGACCTCGATCCGCGGCGGCGGCGGCTTGTACTACGAAAACAACATCTTCAATAACGTCTCTTATGACCGCAGCGACAAGTTGGCTACCGGTCTGTTCAACCAGACTCCTTACCTGAATTGTCAGCCAGGGGCATCGCCCGGCTCGCTCGGCTTTGCCTTGCCCGCGGCGGGTGGAGCTCAGAATATTGTGACCGCAGTCGATGGATACGACCTGGCCACGCAAGTGTGCTTTGCCCCGCTGGGTCCGAGCGCAATCAACGCCGAGGGCGCAGCCAAGGCCATGGCTGATTTGCAGAGCCAGTACATTGCAGCGACCGCAGCGGTTGGCAGCGCAGGACAAAATCCAAACTTTGTTGGCAACACGCTCGAACTGGGATATCCGTACGCGCCCGATTTCCGCACCGCCCGCTCGTATCAGATGAATATCGGCATTCAGCGCCAGCTCGGAAAAGGCGTCTTGACTGTGGATTACCTCCGCAACGTCGAAGTTCACTTCCAGGTCGGTATTGATGTGAATCACGCAGGCGATTCGCGTTATCTCGAGACAAATGCGGCTCTTAACGCCATCGGTGCCACCGCCTACTTCAATTCCAATTCCTGTGCGCCCTCCTCAAGCGCCGCGAATTATGGCGTCACCAAGACGAATGCCGCCAGCGTCGTGCAGTGCTACATCAATCAGGTCCCCGGGGCCAGCATCAACGACTTCGCCAACAACGGCCTCGATTCCAGCTACGTGTACTACGGAGGCTATTCCGCTGCCTACTTCGGACTGAGGCCGGATACCGGAGCTGCTTTTGGTGGCGTTAATCCAAATATGGGCAGCCTGTTCATGAACTTCCCGATTGGACGTTCGGTATACAGCGGGCTGCAGAGCGAGTACCACACAAGGGTAGCCAGACCGTTCCGCGGCGTGAGCAACCTCGATCTCCAGGTTAACTACACATTGTCGCGCTTCGTTAGTGATGGCGGTAGGGACCAGCACTTCACCCTCAACTCAGTCGATTACCGCAACCCGACCGCTTTCATAGGACCAACCGCACAAGATCGAACGCATCAGGTGAAATTCGGGACCATGTTTGAAGTAGCTCATCACGGTCCGCGCCTCAGTTTCATCGGTGGTTTCGCTTCGCCCCAACCTTCGGACCTGACGGTGCCCACGCAGGGAAGTGTGGGAGAAATTTTCCGCTCCGACTTGACGGGCGACGGCACGACAGGCGATCTGCTGGACTCTGCGGGCACGGGGGTCGGACATCCGGGAACATTCATGCGGTCGGTTTCTCCCGGCGGGCTCAGTGCCTGCATTCAGAATTTCAACAGTAAATATGGCAACGGCAGTACACTCACACCGGCGGGCCAGACGCTCGTCAATGCTGGGCTGTTCACGCCCGCGGAATTGGTGACATTGGGCGCTGTAATCCCAACCATTCAGTTACCACCGAATGCCAACGCAGGAAACGGGTACTACAAAGACGTCGACGCGCGCATTGAATGGCCGTTCAAGTGGAGGGAACATTTGACGATTCTTCCAGGTATCGCGTTTTTCAACGTTTTCAATTTCCGGAATTTCGGCGCTCTGAGTGGACTGAATGGCGGAGACGGATCGATCAACGGTACCGTGTCCGGTGTCAACACCGGGACCAACACGATTCGCATCGGCCGTGGAACCGGCGTCTTTGCCGTCGGCGCTCCGCGGGAAACAGAATTCAGCCTACGCCTCGATTTTTGAAACTCCGAGAGGCAGAATGCTTCCACGCGAGCCGTGATTCGAGTGTCATCTATCAAAAAGTGCTCCTCGACGGAACAGAATGAAGAACCTTGGTGTTCGGGTTCGTGAGCTTCGACAGCAGCTCTCCAATGTCCACCCAAAAACATCTGCGGAGCTATCGGGCTCGCGCTGTCGATTCCGTTACTCAAGGTTTTTGAGGCGAATGTTCATCGACACACACGTGCATGAGCCAAGCCTGTACTTCCTCGTCCGGTCGTCATTTTGGTCGTGGCCACACTGGCCACGTACGATCCGGCACGCTGGGTCTCCGAGTCACATTTCTGGGAGGAGACAAATATGTGACCCTTTAACCACCTTTTGCGCTGTGTTATGAGCCGAATCCGGGAGATCTTCCGCAGTATACTTTCTCGACAAATTGCAGGAAGGAATACGACCCTATGGCTAAGTACGTGATTCAGAGCAAGAAAGGCGCGCCGCCACGCGGAGCATATTCGCAGGGGTGGCGGGCCGGAGACTTCATCTTCGTCACTGGAACCGGGCCTATCGATCCCTCAACGGGCCAGCTCGTCGGGGACAACATCGAACAGCAGACGGAGCAGACGATCGACAACGTTGCGGCCGTTCTGGAAGCGGATGGGGCTTCATTGGGCGATGTCGTCAAAGTGACTGTTCACCTGAGTGACACGAGCCTCTTTGCACGTTACAACACGGTCTACTCTCGGCGATTCTCGCGGCCCTATCCAGCGCGAACTACTGTGGGCAGCGATTTGGGACACTCCCCCGGCATGCTGATCGAAATCGATTGCATCGCTTATGCGGTGAAGAAAGCGAATGAGAGAACGGCGCCTAAGGCGAAAAAGGGGAAGAGTCGGAGATAGTTGGATTTGCTATCAGCTTTTCGCGGCGGAAGCTTCGACCAGATCGAGGGTGGCCAGCCCTGAGAAGCGGTCGAGTAGCGGCGCCTCACGACCTCGCGCAGTGACTTCTTCCACCGATTCAATCCGGCCATCTCGTACCGCAAGTGCGAGATCAAAGTTGTTAACCGTCGGACACACGTGCCGAGGCAGCAGATACAATGCCTTGCCTAACGATGGTCCTCGCGATTCGTTCAACCGCAGTGGGAGATGTTCTTCGCTGGGTGAAAGCGGCATAACTTCACAGCGTCCCATCACCACGCAAGTGGGCACGCCGGCATCAGCAGAAACAGCTTTGTGTCCTGCGTCGCAGGTGATGATGTTATCCGCAGGACGACTCACAATGCGCGACAGCACCAGCACTGCAGGTTCATAGCCGAATTCCTGAGGAAGCTGCGCCAGGCTGGTTGCGTCGTTGTAGACGAGCGTCCCGGGCGAGACTTGGTGTACAAAACCAGAGTTCTGAAATCCCTTGTATGTGAGTGAACACGGGAATGTGGGAGTACCTGCAGTGACGACCTCGGGGACATTCAATCCGTTCTGTTGAATCTCACGAACCAGATCCAGCAGCCGGTCATAGCCCGAGTGCGCCGCTGATGTTCGTTCGTTATCGTTCATACTCCCGTACTGTCCGTCGTAATAGTGCAGGCCACGAAATTCCAGGTGGGCGCTTTGGATCTCGCGGATGAGTTGCATGACTCGGCTTGAATTGTTCTGCTCAATGCCCGTGCGGTTCATACCCGGATTGATGTCGAGGAAGATGCCAACGCGACTATCCCGCCATTGCATGACTTGCCCCGGAGTCTCGGCGAGCACGGAAATCCGCACCGCTGGAAATTGCTCTGCGATCGCGCGCACACGACGCGCATTCGCCTCCATGACCGGATACGCAACGAGGACATCCTCGGCCCCGAGCGAGCATGCCGTGAATAGTTCGAGGGTTGTCGCACACTTAAAATTTCGGATACCGTGTTCGAGCAGCATCCGTAAAGTGAATCCTAGCTTTGATGTCTTAATGTGGGCGCGCCAGCGCTCCGCCTTCCGATCGAGCAAACGAAGCGTCCGCGCGATGTTTGCAGCGATGACGTTCGGATACACGACGAGTGCGGGGGTGAGCACATCATTCACGTCCAACACACGGTATTTTTCGTCCCATGGATAGGTCGTCAGCATAGTATTTACGCAGGTTTGATCATAGTCCGACCGAGCTATCAACGCCAGCGAACACGCGCTGTATCGAAACATTGACCGGACTCCGCAGGCCAGAGTAGCCTCGAAACTCCTCATGTCTGCTCATCCTCAGAGAGATGCGGAAGGGCCGGGACTGGTTCGCGGTCTGACGCTGTGGTCTGCCACGGCGATCGTCATCGGCGACACGATCGGCACCGGCGTATTCCTGGTTACGAGCGATATGGCGCGCATCGCCGGATCGCCGGCGCGTGTTTTGCTCGCCTGGGTCATCGGCGGAGTCATCGTTCTGTTCGGCGCGTTCTGTTACGCAGAACTGGGCGCGGCGTTTCCAAGAGCCGGAGGCCCGTACGTCTACTTAAGCAAGGGACTCGGCCCGCTTTGGGGATTCCTGTTCGGCTGGATGAGTTCGCTGCTCGACCGCCCGGTGGCAATGGCGACTCTGGCCGCAGGCTTTGTGCGATTCTTGAGTTATCTGTTTCCGCCGTTCGCTGCGCCGTGGTTCACGGTGCATACGGGGAGTTATGAATTTACTTTCACTACCGCTCAGCCACTCGCCGCGCTTCTAGTCATCATTGTTGTAGCCGTGAACTATTTGAGCGTGCGCATCGGCGGCGCAATCCAGACTTTGATCACGGCCCTGAAGATCTGCACGATCTTGATTATTGTCGTCGGAGGCATATTCTTCCGTAAAAGCACAGCGGGAGTGCCTTCTCCTGCGGTCGCTCCGTTTACCTTTCGGACGGTAATTGTCTTGCTGACGGCTCTCGTCCCTGCTATGTGGGCTTATAACGGATTCAACGATCTCGGTCATCTGGGTGAGGAGATTAAAGAACCGCACAAGAATATTCCGCGCGCCATCATCCTGGGATTACTCACTGTTGCTGTTCTGTATCTGCTGGCGAATGTGGCTTACTTCCACGTTTTGCCATTCGCATCTGTGGCAGCATCCCAGCACGTCGCTTCGGATGTAGTGCGGGCATTCTGGGGCTCGGCCGGCGCCACGTGGCTCACGCTCGCCATGGCACTGTCGGCACTCGGAGCGCTTCATGTTGTCGTGCTGACAGGAGCGAGAATTCCATACGCGATGGCGCGCGATGGAGTCTTCTTCCGCTTCACGCAGCGGATTCACCCCAGATTCCACACGCCTAGCGGTTCCCTCATTTTCCTGGGATTCGTCGCGACTCTGCTCGCACTGACCGGCACCTTCGAAGAACTCTACTCATTGTTTGTCTTCGCGGTGTGGATTTTCTTTGCGCTGACGGCAATTGCGTTGATGCGTTTGCGGCACAAGGACCCGAATCTGGTGCGGCCCTATCGAGTGTGGGGATATCCGTGGATCCCGCTTATTTTTCTGGTGGCGGCCATCGCACTCACGGTGAACTTATGGACGGAGCGTCCCGTGCGATCATCCTTCGGAGTGCTGGTGATTCTGGCTGGCATTCCGTTCTTTTACCGCTGGCGAGGAAAAAATGATGTCTCGGCGATTTCCAACGCAACGCTGTCGCAACCGGCTCAAGAACGAAAGGCTGGCGGTGCGTAGTGCCCCAGTCGTGCCCGTGTGCCGCCCTTGGTCGCGTAGGTGGAATCGGGATCGGTGGTCGACACCTGCTCCTGCTGATGCACTGGTTCTTCCACTGGGTTCTGCTCTTCCACTTCCTTCAGGTACCGGCGCACGGTGTGATGGACCTGCGCCGCTTCCGCCAACTGTTCCCCGTGGAATGCGACTCTCCTTGGCGGCGTTCGCTTCCACGAAGCTGCCATCCACCGACAGGTGCTTGCCTTTCACCAAGCCCACTTCTACACACTGCCGCACGATCTGCTCAAACAACTGCTCGAACAGTTCCGACTCCTGGAATCGTCCGTGACCTCACGAAACGTTCCAGTAGACGCAGTAACGCCGGTCATAGATGCTATTCAACGGAACCAGTGTTACATCTTTCCGCTGCCCCGACGTCCGGAATGTGAGTAGCTTGTCTCCCGACTTAATCCAGGAACTCGGGTCGGATCCCGATGCCTTGAAGGTTGGAATTTCGAGATCAGGCACAGGAGGAGTCCTGTTCACCGGTCCTAGCGGAGAGCCATGCTGCTCGGGAATAGGCGCACCCACTCGCAAGTTTGGGCCAATGATGTGGGCTTCGGTCAGCCCTTCCGCACCGAGGTCTCCCGCCAAAACCAGGGGGCCATACACAAACGCCTGCACCTGAGAGTCATCCGGCATGGCCTCCACATGCAGGTGCATAGGAAGCCGCATCTCCACCTTATCTCCTATCTTCCACACTCGCTTGAGTGTCAAGTACGAGCCAGGAGCCGCCGACGCATCGAGTACTTTCCCGTTCAACTTCACCGTTGGCGCCGATTGTAGCCAACCGGGAATGCGCAGACGTAATGCCAGGTCGTCCGGCTTTGCCGCGGTTATCGTCAGTGTCACCTCCTCCGACTCCGGGTACTGAGTATCTTGCCGGACCCCGAATCCTTTCTCTGCCCAATCCAGCTCCGATGGAATGAAGAGGTTCACATAGAGCCCCTCGCGATCCCTCCAATAAATGCTGTTGTTAAGCTTCGAAAACTCCTCAATTCCGGAACCCGTACAACACCAGAATGTGTGATCTTCGGTATTGAAGGTCTTCCACACACCCGGAGCTAGCGAAAGATAATACTGTGTGTATCCAACTTTCGGCCGAATTGTCCCGATGCGATGATTAAGAAGCAAGCGCTCATAGTAATCAAACAAAGCGGGCGACGGATTCCAACTATAGAGCTGTCGTGTCAGCTTCAGCATGTTGTAAGCGCAACAACACTCAGTCGTCTCTACACTCTGCTTCAACTCAGCGGCCAAACGACGTGGCGGGGCGAGCCAGGCTTCCGCATTGCTTGTTCCACCCGTCACATAGGAACGAGCGGTTGTAACTTCATAGAAGAAGTACTCCGACAAATCGCGAAAGCGACTGTCGCCTGAGATCTCGTATCTTCGTGCTGCCGCGGTCACCTGCGGGATATGCGTGTTGACGTGCAATCCCTGCAACTCATCCCGCCGCGCTGCCAGCGGATTGATGAAGCTCTTCTTCTGGAAGCGGTCGCCCAATTTCGCCCAGCGATCGTTGTTCGTCTCCGCCGCAAGATGATAAAAACTCTCTGCGATGCCGCCGAACTCGATCGTGAGGATCTGCTGCATTTGTGCTTCTGTCTTTGACGATGTCCACTCATCCGCCCAGGCTGCCATCCCTTCAAGCACTTGCAATGCCTGTTTGTTCCCGGCTAACCGGTACATGTCCAAGATCCCGGCGGTGATCTTGTGAATGGTGTAGAAAGGAGCCCATACCCGCTCGCCTTTTTCGAGCCGGTCGAACCAGGTTGTCGGGAAGGCACTAAGATAGTTGCCGCCCAGCCTCTGCTGACACTTAGCCATCTCGGCAACCATGTAATCGCCTTTTGCCTTGGCCTCGCCATCCCCGATCGCCGCTAGTTGGGCGCTGGCGCTAAGGAAGTGCCCGCCGAAATGCCCGCGCAGTTCGCTGGACCGCTGACCGTTTTCCGGCTGCTCCCAACCGCCGAGCGGTTTCGCCGATCCCACCGGCAATCCAGCATTTGCGCGGAACGTATAGAGAAGACGGTCCGCCTCCAGTCGTGCCATATAACCACGGTTCCACTCCTGCGAATCGAAGTACACATTGTTCGGCAGCAGTCGAACTCGGCTCATTGGAAAAGGCTGCACTCTCGGCGCAACATCTGAGCGAGTGAATTCGAGCGGCCCGTCGAATGCCGGCCTGTCGGGCAAAAGTGGTCGCTGGACTGATCCTGGAGCCGGCCGTGTCGAGGAGGTATCCCGCTGCTGAATGTCTTGGGCAACTAATGCCGTAGCCGCCGCCCCCGCCGCAGCAAGGACTCCAAAACGGCGTCGGGTTAAGGTGTTTGCATTTTTCTGATCGCTCATTGGTTTGCCTCAATCTTCCCCGCGATTGGCGAGCTTTTTGCTTCACCTTTTCCTTTGGTCAAGCACGGCGCGATTTGACCCCACGACGTACTACTTCCCTACTCCGAGAAACTTCCCAATTTGCTCATTCAAGAACTTCTCATCCGCCGGACTTCCTCCGGCACCCGCCGTGTGCCCCCACAAAGACGGGATGGGCACCAGCAAGACATTCGGCATGAACCCAGCCTCATATCGCGCGTCGCCTACCGGAAAGTACAGGTCCGTCTCGGACGGCATATATAGAAACGGAACCTTGATCGACCGCAGCGCCTGCTCCGTATCTCCGTTGAATCCTTGTGTACCCCCAATGTCGTGATGCTCCCAGGTCCGGCATTGCAGGATCAAATCGTTCGCATCCGCGCCAGGAATAAAGTTCGTTCGAAACTCGTGTAGTACACTCTCAAAAGTCGTTCCAGGCTTCGCGCCTTCCCTCCACAATTCCTTGCGCCACCATTCCTGCGAGAACAGCCATGCGGTCCACACGGTGCCGAATGCTTCCATCCCCTTCGTCGGTTGGCTGGTGTAGTCGCCATCTTTGAATGCCGCGTCCGCAGTCAGTGCCGCGATCTGCCCCTCGAGCCGCACCACGCCATGCCCATAGGTCTTGGCCGTGCCCGCCGTCGCCACAACTCGATCCGCAAACGCCTGATAGCTCACGGCCCACTGAAACGCCTGCTGCGCTCCCATCGAAAATCCAATGATGGCCCGCAGATGCGTAATCCTTAGTTCCTCGGTCAGCAGCCGATGTGCCGCCTCCACGTTGTCGCGAATCGTCATTTCCGGAAACCGCGGCCCATGCAACGGCTCAGGCGTATTGCTCGGTGACGAAGAATGCCCATTCCCGAACATCTCAGTAGTAACAAGAAAAAGCTGCGAAGGATCGAGAGCGTGCCCGGTGCCGATCAACCATTCATAGCCGTGATAATCGGCCATGTAGTGCGATGGCAGAAGAACCGCATTGTCCCGCGCGGCATTCAGATGCCCGTAAGTTCCATAACTGATCCGCGCCACTGGCAGGATCGCGCCACTCTCACTATGAAAGTTCGTGATCACAAACTCGTGATGCTCCCCAACCTCCGGTTTGGCTGCGTCCTTCGAACTACCTTGGGCCCAGATGACTTGACAGATCGCCAACAGAAATATGAGCTGTTTCATAGCCGCAATTCCTCTGTGTCTGAGTTGTGTTCGCAAAGATTCCACCGAGTATAAAGGGGGTGCCCAACGTCTCGCTATTTTCGCGACTTGTCTATGTCGTTCCCGACAGGCAGCGATGTCTTAGATAAGTCGAATTACGCTCTCAGATGGGATGAGTTCTACATGCCTGTCTGGCACAACGGCGAATGAAAACGAGTTAGGCTGGGCGGAGCCGTGGACGTATGAGGTCGTTCGCCTTAGTGGAGCCCAAGAGCCCGCGGATGAGTTTGACCCTGGATGCCGTTGAGAACAACGGA
>Ga0209060_10003784_pt1 | contig 12320 bp, 13 predicted proteins | sample Coa_R1_8_FD_187155 | JGI IMG/M metagenome (GOLD analysis project Ga0209060, IMG submission 187155) | Surface soil microbial communities from Centralia Pennsylvania, which are recovering from an underground coalmine fire - Coalmine... | ecosystem: Environmental > Terrestrial > Soil >...
ATGGCGGCAGCATCTCGGTGGAAAGTGAGCCGGGTGAAGGCAGCGTGTTTCGGGTGTATCTTCCGTTTCGGAAAACTGCGACAGAGGCGTTTCGGAAAACTGCGAAAGAGGGCCAATGAAAGGCACCATTCTGGTGGTGGAAGACGAAGAGAAACTGCGGCGTGTGGTGGAGCTGCAATTGAAGGGCGCTGGATTCGAGGTAGATCAAGCGGGCAACGTGGAGGATGCGATGCGCGTGGCGGATCGCGCCGATGTGATCCTCACGGATCTGCGCCTTCCCGGCGTCAGCGGGCTGGAACTGCTGGCGAATTTGCGGCGCCAGGACTCGCATACCCCCGTGATCGTGATGACGGCGTTTGGAAGCATCGAAACGGCGGTGGAGGCCATGAAAGCGGGCGCCGTGGATTTTCTGCCCAAACCATTTTCGCTCGATCATCTGATGACGGTGGTGAACAAAGCGCTGGAGCTGCGGACATTGCGGGACGAAAATCGCGAACTGCGCGCGGAGCTGAACCAGCGTTATCAATTCGACAACATTGTTGGCCGCAGCGAAGCTATGCGTGAGATTTTCAGCACTGTGACGCGCGTCGCGCCCACACGTGCGACCGTACTGTTATGCGGCGAAAGCGGCGTCGGAAAAGATATGATCGCCCGCGCGATTCATCACCATTCGCCGCGGGCCGATCGGCCGTTCGTCAAAATCAACTGCACCGCGCTCCCGGAAAATCTGATGGAGAGCGAGCTTTTTGGCTACGAGAAGGGCGCTTTCACGGGCGCGAATGTTGCAAAGCCCGGCAAGTTCGAACAGGCGGACACCGGGACGGTGTTTCTGGATGAGATCGGCGACGTACCGGCATCCGTGCAAGTCAAACTGCTGCGGATCTTACAGGAGCGTGAGTTCGAGCGTCTCGGCAGCAACAAGGTGAAGCATATCGACGTTCGCGTGCTCGCCGCGACCAACGTGGATTTACGCGCGGCGTTGGAGCAAGGCACTTTTCGCGAAGATCTGTATTATCGGCTCAACGTGCTGCCCATCAATATTCCGCCGCTGCGCGAGCGCAAGGAAGACATTCCCTATCTCGCGGGTCATTTCGTCAAGAAGTTAAGCAAGGATTTGGGAAGTCCGGTGCAATCCATCTCGGATGCAGCGATGCAGCGGCTGCTGGATTATCACTGGCCTGGCAATGTCCGGGAGTTGGAAAACGTTTTGGAGCGCAGCATGGTTCTGGCCAACGGATCGGTTCTGGAGGCCGGCGATATCAAGCTGGACACCGCGCCATCGGCGCGCTTCAGCGTGGCGGATAATTTTCTGCCGGAGGGAACGACGCTCGATCAATACGAACAATCCATCATCCGGGAAGCGTTGAAACGCGCGAATGGAAACAAGAGCCAGGCCGCGCGAATGCTCGGGCTGACGCGAAATGCGTTGCGCTACCGGCTATCGCAGATGGGTCTTGAATCGTAGGAGCCGAAATGCCGCATCATCTCGCTCAGGTGAATATTGGCCGCATTGTCGCGCCGCTCGATTCGGAAGCCATGGCGGATTTTGTTGCGCAGTTGGACGAAATCAATGCGCTTGCAGAGCGCAGCCCAGGATTCGTCTGGCGATTAAAAGACGCGACCGGTGTTCAAGCTTACGAAGATCCGCTGATCCTCGTGAACATGTCGGTTTGGGAGTCGATCGAAGCGCTTCGGCAGTATGTCTACAAGAGCGCGCATTCAGCCGTGCTGCGCGATCGGGCGAAATGGTTCGAGAAACCGGCCCAGGCGCATCTGGCGATGTGGTGGATCGACGCGGGACACGTGCCGAGTGTGGAGGAAGCGCGGGAGCGGTTGGAGCATCGGCAAAAGTTCGGGGATAGTCCGGTCGCGTTTTCTTTCGGCAAGGTATTTCCCGCGCCGGCAGGGATTACTATGCGAGCGTGAGATTCGCTTGCGCGCGCAGCGTCAGATCGGCGAATGCGCCTCGGCGGAGTTTCACGAACGCGGCGGCGGCGATCATTGCGGCGTTGTCTGTCGAAAGTCCCGGTGTCGGGAAGTAAACAGGACATGCGAAATTCGCGCTCTGCGCCGCTGCGCGTAGCCCGGCATTGGATGCCACGCCACCCGACACGATCAGGCTTTTTGCGCCGATTTCCTCCGCGGATGACGCTGCCCGCCGCATCAACTCTTCAATCACGGTGCGTTGAAAGGACGCCAGTAGGTCGAGCGTGGTTTTTGGAGTGACGCGCAACCAATCTGCGATCGACGGGTTTTGCAGCATGCGGCGCGCCTCGATTTCACGCGTAAGATCGCGCTCCTCGGTCCAGCGCAAGACGGCGGTCTTCAGTCCACTGAAACTGAAGTCGAGCTTGTTGCCCTTCATGTTCGCGAGCGTGAACTTCACCGCGCGCGGATTGCCGTGGGGTGCGAGTTTATCGATGATCGGACCACCCGGATAACCGAATCCCAGTAGCTTCGCAACTTTGTCGTACGCCTCGCCTGCGGCATCGTCACGCGTTTTTCCGAGTAGCCGGTAAGAGAAGCCTTCGCGAACTTCAAACAGATGCGTGTGGCCGCCGCTAACAACCAGCGCGACGGCAGGCAGCTCGATAGGATTCGCGCTCGATTCCAGTATGACGGCGTGGATGTGGCCCTCAACGTGATTAACGCCGATCAAAGGCAAATTTCGAGCGAGGCAGATCGACTTGGCGTAAGTGATCCCGACGAGTAGCGAACCCACCAGGCCGGGGCCTTCCGTAACGGCAACCGCCGCGAGATCATTCCAACGCGCACATGCGATTTCCAACGCGTTCCGCACCACCGGAACAATCGCGCGCAGATGTTCGCGCGAGGCCAGCTCGGGCACCACGCCGCCATACTTTCCGTGCGTCTCCATTTGCGAAGCGACTACCGACGATAGAATTTTGGCGCCGTCTTCCACAACTGCGGCGGCCGTTTCATCGCACGAAGTTTCTATCGCCAGGATTCGCACTGGTATGGTGAAGTTTGGACCTCTCCCCCTTCGATTATCACTTGCCCGAGAGTTCGATCGCGCAGGAACCGTTGCGCGACCGTGCCGCGTCGCGCATGTTGGTGCTGTATCGCGCGGAAAAACGCTGGGAAGATCGAATGTTTCGCGAGTTGCCCGCGTTTTTGAATCCGGGCGATTGTCTGGTGTTGAATGACTCGAAGGTGCTGCCCTCGCGGCTGATCGGCAGGCGTGCGAATTCGGGCGAGGTTGAGGTATTGCTGGTGGAACCCGTTGGTTCAAGCGATCCCAAAACCTGGACCGCGCTGGTTCGTCCGGGCCGCGAGATCCGAATTGGCGATCGAATCTTTTTCGGTGACATCGAAGCGGAGATTGTCGAGCACGGCGAATTCGGCGAACGCACGGTGCGCTTCCCGGAAAATCTCAACGTCATGGATTGGCTGGAAAAGTCCGGGCACATTCCACTGCCGCCCTATATCAGGCGCGCCGATACATCCGAGGATCGCGAGCGGTATCAGACGGTGTTCGCGGCCGAACGCGGGTCCATCGCGGCGCCCACCGCTGGCCTTCACTTCACCCCGGAGATCTTGAAGGCGTGCCTGTTGGCCGGAGCTCAGATCGCGCACATAACCTTGCACGTCGGGCTGGGAACGTTTCAGCCGGTGCGCGGAGACACGCTGCATTCCGAAAGATTTTTTGTCTCCGAAGAAAACGCCGCCAAAATCCGCAAGGCTGTGCGCGTACTCTGTGCAGGCACGACGAGTGTTCGCGCCGTTGAGAGCATGTTCCTGGGCAGAACCGCGAAAACCGACCTCTTCATCCGTCCGGGCTTCGAATTTCAAAGGACCAACGCAATGCTCACGAATTTTCATCTGCCGCAATCCAGCCTGTTGATGCTGGTCTGCGCGTTCGCCGGACAGGAATTCGTGTTATCCGCATATCGTCATGCAGTGGAGGCGGGCTACCGGTTCTACTCGTACGGCGATTGCATGTTGCTTGTCTAGTCCAGCGATATGATATGCACTGGGCACGATGCAAGAATCCAGCGCAGACACCGCGGCGGTACGATCCGGCGAGGAGCTCAATCGGGCTGCGCTGTCCAACTATCTGGCGGATAAGCTGGACGGCGCGGCGAATCTCACCATCGAACAATTCCCGGGCGGCCACTCCAATCTGACGTATCTGTTGCGCACGCCGGCGCGCGAATATGTGCTGCGGCGCGGACCGCTCGGCCCAGTGGCGCCGAAAGCGCACGACATGGCGCGCGAGTACATGGTCCTGAAAGCCGTGCATCCGTTCTTCGGCCCCGCGCCCGAAGTTTTTCACCTGTGCGAGGACACGTCGATCATCGGCGCAGTGTTTTTCATCATGGAGCGAAGGCGCGGCATCGTGGTCCGCGACCGCATTCCGGAGGAACTGGCGGCCTTCCCCGAATATCCGGCGCGAGTGAGCCGCGGCTTCGTGGATTGCCTGGTGGAACTGCACTCCGTGGACATCGAGAAGCACGCCTTGGTTTCGCTCGGCAAGCCGGCTGGGTTCCTGGAGCGTCAGGTACGCGGCTGGTTCGAACGTTGGAAGGGCGCGAAAACCCAAGAGATTCCAGCGATGGACCGTCTGATCCAGTGGCTCACCGATCATCTTCCTGCCTCTCCCGCGGCGACGTTGGTCCACAACGATTTCAAGCTGGACAATTTGATGCTGGACGCAAAAGATCCGGGACGTGTAGAGGCGGTACTCGATTGGGAGATGGCCACAGTTGGAGATCCGCTGGTGGATTTGGGATTGGTGCTCTGCTACTGGTCGCAGCCGAGCGATCCGGGCGGCGTCAAGTCATCGCTCACTTCGCAACCTGGATGGTTCACGCGCGATCAACTCATCGGGCGTTATGCCGAGCGCACCGGACGCGACGTCTCGCGCATCAACTATTACGAAGTTTTCGCGCTCTTCAAGCTCGCCGTCGTGCTGCAGCAGATTTACGTCCGGTTCCATCGCGGACAGACCCAGGATGAGCGCTTCCGCCATTTCGACAAGCGCGTCCAGAGCCTGATTGAGGAAGCGATAGCACTGATATAATTCCTGCAACATGGCCAATCTGGAGACCGTCTACACCGCCGCCGAGCGCGTTGCAACCATTACGCTGAATCGTCCGGACAAGCTGAACGCATGGACCGCCGTCATGGATCAGGAAGTCCGCGCCGCGATGCAGGAAGCGGAGCGCGATCCCAACGTCCGAGTGATTATCCTGACCGGCGCTGGCCGCGGATTCTGTGCCGGAGCGGATATGTCACTGCTCGGCGCGCTGGCGCAAGGAGGAATCGGCGACGCTGAAAAAGTGCTGCGAAATTCGAGCAACGGCGAGCGTGCGAACGTCCGGCCGGATTTTCAGAAGAAATATTCGTACTTTCCTTCGATCCGGAAGCCGGTGATCGCAGCTGTGAATGGGCCGGCGGTCGGTTTGGGATTCATCCTGACGCTCTATTGCGATCTGCGTTTCGCGTCCGACACCGCGCGCTTCGGAACCGCGTTTGCCAAACGCGGGCTCATCGCCGAATACGGGCTGGCGTGGATGCTGCCACGGCTGATAGGCCCATCGAACGCGTTGGACATGCTCTTTTCCGCACGTCTGGTGGATGCGAATGAAGCGCTGCGGATGGGCTTGGTCAACCGCGTATTCCCGCAAGACAGCTTTACCCAAGGCGTGCACGCGTACGCACAAGAACTGGCGAACAATGTCAGTCCCAGGTCGATGGGAATCATCAAGACCCAGGTTTATAACGCCATGTTTGAAACACTAGGCGAAGCGTTTGAGAATTCGGAGGAAGAGATGATCAAGAGCCTCCAATGTGAGGACTTCAAGGAAGGCGTGGCCCATTTTGTAGAGAAGCGCCCGCCCGTGTTTACCGGCAGGTAATCCAATGAATTTCGAATTTACCGACAAAGTCAAATCGCTCCAGAAGCGGCTTGGCGCTTTCATGGACGAGCATATCTATCCGAATGAGCAACGGTATCAGGACGAGCTCAATCCGGACGATCGCTGGAAGCCTTCGCAAGTGATCGAAGAGTTGAAGCCCAAAGCGCGCGCGGCCGGTCTTTGGAATCTCTTCCTGCCCGACAGCGAAGACGGAGCCGGACTCACCAATCTGGAGTATGCCCCGCTGTGCGAGATCATGGGACGTTCCACGATGGCGGCCGAGGTTTTCAATTGCTCGGCGCCGGATACGGGCAACATGGAGGTGCTTGCGCGCTATGGCACGGCTGAGCAAAAAGATCGTTGGCTGAAGCCGCTGCTCGCGGGCGAAATCCGGTCGTGCTTTTCCATGACAGAGCCGGCGGTCGCCTCGTCGGATGCAACGAATATCGAAAGCAGCATCGTTCGCGATGGCGATCACTATATCATCAATGGCCGGAAATGGTGGTCTTCGGGTGCGGGCGATCCACGCTGCAAGATTTCGATTTTTATGGGCAAAACGGACCCAACCGCGCCGAAACATAAACAGCAATCCATGATTTTGGTGCCAATGGACGCGCCCGGTGTGACGATGGAACGCATGCTTACCGTGTTCGGCTACGATCATGCGCCGCACGGTCATGCCGAGATGACCTTCCGGAATGTTCGGGTGCCGGCGTCCAATTTGCTGCTCGGCGAAGGACGCGGTTTCGAAATCGCCCAGGGACGGCTGGGACCGGGGAGAATCCACCATTGCATGCGGTTGATTGGCGTGGCGGAGCGCGCGCTCGAGACCATGTGCCGGCGCACCGAGTCGCGTGTGGCTTTCGGCAAGAAAATTTCAGAACAAGGGACCATCCGCGCGGATATCGCGGATTCGCGCATGGAAATCGAGCAGGCGCGGCTGCTGGTGTTGAAGGCGGCATACATGATGGACACCGTAGGCAATAAAGCGGCGCGCGGAGAGATCGCGATGATCAAAATCATTGCGCCGAATGTTGCATTGCGAGTTTTGGACCGTGCGATTCAAGCACACGGCGCCGCCGGCGTTTGCCAGGACACGTTTCTTGCAAGTGCCTGGGCAAACTCTCGGACCTTGCGGCTGGCCGATGGTCCCGACGAAGTGCATCGTGAATCGGTCGCCAAGCTGGAGCTGGAACGCGTGCTGGGAAAAGCTCGTGCCTCCGCGCCGGCGAAATGAGCACGCTGGTCCTCATCCGCCACGCACAAGCCAGACCATTCGAGAAAGATTCAGACCGTTTGTCGGCCGTCGGCGAACAGCAGTCCATCGCCCTCGGCCAATTTTGGAAAACGCGGGGCATCCGGTTCGACGAAGTTTACTCGGGAACACTGCGGCGCCACACGCACACCGCCGAATTGGCCGGTTTCACCGATTTCGTGACACGGCCGGAGTTCAACGAGTATGACGCAACGCGCATTCTCGGCGCACTGCAACAAGACGAGCCGATCTTGGACAATCGCAAACTCCAGCGCCGTTTCGAGGAAGCAATGCCGCGGTGGATAGCAGGAACACTCCACATGGCGGGCCTTGAAACATGGCAGGCATTCCGCGAGCGCATACAATGCGGGCTGCGCGGCATCATCGAAAAAGATGGGCCCAGCCGACGTGTTGCCGTTTTTACTTCCGCTGGACCTATCGGCGTCGCGGTTCAAACGGTATTAGGGGCTCCGGACCGAATGGCCATAGAACTGAACTGGCGCATCCGCAACTGCTCGCTGACTGAATTCGTTTTTACGCGCTCGCGGGTGTCGCTCGATTCCTTCAATGCCACTCCGCATCTCGAGGAAGTGACGTTTCGCTGAATTGCTACACTAAATTTTGATCCCATGAAAATTCACGAATACCAGGCCAAGGCGATCCTGGCCAAGTACGATGTCCCTGTGCCGAGAGGCGAAGTTGCGTTCACCGTCGATGAAGTGGAAATGGCGGCGAAGAAGTTGGGTGGAAGCGTGGTGGTGAAGGCGCAGATTCACGCAGGCGGGCGAGGTAAAGGCGGCGGCGTGAAAGTGGCGAAGGACGCGAACGAAGCCGCTGAAGTCGCGAAGAAAATCCTTGGGATGAGGCTGGTCACGCATCAGACCGGACCCGAGGGACGCATCGTGCAGCGCGTGCTGGTGGAAGAAACGCTACCTATCGAGCGCGAGCTGTATCTGGGAATTGTTCTTGATCGCGCGCAAGGCAAGCCAGTTTTCATGGCGTCGGCGGCCGGCGGTATGGAGATCGAAGAAGTCGCCGCGAAAACGCCGGAGCTGATTCTCAAAGAAACGCTCGATTCCGGTTACGGACTCGCTGCCTATCAAGGCCGCAATCTCGCCTTTGGAATGGGCATTCCGGCGGCGAGCGTGAACGATGCGGTGAAAGCGATGACCGCCCTCGCCAAGGCTTATCACGAAACCGATGCTTCACTAGCCGAGATCAATCCGTTCATCCTCACCAAGGACGGAAAAGTCTACGCGCTCGATGCCAAGATCACGCTTGATGACAATGCACTTTATCGCCACAAAGATTTAGTGGAGCTGCGCGATTTGAACGAGGAAGATCCGCTCGAAGTAGAAGCGTCGCGCTTCAGTCTCAATTACATCAAGCTCGACGGCAACATCGCGTGCATGGTGAATGGCGCAGGCCTCGCAATGGCCACCATGGACATTGTGAAATACGCGGGTGGAAGTCCGGCGAATTTTCTGGATGTGGGCGGCGGCGCGAACGCCGAACAGATCAAGAACGCGTTTCGTATCCTGCTTTCCGATCCGGGCGTGAAAGCGGTGTTGATCAATATTTTCGGCGGGATCCTGCGCTGCGACGTGCTCGCCACCGGCGTGGTGAATGCAGCGCGTGAACTGAATGTCCAGGTGCCGGTGGTGGTCCGGATGGAAGGAACGAACGTAGAAAAAGGACAGGAGATTTTGAAAACTTCGGGATTGAACTTCCCCATCGCGAACGGAATGAAGGATGCGGCGGAAAAGGTGGTTCGCGCCGCGGCGGGGAGCATCTAATCATGAGCGTTTTAGTGGATCGAAATACGCGCGTGCTGTTCCAAGGCTTCACCGGACGCGAAGCCAGTTTCCATGCCCAGGCAGCGATCGATTACGGAACGAACGTGGTTGGCGGCGTGACGCCGGGCAAGGGCGGCCAAAAACATTTGGGTTTGCCCGTGTTCAATACCGTGGCCGAAGCGGTGCAACAAACAGGTGCGAACGCATCCGTCATATTTGTGCCGCCGCCCTTCGCGGCCGATGCCATCATGGAGGCCACCGAAGCGGGGGTGTCTCTGGTAGTTTGCATTACTGAGGGCATTCCGACATCCGACATGGTGCGCGTGCGCGCGTTCATGCAGGATCGGCCCACGAAGCTGATTGGTCCGAATTGCCCCGGTATCATTTCGCCGGGCAAGTGCAAGATCGGAATCATGCCGGGCCATATTCACAAGCAGGGGAACGTGGGTGTGGTTTCACGCTCGGGCACGCTGACTTACGAGGCGGTGGGGCAGCTCAGCAAACTGAACATCGGACAATCTACGTGTATTGGCATCGGCGGCGATCCGATTATCGGGACGACGTTCGTCGATGCGATTCAATTGTTCAATAATGACGCGGATACGCACGCCATCGTGATGATCGGCGAGATTGGCGGGAATGCCGAAGAAACCGCGGCCTCGTATATCCAGAAGCACGTGAAGAAACCCGTAGTCGGTTTCATTGCCGGACAAACCGCGCCGCCTGGCCGCCGCATGGGTCACGCGGGCGCAATCATTTCCGGTGGCTCGGGAAAAGCCGAAGATAAAATGAAGGCAATGGCGGAGGCTGGTATCACGGTGTGCGCCAGCCCGGCCGAGATAGGGGAGAAAATCAAGAGCCGCTTGTAAGCGGCGTAAATTTCAAACGAAAATGGCGACTCAACAAACATTTGCAATCATCAAACCCGACGCGGTTGCTTCCGGACATACCGGAAAAATTCTAGGAATGATCGAGGCGGCGGGCTTCCGCATCAAAGGCATGAAGATGACGCGCCTTTCCAAGCTGCAAGCCGAAGGATTTTACGATATTCATCGAGAACGTCCCTTTTTCAGCGGACTGGTGACGTTCATGTGCGAAGGTCCGGTGGTGGTGATGGTACTGGAGCGCGAGAACGCGATCAAACATTGGCGCGAAGTGATGGGCGCGACGAATCCGGAGAAGGCCGCTGAAGGCACCATCCGAAAACATTTTGCGAAGAACATTGAACGGAATGCCGTACACGGTTCGGATGCGCCCGAGACGGCCGCCGTGGAAATTCCGTTCTTCTTCGCCCTGTCGGAATTGCTGTAGCGCCGGCCTACCAACCGGTTTTCACCATCCGATCGAGGATCTCCTCGCTGTAATCGTTCATCTGCGCTGGTTTGCGTTTGAGCGGCGCGGGGATCACCGCGGCCAGGCGCGCCGATTGCTCGCGATTCAGCTCGGATGCGTGTACGCGATAGTAATGTTCCGAAGCAGCCTCGGCGCCATAGATGCCCGGGCCCCATTCGATGACGTTTAAGTAAAGCTCCAGGATTCGGTCTTTGCTTAGAAAAGCTTCCGTCATCGGAACCAGCGTGAACTCCACGCCTTTCCGAACAAAAGATCGCTCGGTCGTTAGAAACAGGTTCTTTACCAATTGTTGCGTGATCGTGGACCCGCCGCGGCCCAATTTGTGGCGTTTCAGGTCTTGTTCCAGCACCTTTTGCATCTCCACCCAATCGAATCCATGATGCTTACGGAAGCGCCCGTCTTCCGCAGCCACGACGGCGTGCTGAAGATTCGGCGAAATCTGCGTCATGGGAACAAACTGGTAGCGCTTCTTGTAGGGCTTGTGGCTGCGAAAGGCGGAGATGCGGCGCTCCATCTGTACCGATGTAGTTGGAGGATCGATCCAGCGAAGGGCCAGTACGCAGATTGCGCACCAGCCATAGAACGAAACAATCAGTAGCACGCAGCCGATCAGGATCTTGCGCAGCCACTTGGATGTTTTCTTCGCGGGTGGCCGCGTGCCCGCTGTCCGTCTCTTAGCGGCACGTTCCATCCGCATGCTCACTGCTATCATACGAACTTCAACGATGACAACTGTTACTCACCTGGAATGCAGCCTCTGCGGGAAGAAGCGAGAGGCCGGCCACGCGCACAATTTGTGTGAATGCGGCGGACCGCTGCTGGTTCTTTACGATTTGGACCGTGCGAAATCCACGTGGAGCCGTGAAGCCGTCGCGAAAGGTCCCGCGAGCATGTGGCGCTACGCGCCGGTGCTTCCGGTGCGCCAGCCAGCCGATATCGTCTCGCTGGGCGAAGGGATGACGCCGCTGCTCAAAACACACCGCTTGGGCCAACGCTTGGGCGCCCACGATCTTTGGGTGAAAGACGAAGGCATCAATCCCACCGGATCGTTCAAAGCGCGCGGTCTCTCCTGCGCGATTTCCATGTGCGTGGAGCTCGGGATCCGCAAAGTTGCGATTCCATCGGCGGGAAACGCAGCGAGTGCGCTGGCAGCTTATGCCGCGGCCGCAGGCATCGAAGCCTACATCTTCATGCCGCGCGATGTCCCGCTTGCGAATTACATCGAATGCAAAGCGTTTGGCGCGCACGTGACTTTGGTGGATGGTTTGATCAGCGATTGCGGAAAAATCGTGGCTGAACGCAAGGACGCCGAAGGCTGGTTCGACATCAGCACGCTGAAAGAGCCATACCGCATCGAAGGCAAGAAAACCATGGGCTATGAACTGGCGGAACAGCTGGGTTGGAAATTGCCGGACGCGATTTTCTATCCGGCCGGCGGGGGCGTGGGCTTGATCGGGATGTGGAAGGCGTTCGGCGAAATGGAAGCGCTGGGTTGGATCTCGAGCGAGCGTCCGAAAATGATCGCGGTGCAGACGGAAGGATGTCAGCCGGTAGTGCGCGCATTTGAGCGCGGCGAATCGAAAAGCCAGTTTTGGGAAAATGCCCACACGGTAGCCGCGGGATTACGCGTCCCAAAACCGTTGGGCGATACTTTGATGTTGGAAGCGATTCGCAAGAGCGGTGGGACAGCCATCGCGGTCACCGATGCAGAGCTGCTCGACGCGACTCTCGAACTGAGCCGGGCGGAAGGAATTTTCGCCGCGCCCGAAGGCGGCGCCTGTGTCGCGGCCCTGGGGAAACTCCTGGCAAATGGCTTCTTGAAACCCGAGGAAAAGATCGTGATTTACAATACCGGCGCCGGATTGAAATACCTGGAAGCCTTCTCCACGCGCTTTCCCAGAACCACGGCGTCTGAACAAGACAAGCTCGGTGGGTTGATTACGCCCCGATAAGCAACTTTTTTTGACACGATAGCGGGCTTTTGGCAAACTAAAGTCGTGAGTATTGGCGGTCAGTCCTACCCGTCGGTTTTCG
>Ga0209060_10003785_pt1 | contig 12319 bp, 13 predicted proteins | sample Coa_R1_8_FD_187155 | JGI IMG/M metagenome (GOLD analysis project Ga0209060, IMG submission 187155) | Surface soil microbial communities from Centralia Pennsylvania, which are recovering from an underground coalmine fire - Coalmine... | ecosystem: Environmental > Terrestrial > Soil >...
ATTGCCGTTCGGTCAAATCCCAGCAATTCTGGACACCACAGTGGACACCAAAGCACTTAAACTGCTGAAAGTCACTGAAAGTAAAGGTAGCTAGTGGAGAGAGTCACCTTAATTTCTTCAGCAAGAATAAGCATAATTAAATCAATCACATACAATATGGCGGAGAGAGTGGGATTCGAACCCACGTTAGAGTTTCCCCTAAACACGCTTTCCAAGCGTGCGCCTTCAGCCACTCGGCCATCTCTCCGGCGCAGGTTGGGACTGGAGTCATTATACAGGCTGATTGGAGATGGGAGGCAGATGAGCCTGGTTCGGCCAATCGCGGACTGTAGTAATTCGTACATAGCCGCGAGTCTTGCGAAAACACGTGGGTTTCAGTTTGAAGGGATTCGCGAAATCGGTATGCGTTCGCGGGCCAAATCTCAAATAAAAAACGGCCATTCCGCCCGTCTCTGTTCCAAAATAAAATTTAAGGTCGCCTCAAGCGCAAGCTTACTCCGAGTCTCGTAAGGGTTATGCGTGGCAAGAGTCTTTAGCAGCTTGTGGCCATGCTGCCGCAGAGAATGCGCTCAAAGCAATATTCATCAATCACGGCAGCCACGGCCTTCTTGCCTTTTTCGTCCAGTGAGCGCACTACGCGCCCGGTGCAATTTACCTGGACATCGGTATCGGTACCCAGTACGGAAGCGGGAAGCACAATGCGGAAGCGAATCACCATGCCAACACCGAGCAGGCTTTTGGTATGAAACAACACGCCGCCGGCGGAAATGTCCGCGGTTTCCGCGAAGTATTCATGGGCGTCCGCAGTTCGTACCGTGATCGGAAGTCTCAGTGGAAAACGTACCGAGCTTCTTGTATCTGCCGGGCCTAAACCAGCAACGGGACCTTTGGATTCGTTCACCCTTGCACCTCTGAACGGAGGTTATACCCGTAGCGCGGCCATCCCAAGATTACTTTGGTATTCAGTGCACACCAAAGGACATACGCCAGAAGAGATGGCCAAAAATCCGCTCAGAATTTGGTCACCTCAGTGAAGTTAAAGCCGCGAATTTTCATGGCCGGGACAACCATGTCAAAGGCTTCTTCCCCGCTGGCGAGCACGGCTTTGCCAATGGCTTCAACGCTGTTCAGCATCTCAATCAGGCTCTGGTTAAAGCGGAAATTCAGCAGCCCGTGCTTCACTTTTCCACCTTCCACCAGAAAGGTACCGTCACGCGTCATGCCGGTAAGGATCTTCTCATAAGGATCAACTTCGCGGATGTACCACAGCCGCGTGATCAAAATGCCGCGCTCCGTCCCGCCAATCATCTGCTCGACGGTCTGCTCATTGCCGGGTGTTACAAACACAATATTGGTCGGAGCTTCTCCCATCTCGTTCGGCAGCGGAAAGCCGTGACCGGTCACACCAATTTCGCCGACTTTATCTTTATATTCAGACTTGCGCATCTTCGCCGCCGTGCTTCGGGCATAAACAATGTTGCGGATCACGCCTTTTTCCACCAGGCTCACGCATTGGCGATGCACGCCTTCGCCATCGAACGCCGCGTTGGATTGAAGCGGATGAGCAACATCATCAACGATGGTAATGTTTTCGCCAAACAGCTTCGTCCCGATCCGATTATTCAGAAACGACCGCTGGTCCAGAATCGCCTGCCCGCCGAAGTCCCAGAACATGAAACCGACGAGATCAAGCACTGCGGCAGGTTCAAGAATTACGGTATGTTTTCCTGGTGGCAGTTCCTGCGGGCTGCGCGAATCCCGCGCTTTCTGCGCTGCGATTTCCGCCAGACGCACAGGATCAACATTTCTGACGTCGGGTGAGTTCGCCTTCTGCCATCCTGAAGAACTGTCAGCCAGCATGGTGATGGAAACTTCCGCCGCCGTCTGGCGATGATACACGCTCAGGCCGTTGGAATTAACAACCGCTTCTGCGCTTTGCGAGCTTGAATAAATACCCGCAGTCACCAGTTTATTCTTCTTGGCGACTGCCACAATTTTTCCAACGCCGTCAGCCCTGTCCCCCGGCGTGATCTCCGCTGTCTGTTCCGACCATCGCGATGGGCCTGCCGGGCCTTTGCCTTCGCTGGCTTTGGCCATCGGCAGAAAATCCGGATCAGGCTCCTGTACTTTAGCGATGCTTTCCGCCGACTGCACCGCCCGCTTCAGTCCTTCATCGTCAAAACGATTCGTGGTGGCGCGAGCAGTTTTGCCATCAAACGCCACACGGATTGACGCGGCTTCATTCACCTCCGCCACGTTCTGGTGAATGGTGTTGTTGGCAAAGCGGGTGAGTGAGTGGTCTGTTGACGAAAAAATGACTTCTATCTCTGGGATGGAAGAAAACTTTTTGATCTTATTGAAAATTAGTTGCGCCTTTTCTTGATTGAGCATTACGCTCAGACTCCCTTTCTAAGATGCAGTCCTGCAAAAAACCTACTTTAAATACTTTGCCATCCGATTGATTGCATCAACGCACCGTCCCCACAAGTCTTGCACCTCTTCAATGTCATAAACTTTCTCGGGGTGTTGAGTTGGATTCCTGAAATGCATACGGATGTCATCTAGATTGTTGATAAGGCTCTCGTCACTTCGAAGCGCTCTGCGGTTCTTTAGGTCTTGAACGATAGGGCCCCACATTAAGCTGACTCGATTTCTCTTGACCATCCGATTGTAGAGCTCGCGTAGAACAGATTCTGTCGCACGCAAGAGATGGAAAGCTGCCGCCGTCGGACGCTCGAAGGCAATACACTTACCAGCCTCGTTGAGATCGAAGGCTGCGATGGATGGTAAAAACGTAAAAATTCCCGGTGCGAACAGACTGGGCACATCCGCCAAAAGCCGCCGCACATCGATCCTCTTGGGTACAAGCACGTAGGCATCAAAACCCTTGATTTCTGCCTCTAGGGTTCGTCGAAAATCCTCAACCGCCTTATTGAGGCTCTCCCCCTGTTCTTTCGTTAACAGTGCTTCTGTCTCGGTGCGAGCAAGTTCGACCTCAGTTTCTCTCAGTCTATCAGCGGCTCTTGCGCTAACTTGTAGCCCTAAATCGTCAAGCGCCTTTAACAACATCCTGAGGTTTGATAGGACCGCTGCACCACTTTTAGTGGAGTGAATTCGATATCCTTCACTAGCATCCTGAAGATACCTAACTGAGGTTCCAAAGAAAAAATAATCGTGAATGGATTTAGCTTTCATAATCGCGCCGTTCCTTGCTACTCGCTAATTCCCCTTATACGCCGTGCCAATCTTCACATTCCTGAACCGCGCGGGTGAAGCTCCATGTCCCGTGCCCATCGTTTGCATCGGCTGGCCTTTGCCACAGTTCGGAGTGCCCCACAGAGTCCATTGGTCGCGCGAGCAGATGGCGTCCATCGAATTCCAGAATTCCGTGGTGATTCCTGAATACGACGGATTTTTAAACATACGTCCCAGCTTGCCGCCTTTGATCTCCCATCCAATCTCGCAGCCAAACTGAAAGTTATAGCGCTTGTCATCAATCGACCACGACCGGTTGGTCTGCATAAAGATGCCGTCATCGGTGCCGGCGATGAGTTGGTCAAACGTCAGCGGTTTTTCTCCGGGCAGAATGCTGATGTTGGTCATGCGGACAAGCGGAATCCGGTTCCAGCCTTCAGCTCGCATGGTGCCATTGGAGCGGGTCTCGCCGATGGTATGCGCCGTCTCACGAGAAGAAATATATCCGGTGAAGAGGCCTTTGGTGATGATCGGTGTGCACTGCGCCTGCACGCCTTCATCGTCATAGGCAAACGTGCCCAGGCCGGGCCCATGTTGCTCCGTCGCATCGGCCACGACGTTTACCAGATCGCTGCCGTAGCGCAGCGTGCGCAGTTTTTCCAGCGTAAGAAATGACGTTCCGGCAAAGTTGGCCTCATAGCCCAGCACGCGGTCCAGCTCAATCGGGTGCCCTATTGATTCGTGGATCTGTAAGCCGAGCTGCGAAGAATCGAGCACCAGATTCATACGTCCTTCCGGACACCGCTCCGCCTTGTGCAGCGCCACGGCTTCTTCGCCAATGCGGCGCGCATTCTCCAGCAGCTTTAATTCGTCAATCAGCTCATATCCTCTGTTCTGGTGCTGCCCGCCAAAAGAATTTGGATACGACCGCTTCATGATCTCAGTTCCATGGAACGCCAGCGCACAGAAACCTGCGCCGGTGATCACGCGCGTCTGGTGGATATCTGAGCCATCAGTGTTGTAGAACCATTGCTCATATCGGCCCAGCTGCATGCTGCTTTCAGCCAGCGTTACTCCGTTCACGGCGAGCAACTCCGCGTCAATGCGCGTGAGCAGATCAAGGTTCTGGTCGAGCGAAGTCGTGAAGGGATCGATCTTGTAAGGGCTCGACCATTCGATCTTAACCGCGCGCTCTGGCGCCAGCCGCACCGGCTCCTCTTTGACCCGGCTCGATGCCTTGGCGATCTCGACCGCCTGGGCCGCTGCCTTGTCCACGGATTCTCGGCTTAGATTGTCCGTGGAGGCAAATCCCCACGCATCATTCACCAGCACGCGAACACCGATGCCCAGCGTTTCCGCGCTGGCGGCATGGCCGACTTTGCCGTTCTTCGTGGCCAGCGCGCGCTGGCGATGATCGACAATGCGCACGTCGGCATAACCGGCGCCGCGTTGCGTAACGGTATTCAAGGCCCAATCAGCAATCTGTTTCATGCTCATAATATTTCTCAACTAACCATAATAAGCGACCCGGGCCAACTAGCAGGCTGAATGGCGGGCGGCCCTACCCTCCCCCCATCCTTCAACTAGGATTCCAAATGGTTTACACGATCCCATCCCAAGGCCTCCCGATGAGTTGACGATACCCATGTGGCACCGCCGCCCTCGGCGGTGGGGGGTTTGGGTTTCCCGATGTCCCGATGTCCCGATTTCCGATGACCCGATCCTGATACCCTACCCCTCCCCCCATCCTTCAACTAGGATTCCAAACGGTTTATTCGATCCCATCCCAAGGCCTCCCGATGAGTTGACGATACCCATGTGGCACCGCCGCCCTCGGCGGTGGGGGTTTGGGTTCCCCGATGTCCCGATTTCCGATGACCCGATCCTGATACCCTACCCCTCCCCCCATCCTTCAACTAGGATTCCAAACGGTTTATACGATCCCATCCCAAGGCCTCCCGATGAGTTGACGATACCCATGTGGCACCGCCGCCCTCGACGGTGGGGTTTGGGCTTCCCGATGTCCCGATTTCCGATGACCCGATCCTGATCCTACCCCTCCCCCCATCCTTCAACTAGGATTCCAAACGGTTTATACGATCCCATCCCAAAGCCTCCCAGATTGGCGTAGGTTTCAGCGGGCTTTGTGGCACAGGTCGGGGCCCCACCCAAGCCCGGTTTTGGCTTGGTGGGGTGGAGGCACTCCTGCCTGTGCATCCCCAAAAACTCGTGGAGCGCAGCCGCTCTCGGCTGCGTTCTCCCGATCTCGGCGATCACGTGCAATGTCGTCGAGCAAGCTTCAACTACTGCTATTTCCCATTGCAGGAGAAATAATCTAATTTACTATTTCTTCGCCCCAGAGTCAAGCATAAACGCTACACGAATTGTAAGCCTTGGAGACGGTATGCCCTGACGAGTTCGAACAACCATTTTCGTCCCATATCGGTGCATATGTTGGCCCTCCTAAATTAGCATCTGCCAAGATAGGCCACACTTATGAGTTACTTTCCGCTAATATTCCATGTATTTACATGCAGAAGAGTTGGAAGTACGGAGTTTGGACGCTGGCAGGGGTGCTCTTTGCGGGAACACTCTCCCAGTCCCTCTCCAACGCTGTTCAGGTCATCACACCGCATACCACTTACGTTGGAACGGGGGGTCTTATTCTTCTAACGATCGGCACTCTCTTAGTAATGAAATGGCGTCGTGGAATACCGTGGCACTATCCAGGGGTAGACGCCCGCATAAAAAACATCGGACCCATTCTGGTTTGCTTCGTAGTCGGAATAATTCTCTTGCTATGGTACCCTCAAGCCAAGTATTTCTTCGACCGCATACACGATAAGGAAACCCATCAGAAGCAAGTGCCGAAGGAGACCCACGAGACGCAAGAGCCCAAGGGAACCCACCAGCCGCAAGAGCCCACCGTGGAGTTAAAGAAGCTCAAATAAGTGGGTCGCAGAGGACAAGTCAACAATGGCGCCAAAAGCCTTTACAGTGACCTTAATCGTGTTACTAGCAGCCGCGTTGCCATTGCCACTCCAGGGCCAATCTCGCGGGTTGGGGCAACATTCTGCACAACACAGGCCACGGCCTGTGGCACATCCAGCGCCCGCGCCAGCACCGCTCTCCATTGGAATTAGTGCGTTCCATCAGACGGTTGGCACCGCGGAAACGGAAGCTCTCGGTATCGGCATCACAGACAGTCTTGCCAATGCTCTGAAAGGATCATCGAGTCTCACCGTTGCTGGACCGGAGGTGCTTTCCGCCGCCAGCGCAAAACAAGATGTGGAACCCTCCAAGAACGATGAAAACGCGCTAAGAATTGCTGGGCAGCTGGGATTAATGACGGTCGTGGTAGGGGCATATCAACACGTCGGGAACCAGCTCATCGTTGACGGAAGAATCCTTAATGTCCAGACGGGCGCGGTACTTCCTGGGTCTTCGATATCTGTAAATGGCAAATATCCAGAGGAATATTCCGTAGTGTTGTCCCAGCTTGCAAACCGCGTGATGACGGCGCTGAAGCTACCCGATGTCACCATACAAGCGCAAAGAATTGGAGCCGCATCGATGTCATCATCATCGGATACGCTTCGGCTCTACAATCAAGGCCTTCAGCAAATGGCGGACGGAACCCGGCAGTCGCTCGAAGAGGCGATTCGGTTGTTCACGGAATGTATCAAAACAGACCCCGCATACGCCCTTGCGTATGCGGCGCGCGCAGATGCAGAGAACAAATTGATTGAAGCCTCCCAACCCATTGGAGATGACAAGGACAAGCTGGCACAATCTGCATTGAGCGATGCCGAGCAAGCCGTGAAAGCGCGCCCAAATCTTCCCCGGGCGCAGACCGCTCTTGCCCGTGCATACACGACGACCGGGAAGTACGACCAGGCAGTACAGGCGGCCGAGAAAGCGGTCTCTCTAAGTCCGAATGACGGTGCCGCTCAAATCGCACGCTCTCGGGCGAGGAACCAGGGACAGTTGGTTGTCAACAAGGACATTGCGGAGCTTATGTTCAAGCAGCCATGGATTCAGTACCTTTTCTTCTATTTGCCCAAGGTCATCGTGCGGAATCAAAGCAAATTTACGCTGTCGGTTGTCTTCGCTCCCGCGGACAGAAACACTTACCCGACTCTTGTCGTGCAACCCGAATCGGCGCGAATCATGACCGTATTCGCCGGCAAATTCAACGTTGATCTGGACTCTGATGCCGGCATATTGAAACGAGAATACGAGTTCAAGGGTGGCGAACAGTACGAACTGATTTATCGAGCAGAGGAGATACCCTTGACTCGGATCATCGGCTCGAATCACGGAAACACTCCAGCGTATGTGACATTCGATGGCCCCAAAAAGCGGGAATTCGTGATTAACCCAGGTGCGCAGGAAGTGTTTAACGTCCAAGCTGGTCGATATCACATTAGTTGCGCGGGTGCAAGTGGAGGAAGCGCTCTCCAGCAACGCGATGATTACCTCACAGCAGGGGGCGAATATCGTTACGAGTGTGACGTGACACGTACCTTCACTTATCGACAAAAGCGCTGAGCGATCAGATTCGCAATGGCAACGGGCCCTGAAACACGCAAGGCTACACGAGCGGAAATACTCGCGGTCCTTGTCAATTTATCATCCCAACCCTTTGAACAGCTCTGCCAGCTCAATCTTGAAGCCCTTGGCAAACTTCTGCATGCTGAGAAGCGTCAGGTTGCGCTCTCCGCGCTCTACCTGCCCGATGTAGGTCCAATGCAGGTCGCAGTGCTGTTCTGCTTCCTCTTGCGACCATCCCCGCGCTTCCCTCAATTCGCGGACCCGCTGGCCGAAGGCACGTTTTAAGTCTCTTGCCATCATGATCACAGAGTTTCATCGGCCAATACTTAAATGACTAGAGACTATAAGTATTATTTTGCTATCATGTTGCGGCATGGAACCTCCGGCAAAAGACAGTGAATTACATGAAACCAAGGCTGGGATTTACGAGACGTGGGCCATTGTCAATCGCGCCTTTGAGCAGATCGTCAACGCACTCGACAAGCTGCAAAAGATCGGCGTCCTCAGCGGCGATCACGCGCAGGACCAGGACACGCTCACCAACGACCTGTGGGCCAGAATTAATATTCAGATCATGGCCGGCGTGAGCAGACGCGAAGAAGACGACCGCGCGCATTACGGGAAAATGCGGGCCACGCTGGAAAGACGAATTCGAGGCAGACAATAAAATCCGGCTTTTGGCTCTTGGCTCTTGGCTTTGGCTCTCTGGCTTGGCTTGATCCGCGTTCATCCGCAAATTCGCGGTAGAGTAGCTTAGACTAAATGCCATGTCGCGAAAACCTGTGCCCATCAAGATCATCGACCTGGAAGATGGAATGCCCAAGGTGGAAGAAGCCCGTTTGCGCATGCAGCATGAGCTTCAAATCGCGCGGCAGCAGGGATATGCGGCCGTAAAGTTGATTCATGGCTATGGATCGAGCGGCGTCGGCGGCTCATTGCGAATCGAAATACAGAAAGACCTGCAACGCCTGGCAGGTGCGGGCAGCGTGCGGTCATTCGTCGCCGGCGAAGACTGGCGTATTTCCGACGAGAAAACCTGGGAGCTGCTCAAACGCTATCCGGAGTGGAAGCGGGATTCAGACCTGGGCAAGGCGAACAAGGGAATCAGCATCGTGCTGCTCTGAACGCGCGCTCATCGCCGCAGTCCTCACAGCAAAAACCTGCTTTGTTCCAAAAAGCAAATCTCACCAAAGACGGAACGCGGATGACACGGATTTTACAAATTCAAAAGGTCCCGATTGAACTCTTGTTGATCTGTGTAAATCAGTGTTATCAGTGTTATCTGCCGTGAGGTTTGGGGTTTTTTTGCAAAGCCGCAAAAATCCTTAAAAACCTGTTCCCGCTTCATTGCCCGCGTGTCTTATTCCATAGAGCCCGACATCAGCAAACGGTTCATCCCAGGGGAGCACGGTAACCGCCGGCTCCCCGCTCCTTATTGATGCTATGGTTCCTCGACGGCAACTTTTTCTGAAGGTAATGTCTGCGAACCGCCAATGCGAACTGCCGCCTGTGCCGTAGGACGGTAAATGCATGATGGATCTTCAGTAAACATGTCTCCATGCATGACGTAAGAGCGCGCGCGCGATCCTCCGCAAACGCCCTTAAAGGCACACTCCCCGCATTTTCCGGTAAGGTTGGTCTGGTCCCGCAGCAATGTAAAAACCTGTGAGCTGCGGTAAATCTCTGCCAGGTTGCTCACGCGGACGTTTCCCGCTGAGACGTGAAGGCCGGGGCAGGGATAAACATCGCCGGTGTGCGAAACAAAAAGCATTCCCCGGTCTTCATTCACGGGCATGATGCCTGGAATTCCTTCCTGAAACTGGCGTCCATCCGTTGCGCCGCCTGCCCTTTCCCTGGCCTGCTGCTGCAAAATATATCTGCGATAGTGCGGAGCTTCAGAGGTCTTGATCTTGAATGGGACCTTTTGCGCCAGAGTGTAAAGCCGCGCAAAAGCGCCTTCAAATTGCCCGGCGGAAGGCGTCTCTTCCAACTCTGCCGGCGTGGATGGGACGGGAAAAGCGACGCTCCATTGCTTTATTCTGAAGGTCCTCAGCAACGCGGCCAGGTTCTCCAGATCGTGCAGGTTGCGATCGTTCAAATGGGTGGTGATCTGGTAAGGAAGTTTCCAGTGGTCCGCCCATTGAATGGCTTCCATGGTGCGAGCAAAAGAACCGTGGACGCCGCATACCAGGTCATGCAGCTCAGGGCTCGCGGCATCAAGACTCAGGATGAGGCGGGACAGGCCGGCATGCTTCAATTCGGCAATGGCGTCAGGGGTCAACAGCGGAGTTGCGGTTAGCGCCAGAAAAGGATGCAACTGTCGGACCGCCGCATACCGCACGAGTTCATAAATATCTTCACGCTTCAGCGGATCAGCGCCAGTCATTACGAAGATGGGCGGGCAGAGCTCGGCAAAGTCATCAATCATTTGCCGTGCTTCCACCGTGCTTAGTTCCAGTGGATCTGCTTCGGGCTGAACCCAGTCACCGTAATCCAGGCATGGCACGTCGCAAGCCTGGGTGGTTTCCCAAATTGCGACGATGGGGGTCTTGTTTATATCAAAATTGTTTTTCATGATTAAGCCTTTAAACCTTTTGCCTTCTCTTTTCGCAATACTAGGCGGGCGCAGGATTCAACGAATGTGACGGCCATCACATTCACCTGTGGATGCAATTTTTTCATCGCCATAACCACTTCTTTATCAGCTATTTACCGCCACAAGCTCTTTGCGGCCAGAAACTGGTAAATGCCGGGAAAAGCCGTATCGAGATTAGAGAAGCTAATTATTGGTTGCAGTTTCCAGAGCAAAAATGGCTCTTTGGGACTAAGGCGCAAACAACCTGCGGAGCTTTATTTGGATCAGAAGAGTAGGCACGATACCAGGATTTACGGTTCGTGCTGAATCGAAGCCCATGACCGGCAAGGTCTTTCGGGGCCCCATACCAGTAAATTGAGCTGCAGGATTTTTAAGACTAATCACCCGCTCAGGAGGAGTGTTGTGTTTTGGACAATTTTCACGCTAGCCGTTCTGCTGTGGATGGTCGGACTGGCCGCTAGCTTCGGCCCCGGCGTGATGCCTCTGCTCTTAGTGTTGGGAACAATTTTGGCAGCCATGAACTTAGCGTTCCGGCGCACGTCGTCAAATTGACGAACCATCAGGAAGCTGCCGTGACAGGAATGATCAATCCAAAGCGTGAGCAAACAGCTTCGCGCGTCTATCCATCAACAGTTTTTATTTTTTGAAGCAAGCAAGGACCAAGGAGGTCTATGAAGAAGTTTGTAGCGTTTTTATCTGTGGTGAGCCTGGCGACATTTAGCTGGGCGGGAACCGCAAAAGAAGATTCAGCCGATCGTTTACAGAAGTCGTCTGAAGTTTTAACTCAGATCGCCAATGCGCCGGACAAGGGTATTCCTGAAGAAGTTTTGGGCAAAGCCAAGTGCATCGCCATAGTGCCTCATCTGGTAAAAGGTGGATTCGTTTTTGGCGGGAAGCATGGCCGCGGTGTGGCCACGTGCCGCACAGCCGATGGCTGGAGTGCACCTGCTTTCATCTCAGTTGGTGGCGGAAGCTGGGGATTACAAATCGGAGTTGAAGGCGTTGACCTGATCATGCTGATCATGAATGACAAGGGCATGCAACAACTGCTTTCCAGCAAGTTCCAGGTAAGCGGTGAAGGATCGGCAGCAGCCGGCCCCGTGGGTCGCCACGCTTCCGCTGGGACCGACTGGAAACTTGATACCCAGATGCTCACTTATTCACGCTCTAAAGGCGCATTTGCCGGCTTAACGCTGGAAGGCGCGGTAATCCAGCAAGACGCCGATTCCACCACCGCCGTTTACGGAAGGGACGTTGCCTTCAAGAACGTGCTATTGGGTAAAGTGCCTACTCCGGAAATGGCAAAGCCCTTTGTGGAATCCGTATCCAAGGCAGCAAACGTCGCCGTGGCAAAAGAAGCTGCGGACAATGAGGCGAAGAAATAGAGTTTCCTGAATAGCTGATGGGCAATAAAGAGAGCGCGCAGCCATCAATGCATGGTTGCGCGCTTTTTTCTGCAAGTTGCCACCTTAAATCGCTTTTGATTCAATTCTTTCGTCCCAGGGGAGCAGTTCTGGAATTGGCTGGCAGCATCTAAATTATTGCGCGGCCAGTTCGTTCGTCGAAATTCAGAAAAGAAGGAACCAATGCTTAGTCCGCTGCGGGCATTACTCGCGTCATTGCTAGTTGTCTCCTGCTTCTCACAGGTATGTAACGGATACTCCATTCTCACGCATGAAGAGATTGTGGATCTGCTTTGGGCTGACCAGATCAAGCCGATGCTGGTGCAGAAGTATCCCAATGCAACCGAGGACGAGCTCCGCAAGGCGCACGCTTATGCCTATGGCGGCTGCCTGATTCAGGACATGGGCTATTACCCTTTCGGCAATACGCTTTTCAGCGATATGGTCCATTACGTCCGCAGCGGAGACTTTGTGGATGCGTTGCTGGCGGAATCGACTGACATCAATGAATACGCCTTCTCCCTTGGAGCGTTGGCGCATTATGTGGCGGATATTGTTGGTCATCCCGTGG
>Ga0209060_10003787_pt1 | contig 12315 bp, 10 predicted proteins | sample Coa_R1_8_FD_187155 | JGI IMG/M metagenome (GOLD analysis project Ga0209060, IMG submission 187155) | Surface soil microbial communities from Centralia Pennsylvania, which are recovering from an underground coalmine fire - Coalmine... | ecosystem: Environmental > Terrestrial > Soil >...
CGGCAACTCAGCCTCCACGAAGATCCAACGTCCGCCGTCGAACCCATTCCGATAGTGATCGACTTGAATCGCGGGGGCAGACAACTTCCGCCCATCTTTCGTTCCCCAAGCCAATGCATCGAGGTGCGCATCAATCGAACCGGCCGAGCCTCCGCGATGATAGAGGTCCACCGCACTTAAGCGAATTACCGGGCTATAGCCTCGTTTCCACGGGAACGCCGCAATCTGCAACGGAATCTCCGGATTGCTTTCGAATTGCAGCCCCTCCGAACCCGGTGTTTCCTGGTACTGGTCGACCATCAGCGGCCGGGTGAACCGGACGCTGTAGTCCCGTAGGTGCCAACCCGTGCCGTCATGGAATGCGGCTCGGCTGAACGGTCTTCCGCCGAAGACCACCAGATTCCCCCCGCGGTCGAGGTAACTCTTGATGGCCTGCCATTGGTCTTCGGGAAATGCCGAGCCGTAAGGAAGAACCAGAACTCGGGCAGACGTCGAACTGAGAGCTTCGCCCAGTCGATTGGCGCTGACCAACTTTTCTCCCTCGAATAAGGCGCTAAGTTGTTGGCCTGAAGGCGTCGTCGAGTCTGCCGATGGAAACTCTGGCTCGCTGAGTACCACGACGGTGGACCCGACGTTCTGGGCTAAGAGCACTTGACACATCAGAGACACAAGAAAGGAGATTATTAAAACAAGAGATTTGCGCATAGGAGGAGCAATCCACAAATTTGCCAGAAACGTCGAAGTCTCCGGCAACCGTTTGCGTTTGTCAAGCCAAACAAAACGATTTTCTACGAGGGTTTCATTCACTCCAGCGCGAAGAAAAATCCGCTACGCGATGCTGCCGATGGTATGATGACGGCGTTTACAGATTACTAACCCTCTCGGACGGTCCAAGAACTCATGGCGATCGCATCAGCGAATACCTCCACCTCGGCCACCGCCACTGGCTCTGGGCAGAACTATCGCGCAGCACTGGCGGTATTGACGACCTTATTCTTCATTTGGGGATCGCTCACATCCCTTAATGACGTGCTGATTCCATTTGCGCAGAATGTCTTCAGTCTGAACCTGGCCGAAAGCTTCCTGATACAAACGGCGTTTTTTCTTGCTTATTTTATCTTTTCTATTCCGTCGGCGAAGATCATTGACTGGATCGGATACAAGCGAGCCATCATCGTTGGTCTGAGCACCATGGTGGCGGCCTGTCTGTTGGTTTATCCAGCCGCGAAGATCCCGTCATTTCCCTTTTTCTTGACAGCGTTAATGATCCTCGCGGCTGGTATCACCGTACTCCAGGTTGCCGCTAATCCGTACGTAGCGGTACTCGGTAGGCCACAGACCGCTTCCAGTCGGTTAGTTCTTACCCAAGCCTTCAACTCTCTAGGAACTGCGGTCTTTCCTTTCGTAGGAGCGAGGCTGATCCTAAGAGAATCGGTGAGCGCGGCGGCTCAAAGCGCATCGCAAAATGCCGTGGTTACGCTTTATGTTTATTTCTTTGCAGTCGTTCTTATTCTCTTGGCAATACTGTTTGCTGTATTCAGGCTGCCCAAGATGGAAACCGCCGAGCACCAGATCGGGCAGAAAGTCGCGGACTCCGTGTGGAAACATCCGAACTTGGTTTTCGGCGCCGTGGGAATCTTCGTCTACGTTGGCGCTGAGGTAGCGATCGGAAGCTCGATATCCAACTATCTAGCACTAGACAGCGTCGGCGGATTTGCCTCGCACGTGGCGGACCCTGCAGCCCGCTACCTTGCGGCGAAAGCAGTTGCGGCAAGATACATATCGATCTATTGGGGTGGAGCAATGGTTGGCCGCTTCATCGGATCGGCAATTCTGCAAAAGGTGAAGACCTCACGGGTACTTGCGTTTTGCGCAGTCATGGCTGCGCTGCTCGTAACAGTTTCGGCTGCCAGCAGTGGCCTCGTCGCGATGTGGAGCATACTCTCCGTGGGTCTGTTCAATTCGATTATGTTCCCCTGCATCTTCACCAGTGGAATCGCAGAGTTGGGCCAGCTCACCGGTGATGGATCGGGTATCCTGAATACAGCAATCGTAGGCGGAGCAATAATCCCGTGGATCGTCGGCAAGGTTGCTGACGCTATTAATCATGCGCGCTATCCGACGATGATGCAGGGCGAGCTGAGCTGGGGTCAAGGCATTCAGTACGCACTTGTCATTGCCATATTCTGTTATCTCTATATCCTTTACTTCGCGCTGAGTGGATCCAAGCCGAACAGCGAACGATACGCAAGAGCGTGAAAGGAACAGCTCGCGTCAGCGGGCTTTGGTTTGAGAGATATAATTAAAACGATTTAAAAGAGCTTATGGTGCAAGTCAGGAAGCTCGGCCAAAAGCCGACGGTGATTACTCTCAAAGCGGTTGCGCAGCATTTAGGGCTTACCCCAGGCACAGTCTCAGCCGTTCTCAACGATTCGCCCTCCGCCCGCTCCATCCCGCAAGAAACGAAGAATCGTATTCGCGCTGCAGCCAAAGAGTTGAACTATCGACCCAACTTCTTTGCGCGGACGCTCCGCAACAAGCGCACCTACACCATCGGTGTTATTGCCGAAGAGATCGGTGATTCTTACAGTTCGCCGATCATCAGCGGCATTGAACAATTCTTGCGCGAGCGAAACTACTTCTTTCTGACGGTCGTTCACCGCCACGACACGGCGCTGCTGAGTCGTTACTCGCAGTTGCTTTGGGAGCGTGGAGTGGAAGGAATCATCACCGTTGATACTACCGTGCTAGAAACCCCGTCACTCCCTACGGTAGCCATCGCTGGGCACAAACGGATGAAGGGCGTCACGAACATCATCCTTGATCATGAGAGGGCCGCTCAATTAGCCCTACACCACCTTAAAGATCTAGGGCACGAACAAATCGCATTCATGAGGGGAAATCCGATCAGTTCCGATTCAAAGGACCGGTGGGAAGCTATCTGTCGTGTTGCGGCTCAAATGGATCTCAGGATCGATCCTGATTTGATCGTACAGATCGACGCCGACGATCCGACTCCTCGCCTTGGCTACCCATTTGCGAAACAACTGCTTTCTCGGCAGAAGCCGTTCACAGCGCTTTTCGCTTATAACGACATTTCGGCGATCGGCGCCATCCGTGCGCTGCAAGAACACGGTTTACGCGTGCCGCAGGATGTGTCAGTGGTAGGCTTCGACGACATTCCGGGCGCCGCCTTTTATAGTCCGAGCCTTACGACGGTGCGTCAGCCACTAAACCGGATGGGAGTGGTCGCGGCTCAGAGTTTGCTGGATCGAATTGAAGGTAAGAAAGAATATCCCTCGGAGATCGCGATTGAGCCTGAATTCGTTGTGCGGGAATCTACAGCAATCGCTCCAGGCTCCTGTTAGCATCCAGTAGTGGCTTGTCCCGGTCGAGCCGCATCCGATATGGTTGCGAGCGATACATCTTTGGACGCTATTTCTGCCCGTGCGCTCACCTATGCGGCCTATGTTTCTTTTGTTCCTATCGGCGTTGCGACCGTTCTCCTCGGGCCGATGTTGCCTGTTCTGTCGCTTCGATGGTCGCTCAACTATGCACAAGCTGGAATTCTCTTCAACGCGCAATATTTCGCCTCAACTTGTGCAGTTGCCTGCTCCGGAGTGTTAGCGGCCCGCTGGGGATTCAGATTCCCGATGAAGGTTGGGCTTTTGCTAGTGAGCCTCGGACTTTTGTGTCTGCTCATCGGCCCGAAAGTTGTCGGAATCCTCTCGATTGCCTGCTATGGAGCCGGACTAGGATTAGCTGTCCCAGCCGCGAACTTGTTGGTTGCAGCCGCTAATCCCGGGCGCCGCAGTGCCACACTGAGCATCCTCAATTTCTTTTGGAGTTTAGGAGCCGTCGCTTGCCCGTTCTTCACCGCGGCCGCGGCCAAGGGCGGTCATCTCTTCACATTCTTAGCGATCGTTGCCGTATTTTCCTTCTCAATCGCCATCGGCATTGCTTTAATGCCAAGTAGCATTCGCGAACCTGCTGCCATCAGCGACACACAACCGATGCTTCCGCTGATTCGGCAACGAAAGCATGCCTTCTGGGTGTTGGCATTGCTCTTTCTTCTCTATGTGGGTGTGGAAAACGGTTTCGGACAGTGGATGGCCTCCTATGCGAAAAGCCTTGGTACCCTGACGCTCGCTATGGCTCTGGCGACTCCATCTTTCTTCTACGCCTCCCTGACACTAGGCAGATGGATCGCGCCAATCCTCTTGCGGACAATCGACGACCTCACACTTGTGCAGGCCGGAACTCTCCTTGCGTGCGCTGGGATGGCGGGCTTGATCTTTTCGCGCGGGTTGCCAGGGGTTCTAACAACTGCTTGTGCTGCGGGTCTCGGACTCTCCAGCGTTTATCCGATCACCATCTCGCTTCTGTCCAGACAGTTTGGATCAGTGAACATAGGATCGGTGATGTTTACCCTCTCCAACATCGGTGGTGGATTGCTGCCATGGATCGTTGGCCTCTCTTCCGACCGATTCGGCACGCTCAAGGCAGGAATTGTCGTCCCGTTGCTCGGATGCATCGCGATGTTCTTTCTCTTCCTGAGGACCTCTGCGCACCCGGCGCCAGATGCCAGTCGAGCCTGACGGTATGTTAAGCTCGCACCAGTTTCGCGGCGAGTCGAGTCATGCGGACGATTCGATATAGGGGAAACAGCGGTTCCGGGAGTCGAACCACTGCCCATTCGCTCGGTCCGGCGGTAGAGACCAGCCGACTGACGAACCGCATCCGATCTTGCCATCTCTCACGCAATCGAAGCATTAGGCGGAAATAGGCAATCGATTCGACGTCGAATGCTCGATCTCCCACAATGTGAGCTTCGATCTCCTTCGAGATCTGTGCTGCTGCTTCGTCTTGGGGAATGTTCGTCTCGGCCTCCGACGGACCCGGCGTGCCAAGCAGCCGATTTGCAAGGAGAAGTGTGACACGCAGGATGCGCTGAATTCCCAGGCTCTCTGCCATCGTTCCAATCTGACTCCAATCCAAGTGGGGGATCCCCACAATCAGTGCGAGATCGCATAGCCAGATCAAACGTCCCCATACGTGTTTCGCACCATGCAGGGACAGAAGAATGAGCAGGTCTTCGAATGAAGGTGTTTTCATCGAATGCCCGGCCACCAAAACGGGAACTCCCCGCCGAAACAGCCCTTCCATATCGAGATCCACCGCATAGAACCGTGGCTGAATCGCCCACTGCACTTCCAGAAGGTTTCGTCCTGCCGTTCCGTCGAAGACATATTCATATCCCGATTTCAAATAGGATCGTTCCTCCGCTTGCGACCATCGCAACTGTCTCGTGAAGCCGAGCTTCGCAAGCGCTTCACAAATTCGCGTTAAATCCGCTGCCCGAGCGAGTAAGTCAATATCGCCGGATTGGCGCAGGGCGATGTCGCCATACACTGCCTCGGCCAAGGCCAACCCCTTGTAGGGCATGACGTCGATCCCAACTACCGATAGTTCGTCGACAATACGAATCAATTCTCGCGAGAGAATCAACGACTTGTGAATATTCGTCTGATATTTCTGCGCGAGATAATTGAAGTGTTCGGGAGGGATCAGGCTCCGGTGATCCGAAATAGATCGAAAGAGAAGCGGTTCCACACCATGCCGGGCCGCCAGATCGAGCAGCGAATCCCAGCGGAGAGGAGACTGCAACAGCGCCTGTATGCGATTCTTATGACTACCTGCTGAACAAACTAAGAACAACAACGACCACTCCGGCTCCATTGCCGCGCTGTTGTCAGTCATTGCTTTGGACGAGGCTACGACGGGAACTCCGAATTACGCAAGCGCCCCCGTGGGGGAGACGATTGGCGAGGTCGGAAGTGCGCGAATTTGCACCAAGTTCTGCGCAAGACGCTTCTTGGCCAGCATATTGGCGGAGGGAACCCCGGTCCTGGCGAATGATTTTTCGCAATCCTGCGAGGAAGGACCGCGCATATTCCCCTCCATGTACGCAAGACCCGGGCACCTTGTACAACTCCCTACATGTGCGCACGAAGTGCATGTGGTCAGATCCTTCAGCCGGATCGACCGCACGTCATTCATCTCTTCAGAATGTCGCCAGATTTCGAGAAACTTCTGCTTTCGCACATTTCCAGTCGGAAGCGGGAACTGCACGCAAGGGAAGACATCCCCGTAAGGCGAAACGTAGCATGCTGTGTGACCCGCGCTGCAGGGCAAGGCTGAAAGCGAATTCTCATCTCCTGGAGCAGGGATCGCACAAAACTCGTCTTCATCTCCAACTAAGGCCTGGTCTCGGAAAACTCGCCGTAGCGTCTCGTTGCCGACGCCCAAGTGTAATATCGATCGATCCCCATCCATCATGGGTGTAACCGTTGGATCAAGTGTGCACTCCAGTCCTAACTCTTCAGCCAGTGCGCGCACACCTGGATAATCCTGGACGTTCTGCTCCATCAAGACATTTGCAAAGATCACCCGTAATCCCTGAGACTTCAGAAAACGAGCTGCATCAATTGATCGCCGTAGCGATCCGGGCACAAGCGTGATGCCGTCATGCACTTCCGGCCGATGAGAGTAAATGCTGATCTGGATCGACTCAACCCCGATTTCTCGGAGCCTTGCAGCCTCCCGCTCGCGAATCATGATCGCGTTCGTCTTGAGCTTTACACAAAACTGCTTTTGCAGGCGGGCATACTCGAGGATCTCGAAGAAGTCTTTTCGCAGAAAGATTTCGCCGCCGCTGAGGGACAGAACGAAGACTCCGGCGTCTGCCAGTTCATCCAGCAGATGCTTGATCTCTACTGTCGTCATCTCACCATGGTCGTCATGATCGAGATAGCAATGCACACAGCGTTCATTGCAACGATACGTAAGGTCGAGCTGCACGCTGAGCGGGATGTTCAGCGCGAGAGCCTTTTCGGTCAACTCATGGAGCAGGCTCACCACTTGTCTCCGAACGGTTGTTTGGGCGTTGTGATCGGCGTCTCCGAGATCTGCAGGATCTCATGACCTGCCAATTCTCGGGCTAGAGTCTGAGCGTCAGCCAAAGCTTCCGTCGGTGCGACCTCAAATTCTGCGCAGATCCTCTTTTCTACAATCTCGTCGAGAGGAGTCGTACCGTCCGCCGATTGCCAAAGAATCGTCGCGGTCTTGTTTAACGTAAACAAGGTTGAGTCCCTGCTCGACATGATCATCATTTCGCCATCGAGGCTTCGAGCCGCTGCCCGCGGATTACGCGCTACATAAAGCTTGCTCATCCAATCAACTCCCAAACTCTTGCGTCAGGAACAAAGGTGAGCCGCGCTACCGGGACCCGACTCACAAAGTCGAACGCAGAATGAAAGATCGCCTGCACCAGTTCCTCGTCCTTCGCGAAAAATAGTAAATTTGATAGCAAGGACCTTGTCGCCTCGCCCGGCGTGATCGATTCGATTCTGTTCTCTTTTCCCTTCGCCAACAAATAGAGAGTCGAAATCGGTGCCGAGACGTTCTCTCCAACTTTCGCCAGTTCACCCGTAAACGGAGTTCCAAAAGCAACATACTCGTCGCCCTGCCGCCGAACATAGGAAATCTCGTCGGTCAAGAGCGTTACATCCGGCGGTGCCAACCTCGAGATTGTCGTCTTTCCGGCCTCCGACACTCCTGCGAACAGAAACGCTTTTCCGTTTCGAATCGCGCTGGCTGAATGCAGAAGGAATCCACCTTGATGGGCGAGAACCAACGTGTGAACGATCCGCAGCACCGCATCGATCGAATACGGGTTCGCTGTCTGGCGAATCCAGCCATGCCGGGTCGCGGGTTCCCACTCGGCCAAAAAGTCTCCACGGCGCAGCGACCAACGCCCAGAGCGGTAACCAACCTCCACATCCGCGTCGGGATCTACCGCCTTCGGCTCTTGGAGTTCTACGTCGAATTCGATATCAGCTCCATCAGAATCGCTTACGAATCCTGCATAGCGATTTTGCAGGAGATTCAGAAACTCGAGATCGATAGTATGCACGCGTACGGGCATGCCACCGATTTCAATGACTAGACTGAGGCGCTCGACTTCGGTCGTCAACTGTGGCAAGGAAAGCTCAATCACTACACTGTTTGATTTCGTGTCTGAAACAGCCCGCGCACGCCTACGAAGGCACGAGCAGCGAGTTCCGAACGTTGAACGAGCGATGCGATCGCACGCTCATCAACGCGCAAAGTTCCGCGCAGTTTGACAAATCTTCCATTTCTTACAATCGACGAAACTCGACCCAGAAATTCGCCTTCGTCGACTGGTGAATCTGGCGCACGCATGGAGTCACCACGGGTCACCAATGCGGAACTTTTATTCTTTACAACTCGATGAGCGAAGAGGCGCCGATCGCGGCCGAAAAGAACAATGTCACCTTCGAGCACTTCCGCGCGGCTAACTCGATCTATGACGAGCGTATCTCCTGGCCAAATGGTCGGCAGCATGCTCCATCCCATAACTCGAAGACGCACCATGCCTGCCGATCGCAATACCTCGGCGGCGAGTTCGCACTTTATAGCGTGCGACTCGCTCATTATGATGTTGCCCGCGTTCATGAGCTCTTTGGGCTATTGTTGCAACTCTGAGATAGGCCCGAGATTTTCCCGCACGAAAGTGCCGTTGTCACAAACACCTGCTCATATCGAAACGACGGCTTTTCATACGGTTTCTTTCCGGTCGCCGGAGTAGTCGGTTCGTCCGGTTGAACATGATTCGTATCCATTAGAAGTTCCTACCGTTATTGTAAGTTTGCTTGAGATGCCTGGACGGCGCAGACCCCGCTGCCGCCAGATGTTGTGCAAGTCTGATTGCCTTGAGTGAAGAAGTATATCTGAGATGCTCCCGTCGCAGTACTCGTGCCGTCAACGATCACACCGCCTGTGCCACCGGCCAGGGTGAGGCTTGAAGATGGCCACGGTCCGGCATTAATCCAGATGACAGCATTGTCGTTCGTTGTGCCACCTACTGTTGTATTCCATGTCGGCTGAGTATTGCCTGAAAAACCCGCTTGGATCGAGATCTCCACATTCGTTCCGTCGAAAATCCGAGCTAGCGAACCGTAACCATGGTTCGCGGTCCATCCTCCCAACGGCACGACCGTCGTACTTCCCTGGTTTAGCCATGTAATGTTATTGTCGGTTGTTTTCTTGGCCAAGGCAGCCGGCCAGATCGGAATTGTCGATCCGCTCGTACCGCTATTGATGGCCGTCTGGATGTAGGCGACGTTATTCGCCGTCCGGATCACCAGAATCTCTTCACCCGCGTTGTAGTGAGTGTTCGCCTGCCATGGCAGATCCACGAAATTCATGAGGCAGCCCTTGTTACCGCATGGCCGCCCAAAGTTTTGTACGCTGAAGTACAGTAGTTCTGCCTTGTTCGGGCTCGCGTTGGGATTCGGAAAGTCGGTCACGGGTGAACAGGCAGGGTTTTTGCCGGTAGCAGTCAGAGTTGCACCGGGCACCGGCGAGCCCATCACTCCCGCAACAACTGGTATTCGGTACATGACGGGAGCCCCGCCTGTGTTGCCGCAGACATAAAGGTTACCGGTGGCGTTTGTCGAGTTGTAATAGGCACTGTCAAACGCACCGGCGTACATCGGATTTGGTGTCGATCCGGTGGCGACGCTATTTCCAACGGTCACCTTAGTCCCCGTGGTTCCTGCTGCGAAGCTCGTGCTTAACGTGTAGACCGCAGCGCAGGCAACAGACCCTGTGCAACTCGTTGTGCCGTCACTCGAAGCGAAGGCGTAGACTTTTCCCCCAGTCACGTCGAGAAGAGGACTTTCCACCAGACCTACACCGAAATCCAGCCGTCCTGATGCGGTCGACACGCCAGTCGAAAAGTTGACGCGATAGAGGAATCCTCCGCTTGTTCCCAAATCACCTACCAGAACATTCTGCGACTTGCCATCGTACAAGGGACCTGAAAGCGCATTTCCCGCATTCACCTGCACCGGGAAGAAGGTCGTGACCTCTGTCGGCGCCCCTTTGAATACTCCGGTGATCTTATGCAGCCAGCCCCCTGATCCGCCTACCCATGCAATGTCGTTGGTGTAGTCGTAATAGGGAGACGACGTTCGGTCGTCGACGTTTCCGCCGGTCCCATTGTGTAGAAATACTTCTGTCATGCAGGGTGCGACGCAGGTTGGATATAGCGCTGCAGTGACAGAGGTCGGTACCCCCGGAGAAAAAACGGTTTCGCTGGTTGACGCCTTCCACTTCAGAAGGACGAGGCCCGCATTTCCAATAGGGCTACCCGAGGTCTGCACAAAAGCGATCTGAGTGCCGTCGAGTGATATGACCGGAGAAGTGAGAATGAGACCGCCCGTATTGTAGGCCCAGTAAGTAGAAGGTACCGTCCCGCTGCAGCCGCTGTAGATATTGTCAAAAGCGATTATGCTCGCCTGAGTCCCAGAACCCAGTAGGCCCGTGCTGTAAACGACATAGTCCGGTTTCGACGCATTTCCGCAGTTCGCCGTGGTTAGGCTAAACGAATACTTGGCAGGATAGTTCCCTGGCCCCGCAACTCCGTTTGCGCCCGTGTCCTCGGCCCACAGCCCGGCACTCGCCGTCTGACTCCTTCCAGAAACTCCTTTGCCCGGTTCAAAACGTTCTACCGGAAATTCCCGCGGCACTTCGCGACGATAACGCTGCTGCCAATAACGTGGATCCTGGCTAATCAACGCCTCCTGTGCGAGCGAAGCCGGATGGGTGAAAATAACGTGGTTATGGCTCCAATCGGTCGGAAGTCCTTGCTCGGGCGATTTTGCCGCCTCTCCCGTCAGCACCCATCCAAGAAACATCAGTCCACATAAACTGACACCGATCCAGGAAAACCGTGCGGCAGTACTCTTCATTGTCCCGACTCCATCGGTCGCGTGCTGCAATGATCTATGTGTGATGCTCAAAACTTCCGTGGTCGATCCGTCCGATGTCTTCCTCATGCGTGTTTTCGGGTGCACCAGGAAACCTCGCACTTCTGATGCATTCCCACCCGCATGCTGGAACCGGTAGGAGGTGGACGTAAAGCCTCCCATCGTTGGCTGGTTTGGCCGAAATTCTACTCCTTCTCCCTAGCTCAGGCAAACGGCTTTTGTAATGCATCCCGACGTTTTCTCAACTAAACGAATTTGCCCGCTTGCCCGTACAATAGATAGAACCCTCTCTAGTGAGACACCATCACAGGATGGCCGCGAGCGGTCCGTTTAGGACCACCCGTCTATAACAAAACTGAGTGGAAGGATACGAGACAGCCGGGGATATGGAACAAGCTGTGCGCACAGAAGAACAAACCGTTCTCTCGATTGAAGAATTGTCAAATCTGGCCGCGGAAGCCGGTCAATCTGCGGAGACTTTGATGAACGTAGTCGCCCTGATTGCCAAGAGATTTCGCACCGATGTCTGCTCGGCGTATTTGCTCGAGCCGGACCGGGCCAACCTGGTTTTGGCGGCAACGGTCGGCCTGCGCCGAGAATGCATTGGCAATCTCCGTATGGCAGTTCACGAAGGTCTGACTGGGCTGGTCGCTGAGCAAGTCCAGCCTGTCTCAGTAAGCCATGTCAAGAATCATCCCCGCTTCAAGTACTTCCGCGATTCTGGCGAAGATGCCTATCAATCTTTCCTCGGTGTGCCGCTTATCGACCGAGGCATCCTGCAGGGTGTTCTCGTCGTCCAGACCATCGAAGCGCGGGTTTTCAGCTCTGATGAAATCCGTATGCTCACCGAGGCGGCGGCACAGGTCGCCCCTATCGTCAGTGAAGCTCGCACGCTCGATCGTTTCATTGCGCCTCTGCAAGAGCGGCTTTGGGCCCTCGCGCGCAACCTTTGGTGGAGCTGGGATCACAACTCCACCAGCGTCTTCATGGACCTTGACCCTAACCGTTGGAACGAGGTGAACCATAATCCCATCGCTCTGCTGAATGGGATCCCATTGGCCAAACTCGAGACTCGCGCGACCGAACTGATGCTGCACAGCCGCATCAACTACGCCTATCGGCGCATGCTCGAATATCTCGAGAATGATCGGACCTGGGGAACGAGGCATGCTGGCGTACTTCGTCCTCATCCTGTCGCATATTTCTCGGCGGAGTTCGGCCTTCACGAGTCCCTGCCCATTTATTCCGGCGGGCTAGGCGTCCTCGCCGGCGACCACATCAAGAGCGCATCGGACCTGGATATTCCTCTAATCGGCGTTGGACTCTTCTACCCGCAAGGGTATTTCCGCCAACACCTCGACATCAGCGGATGGCAGCGAGAAGACTACCTCGACACCGACGTCACCCAGTTACCGATGGAGCCTGCAATAGGAAAAGACGGGCGCCCTGTTGTCATCGC
>Ga0209060_10003789_pt1 | contig 12313 bp, 10 predicted proteins | sample Coa_R1_8_FD_187155 | JGI IMG/M metagenome (GOLD analysis project Ga0209060, IMG submission 187155) | Surface soil microbial communities from Centralia Pennsylvania, which are recovering from an underground coalmine fire - Coalmine... | ecosystem: Environmental > Terrestrial > Soil >...
AAGGCGTTGGTTTACGGATTCGGCGTCAAGGGGGGTATTTTAGTCAAATGGGCGGGGGTTGACAGTAACATTATCAACCTCAAAACAAAGGTATTTAGGCGTCCCAGACTCGATTAAGGGCAAAGAGAAAGCAAGTATTCTTCTTAGTAATTTTTATAAAATAGCCGAATTTTACTTTTTATCGAGCTTCATACCTTTAACAATTAAAATCCCTTCATCATCATCCGTCGCATTCAAATCAATCCATTTTTTCGTGTCAGTACCGATGTAAGACAAAGCTGTTCCCAACATATTCGGGAATTCACTTCTCAAATCACTTTCGCGATTCGAATTGACTATGTACGTCTTCCACAACTCAGCGAAATTTCCATTTTCATCTTTGTCGCGGGAAGAATAAGCAACTAACCGAATGTATTTACTATACGTTTCATAGGTATAACTCTCCGTCTCTGAACCAATTACACCATAGCTTGGTTGGTAAGTAGTGTAATAATTTCCGTACATATCAGAGGTTGAAGTAGAGGACGAAATTCCGGTTTGACCATAGATAGGAACGCTGAATGTTTTTGTATGTTCATTCGGTTCACCTACCCCATAATCCAAGAAAACAACAACATCTGGCTTCTGATGCTCGAAAACATTTTTATAACCCATAGATTCCAAAGCTCTTTTGATATAGGAAGCGTATTCCCTAAATTCTAAATCACTTGGACTTATATCCTTGGACGCAGGCAAAACCAAACAGTATCCAACGTACGAAGATTCACCTTTAATTAAGTTTGAGTCACATATTGAATTCGTCGAAACAAAATACGTGTCGTGAACGACGTAATTCAACCTACAACCACTCACCAAAACGCTAAAAAAAATTAAGAACATTTTTGAAAAATTGATAATTTTATTTTTCATAAATACCCCGCCTTCATTTTTAATAAATTTCTCAGCTTAAGTTCGTGATGAATTACAGCTATTCTTCTATTTTCTTTTTCCACTCTCCCAACAAATTCAGCGCATCCCTAGGTGTCAGGTCGTCCACATCCAGTCCCTTTAGCTCCTCAAGGATCGGGTGAGTGGCACCAGTTCCGAAGAAGGAGAGTTGGGGAACCGAGCCCTCTTCCGCGGCTTCGGGTTGGGGGGAAGGTTGGGCCTCGACGGTCTTGCCCAAGAAGGTGCCTGTTTCCAACCCCGCCAATATCTTCTTGGCCCGGGCGACGACTTCCTTAGGGACACCCGCCAGACGGGCCACCTGAATTCCGTAGCTCTTGTCCGTTCCGCCTTCCACGATCTTGCGCAGGAACAGGATCTGCTCGTTCCATTCCCGTACCGCAATGTTGAAGTTCTTCACGTTGGGGAAGGTGCCTGAAAGCCGGGTTAATTCGTGGTAATGGGTGGCGAAAAGAGTGCGGGCCTTTAGCTTTTGGGCGATGTATTCCACCACCGCCCAGGCGATGGAAACACCATCGAAGGTCGAGGTTCCCCGCCCCACTTCGTCCAGGATAAGAAGGCTCTTAGATGTCGCGTGGTTGAGGATATTGGCCGTCTCCACCATTTCCACCATGAAGGTACTCTGGCCCTGCGTCAGGGCATCGGAGGCCCCCACGCGCGAAAAGATGCGGTCCACGATGCCCGCCTTCATGCTCTTGGCCGGCACGTAAAAGCCCACCTGGGCCATGAGGGCCAACAAGGCCACCTGGCGGATATAGGTGCTTTTGCCCGCCATATTCGGGCCGGTCAGGACGACGATTTCAACCCCATCCACGCCCAGGTGGCTGTCGTTGGGTACGAACTGGTCGGAAGACAGGATGCGGTCCAGGACCGGGTGGCGCCCGTCCACGATGGAAAGCTCGGTGGTATCGTCCACCTCGGGCCTCACGTAACGACCCCTATCGGCCACCGCCGCCATGCAGGAAAAGACGTCCAGTTCGGCGATGGTGCGGGCCACCCGTTGCAGCCGTGAAAGCTCCTTAGCCACCTGGCTACGGATGCCCTCGAACAGCTCATATTCCATGCGGTCGGCCTTGTCCTGGGCGCCCAGGACCTTGCCTTCCATCTCCTTGAGTTCGGGCGTGATGAATCGCTCGGCGTTCACCAGGGTCTGCTTACGGTGGTAGTCGGCGGGCACCTTGTCCAGGTTAGCCTTGGAGACCTCGATGTAATAACCGAAGACCGAGGTGTAGCGCACCTTGAGGGAGCCGATGCCCGTGCGGGCCTTTTCCTTTTCTTCCAGCTGGGCGATCCAGCTCTTGCCTTCCAGCGAGGCGCTCTTGAGTTCGTCCAGTTCCTTGTTATAACCGGCTTTGATGAGCCCCCCTTCCTTGAGGGCCAGGGGCGGTTCGTCGTGGATGGCCTTTTCCAGCAGTTGGTGGACTTCCTTCAGGTTGTCCCAGACTTCCACCCTTTCCTTGATGGCCTGGGCCTTGAAGCCCGAGAGGACGCGGTGGATTTTGGGAAGCAAGGCGAGGGTTGTCCGCAGGGCCACCATGTCGCGGGCATTGGCCGTGCCGCAACCGATGCGGCCCGAAAGCCTCTCCAAGTCCGAAACTTCCCGGAAGAAGTCCCTTAAGACTTCCCGGTCTTCTTTGCGGGCCAACAATTCCTCGACCGCGTCCTGCCGCCGCTTGACCTGGGAGACAGCGGTTAAGGGGGTCACCAGCCATTGCCGCAGCAATCGCCCGCCCATTGAAGTCACTGTCTCATCCAGCACCGAAAGCAGGGTGCCTTCCTTGCCGTCGTCCCGCATGGGCTTGATAATTTCCAAGTTTCTCTGGGTGGTGGCGTCGAGCACCATGCCTTCCCCAACCTGGAAGGTGGAAAGGGTCACCAGGTGGGAAAGGACGCTGTGGGTGGTTTCTTTCAGGTATTGCAGGATGGCCCCGGCGGCCCGGATTGCCTGATCCTGGCCCGAGAGGCCAAACCCGTCGAGGGACTTCACCTGGAAATGTTCCTGCAGGACTTCCTTGCCCTCGTCGGCGGAAAACTTCCAATCTTCCATGTGGGACTTCTTGGCCCCATTGGCCGACTTGAGCATCTGGGCCCAGGGTTCGTCGGTGGGCTGGGTCATGGGCATGAGGATTTCGGATGGGTTGAACTTGGAAAGCTCGTTGGAGGCCGTGGAAAAACGCTCGGGGCCGTGCAGTTCGCAGGCCTTGAATTCACCGGTGGTCACATCCACCACCGCCATTCCCAGGGCCTGGGTTGAATGCACCAGGGAAACCAGGTAGTTGTTGGCCTTTTCGTCCAACATCGAGGCCGAAAGCACCGTACCAGGGGTGATGACCCGGGATATCTCGCGCTTCACCAACCCCTTGGCCGTGGCCGGATCCTCGGCCTGTTCGCAGATGGCGATGGAGAAACCCGCCTTGACCAGTTTGGAGATGTAGTTGTCCGCCGCGTGGAAGGGAATTCCCGCCATGGGGATTTTCTGGTTGTTGCCACCGGCCCGGGCGGTCAGGGTGAGGTGCAGGACCCTGGCGGCCGTCTTGGCATCGTCGAAGAACATCTCGTAAAAATCGCCCAAACGGAAAAAGAGGATCTCATCCTTGTGGATCCTCTTCATTTCCAGGTACTGCCGCATCATCGGCGTCAGGTCATCCATTTGACATCCACTTCCAATAATCGTTATCGACCTTCCCGACTCGTTTCCCGCCGGAAGCCATCCGCTTCACCCCATTTGCGCCAAAAGTTCTTTTGCTTTTTGATTCCCTTGGAGGGCGCCCTTCTGGAGCCATTCCTTGGCCTTCTTTAAATCCTTTTTCACACCCTGCCCGTAATAGTAGGACGCCCCCAACATGGACTCACCTGTCACATTTCCCGCGTCCGCGGCTTTGCGGAGATATTTCACCGCTAAAACCATTTTGGAAGGATCCCGGTTTGCGGTCGCTTGAGCCACATAACAACTGGCCAGGCCTACGTTCCCTTCTGAATTTCCTGCATTAGCCGCCTTCTCAAATAACTTGTAAGCTTCAGCGAATTTATGGCTGTTGAAGGCCGCATAACCTTGGGATACCCAACTGGAAGATTCGTTGACCTCTCCTCGGGAAACCCCATTTCCTGCCGGTTGAACGGTTGGTTGGTCATCGGTCGAGGGCGCGGGCGCGGAGCTTGAAGAGCCGGGGGTTGAAGACGCCTGGTCCAACCGTTTCAACGCCGAATTGGCTGCGGCAAAACCGTTTTGAGCCGACTGTTGGTACATTTTTTGGGCTGTGTCCATGTCTTGGCGCGTGCCCCAGCCGTTTTCATAACAATTTCCAAGGTAAAATTCACATCTTCCGTCCCCTTGCCCCGCCCCCTTCCGGAAGCATTGGAAGGCCTTTCCCTCGTCCGCGCCTATTCCTTGGCCGGCTAGGTAACAATAGCCCAAGTGGTATTCGCCATCGGCGCTGCCTTGCTCCGCCGCCATTTGGAACCACTGGAAGGCCTCTCCGTCCTTGCCCAACTTCTGGGCGTCGATTCCCCTTTGAATGATTTTATTGTTGTCAGATTGCGCGAAACAAAAGTTTCCCATTAAGCCGAAAAAACTGGCGATACAGAGCAAAACATACTTTTTCATAATTGTTCCCCGTTCATACTCTTTTCCTAATCCTCGACGACGATGGCTTTTTCCTTCAGCTTCTTCGTCAGTTCATCCGCGAATTTCTGGGCGGAAACCTTGTCGGCGAAGTCCCCCACACGGACCTTGTACATCGGGTAAGGCATGTCCCCGGCCTTGACCGTCACCACGTAGGGTTTGTAGCCGGCCTTCCTCACGCCCTTTTGCGCCTTGTCCACGTAGAGTTTCTTGGAGTAAACCCCCACCTGCACGTGGAAGGGCTTGGAAATAGCGTCGGTTTCCGGGGCGGCTTCCTGCGCGGTTTCGGTTGGAACGGGCGTCACGGTGGGTTCACTCGCCACCACCACCGGCGTGGCGGTCGGCTCCGGGGCCTGGGCTTCGGCCGCAGGGGGCAGGTCGGCGTGCTCTTTTTCCAGTTCCTGCAGGCGGCCCCGGGCCTCCGACACCTCGAAGGCCTGGGGATATTGCTGGATCAGGGTCTGGTAGGCCGCATGGGCTTCCTTCCACTTCTGCTCGGACTCATAGGTCTGTCCTAGCTTCAGGTAAACCAGGTTCATCTCATCGTAGAAATGGTACTGGTCCAATATTTTCAAATACCGTTTTTCGGCATCCTGGTACTTCTTCATTTTGAAGTAGGCGTTCCCCGTTCCCAAGAGGGCCTTGGGCGCCCAGGGGCTGTCGGGGGAGTCGTTCAGGACCTTTTGGTACTCGTCCAGGGCTTCCTGGTTCTTGTCCAAGGCGAGGAGCGAAGAGGCGTACCAATAGCGCACCTCGGGCATGGAATTACTTTTGGGATAGTGGTCCAGGAACTCTTTATAGCTGTCCGCCGCCTCGTCGTACTTATCCGCCAGGTAATAGCGGGACCCCAGGTCTTTCTGGGCTTCCTCTCCCTCGGGCCGGGCGCTGTATTCGGTGGCCAGCTCCCGGAACTGCACGGTGGAAACCGTGAAATCCTCCTGCAGATTGGCCAGGAGGAGCCGGGCCTTGGGGATGAAATCCCCCATGGGATACTTGGCCACGAGCTGGTTGAGGCTGTCCTTGGCCTGCTTGTAGTTCTTTTCCTGGAAGAGTTTCTGGGCCTTGTCATAGAGCGACTGGCCGCTATCAGCAGTAGTCACGGGGGTCGCCTGAATGGCAAAAGACGGCAACGGCATTAAATAGCCACAGATGCATGGGATGCACAGGGATAGCGAACACCCAAGGACATAATAAAAAAATCTTTTATTTTCTTTTTGTTTCATCTTTTTCTTTCCAATCCCATGTATCCCATGAATCTGTGGCTAAATGGTTTTGCCGTAGAGGTTCGCGACTTTGTGGCTTTCGATCTTGACCTTCACCTTGTCTCCGGCCTTATAACCCGTCCCAGGGAAAACCACCGTACGGTTCTGGCGGCTCTTGCCATAAAAGGCGTCCGGAGTCTTGTCCGCCGGACCGTCCACCAGGACTTCTTCGTCCTTGCCCAACCGGCCCTCGCAGGATTCGGAGGCATGTTTCCAGGCCAGTTCATTAAGCCGGGCAAGCCTTTCGTCCTTCACTTCTTCCGGCACTTGGTTGAGCATGCGCGCCGCCGGGGTTCCCAGGCGGGGCGAATATTTGAAACTGTAAACCGCGTCGTAACGAACTTTCTCCAAAAGGTTGAGGGTGTCTTTAAAGTCCTCATCCGTCTCGCCGGGGAAACCCACAATAAGGTCGGTGGTGATAAACAGCTCTTTCACCGAAGAACGCAGCTTTTGTACCCGCCCCAGGTAGTGGGTTGTGTCGTATTTGCGGCCCATGCGCTTCAAGACGCTGTCCGAGCCGCATTGGACCGGAAGGTGGATGGATTCGCAAACCGTGGACACCGTCGCCATGACCTCCACCAGTTCGTCCGAAAGGTCCAGGGGATGGGAGGTCATGAACCGCACCCTCTCGATGCCGGGCACCTGGCCCACTTCCCTCAGCAACTGGGCGAAGGTGAGGGTCTTCCCCCGCGACTTGAGGCCCAGCCCGTAGGAATTGACGTTCTGGCCCAACAGCATGACTTCCTTTACCCCGGCCTGCCCCAGCCGGGCCGCTTCTTCCAAAATGCTCTCCGCCGGACGGGAGACTTCCCGGCCCCGGGTGAAGGGCACCACGCAGAAGGTGCAGAACTTGTCACAGCCCTTCATGATCTCCAGGAAGGCCTTGTGGGGCTGGGCGAGGCGGTTGGGGTCGTTTTCAGGGAAATAAACGGGGTCGAAATCGGCCAGCACCTGGCTGATCCCGGTGTCCGAGGCCTTCCGGATAGTTGCCGGGACCTTCAGGTATTGGTCCGGGCCCACCACCATATCCAGGTGGGGCGCCCGCTCCAAAAGCTGGTCCTTATAGCTGGTGGCCATACAGCCCAGGACGCCGACAACACGTCCCTCTTTGCCGCGTTTCCACTCGGCCAGTTGTCCCAGGCGGGAGAAAACCTTGTGTTCGGCGTGCTCCCGGATGGAGCAGGTATTGAAAAGGATGACGTCCGCTTCCTCGGGGGTGGGTGTGAGGGAGAAATGGTCCTTCAAGAGGAGGGTGGCCAAATGGTCCGATTCCAGCACGTTGGACTGGCACCCGAAGGTTTCCAGGAAGACCTTTTTCTCGGTTGTGAGTGAAGATTCCGGCAAGGAAGAGCCTATCTATTTGAAATGGAGGGAGATTTTAATGCGTTTTAGGGCGGGAGGCAACCGGCCTTAGTGGTGCCGCAGGATGTAAAACGCGGCGAGGAAAGCCGCCAAAAGGACGCCAAAGCGCATCAACCACCTCACCTGGTTGGTGCGCTCGGAAGGGTCCTTGGCCTTGCGCTGGAGCATCACCTTCAAATAGGAGTCCTTCTCCCACTGGAAAACCTTGCCTTCCTCGTCGTAGACCAGGGGAAGGCTGGCGCCGCAACGGCCGCAAATATGGTTCTCGGGGATGTTCATCGCCCCGCAACGAAGGCATTTGATGTCGAGGTTCTTGGGGTAACGGGTTGGGGGGGCTTCGGCCGGCATAGGTTTATTTTAAACCCGCGAGCTTGGTGAGGATGAGGCCCACCCGCTTGGCTTCCTCGGGCATTTTTTTCTGGGTATAAACGGCCTGCAGCTTCTTGTAGGTGTCGATGACTTCCTGTTTCTTGCCCAGTTTGAGGTAGATTTCCGCCTTCTTCTTGAGGACCTCCACGTTGTCCGGTTCCAGGGCCAAGATGGTGTCGAAATAGCTGAAGGCCGCTTCCGCCTTGTTGTCCTTCAGTGCGGCTAGGGCCAGGTTCATGTAAACCTGCAGGGCCTCCGACCGTTTGCCTACTTGCAGGAGGACGCGGGCCAAGCGGGGCTGGAGCTTGGGGTCATCGGGCCGTTTTTGGATCAGGGTCGTAATATGGCCATGGGCCCCGGCCCAGTCCTTGGTCTCCTCCGAAAGGGCCAATAGCTGTTCCAAAAGGGCCTCATCCCCGGGGGATTCCTTAAGCAAAGCCTCGAGGGTTTGCTTGGCCTCCGCGTGTTTTTTCAGGGCCAACAGGGTCTTGGCCAAAAGGGGTTTCAAATCCCCCCGCCCGGCCTGGGCTGCTTCTTCCGCGGCGGCCTTGGCTTCCTCGTGGAAGCCGGCGTCGAAGGCCGTTTGGGCCAGCTTGCCGTAATACTTCGCCACGCCTTCCGTATCCCCCTTCTTCTTGGCCAGCACGGCCATGAGCCTCAGGGTGTCGATGCCTTCCGGGTCAATGAGGGAAATCTTGCCCGCATAGGCCAGGGCGGCGTCCACCCGGCCCTCGGAAAGGTGGAAATCGGCGATGGCCTTGAGCTGGGCCACGGCTTCCGAGACGTGGGCGTTGTCCAGGAAGAGGTTGGCCAGTTTCTCGCGGTAGGAGAAATTGATGGGCTCGGCGGCGATGAGCTGGTGGAAATGGGCCACCGCCTCGTCGAAATTGCCCTCGGCGGCCATGCGTTCCGCTTCCTGGCTCTTGGTGATGGTCAGGAAAAGCCGCTTTTGCTGGGGGTCCATGCGGTCGGCGGAAAGCTTGGACACTTTCCTGTCGATGGCGGCCACCTTGGCCATGTTGCCGATCTTGGAATAAAGCTCGCGGGATTCCTGGTAGGCCTCGAAGGCGTCCTTGTCGTCCTTCTTCTTGGCATAGGCGTCGCCCATCATGTTGTAAACATGGGGGTCATAGGGGTCCATGCGCAGGAGCTTCTTGTATTCCTCGATGGCCTTGTACCATTCCTCGCTCTGCACGTAGAGGAAGGCCATCTTGACGATCATCGTCTTGTCTTCTTCAGGCATGGTCGCTCATTTCCTTCGCTTAGACGCCGTGGGGGGGGAAATAATGCATGGGTTGGTGAGTGGGAATAATTGCTCGGAGGCCGCGCTTCAGGCGAGCAACCCTTGGACGCTGTAGGCCATGACCTTTTCGGCCTTGCCCTTGACCTTGATGGGGTCCAGCATGGTGGCGTTCACCTTGTGCTTCACGCGCTCGTAGGTGGCGGAGGAGATGAGGATCTGTCCCTTTTCGGCCACCGATTCCAGCCGCTGGGTGAGGTTGACGTTGTCGCCGATGGCCGTGTATTCCAGCCGCTCGTTCGAGCCGATGTTGCCCACGACCACCTCGCCGCTGTTGATGCCGATGCCGATGTTGACCTCCCGCTTGCCCTCCATGCGCCACTTGGCCTGCAGTTCCTTCATCTTCTCGCCCATTTCAATGGCGGCCAGGACGGCCCTTTCGGCGTGGTCGTTCATCTCGATGGGCGCCCCCCAGATGGCCATGATGGCGTCGCCCATATACTTGTCCAGGGTGCCCTCGTATTTGAAGATGATCTTGGTCATGGCGGTGAAGTATTCGTTCAGGATATGGACGACTTCCTCGGCGCTAAGAGCCTCGGACATGGGCGTGAAGCCGCGGATATCCGAAAAGAAAACAGTGCATATCTTTTTTTCGCCGCCCAGTTTCAGGCCGTCGGGGTGCTGGATCAGGTGGTCCATGACGCTCTTGGTGACGACCTTGGAGAAGGCGCCCCGCATGACTTCCTTCTCCTTGAGGCTCTTGGCCATCTCGTTGAAGGCGCCGGTCAGGTCGCCCAGCTCGTCGGACCGCTTGATGTTGATCTGCTGGTCGAAGTCCCCCGCCGCGATGGCCGAGACGCCGTTGACCAGCAGGCGGATGGGCTTGATCATGACCGTCACGAAGATGGTCATGAAAAGGATGCCCAGCAGCAGCACGCCCACGGTGGTCAGGATGATGGCCACCGCCACGTAGCGCACCACCCGCGTGATGCTGTTCTGGTTCATGCCGATGTGCACTTCGCCGATCTTGTTCATCTGGCCCTCGGCGGTGACCTGCACGGGAACCGCGATATCGTAGAGGGTCTGGTTCTTGTATTGGTAGGCCTGGGTCAGGATGGGCTCGGCGACCAAGGCCTTGGTCCCCGGCGGCGGCTGGTAGGCCTGGTGTTCCATGACATTCTGCAAATTATTGTCCGCCACGGTCTTGCCGTTTTTATCCACGATCTTCACGTATTCCATATCCGAGTTGGCACCCTGGCCTTCCGAGGGCCAGAGGTATTTCTGGACGATGTCATTGAGCACGTTGCCCTCTTGGATAAGCTGCTCCTCCCAGGATGAAAGCCCGGTCGGGACGTTCTGGGAGGAACCGGCCGATCCCAGGTCCATGGCGGCCTTCACCGTTTCCTGCAGGGGGATGTCGATGTCCTCCCCCGACCCGCCTTGCTGGGTGGTGGCCTTGGACAAGTCATCCAGCATCAGGTTGGTGCTGTTGGAGGCCAGGCCCTTGGCTTGGGCTTCGCCGCGGCTGATGACCTGCTGGGTGAGGGTTTGCCGGAGCTGGGTGAGGATCAGCCAGGTCACCGCACCCATGACCGCGCAGATCAGGACGGTGAGGACCAGGATGAACTTGACCCGGAGGGAAAAAAGGTGGTGCTTGCGGACGGGCTTGGCCTGGGCGTTGGTTGGGGCTTGGGCGGCGGACTTAGCCAAAGACGGCTCCCGGGGATGGATTTAACCTAAAAACAAGGTGACAGGGCTTACTATAAACAAGCGGTTTTGCCCTGTCAAATACCACCCAGGTTAAGAAGAAGTTTCAGGGATGGAATCGGAAGCGGGGGGGGCCTCGGGGGTCTCGGAAGCGGTTTCTTCCACCGGGCCCAGGCCCAGTTTGGTCTCCCGCCGGCGCAGTTCGCCTTCCATTTCCTTCAGGAACTCGGGCGAGGGCCTGTCCCCGGCCAGTTCCTGGATTTCGGACACCTTGGGCAGGTCGGTCAAATCCTTGAGCCCGAAATGGATGAGGAACTCGTGGGTCGTGCCGTAGAGCAGGGGGCGGCCCGGCGTCTCGGCGCGGCCCAGGATGCGCACCATCTTCTTTTCCAGGAGGGACTGGATCATGTTGCTCACGTCCACGCCCCGGATGGCTTCCACCTCGGCGCGGGTCACCGGCTGCTTGTAGGCGATGATGGCCAGGGCCTCCATGGAGGCCTTGGAAAGACGGGTCTTGGAGATGATCTTGTAGAGTTCCTTGGCCCATTTGTGGTATTCGGGCCGGGTGACCAGTTGGAACCCCTCGGCGATCTCCAGGACCTGGAAACTGCGGTCCATCTGGTTGATCTCTTCCTTGAGTTCAGCGAGGGCCTTCAGGACTTCGTCCAGGGGTGCGTCCTTGACGAAGGAAGCGATCTTCTTGGGCGAAAGCGGCGTCTCGCTGACGAAGAGCAGGCTTTCGAGGATTTTCTTGAGCTTGTCGATTTCCACTGTTCAAATCTCCCTGAATTTAAAATTAAAAATTACGAATTGAAAATTGCCTTTTAAACCGTCTCCGGGGCGTTGCCCGGCGTGTTATTGGTCAAAAGGTGGACCTCGATCTCCCCGAAGAGCTTGTTCTGCACCACCCGGACCAGCTTCAGGCGGATCAGCTCCAACAAGGCCAGCAAGGCCACGATTTTCTCGATCTTGGTCCGGCAGGCGGTCAAGAGGGGCCTGAAGATAATCTTTTGATCGGTCTGCAGGATGTCCATCAGGTCGTTGATCTTCTGGCTGACCGTGATCTCGGGCCTTACCAGTTCGGCCGTCACGTCTTCCTGGGTGTGGATCAGGACGTCCTTGAAAGCCGCCAAAAGGCCGAAAAGGGACACTTCTTCCAGGTGTTCCTCCTCCCCCACCTGCTTCAAGTCCGCCGGGACGTTGCGCGGCAAAAGGTGGAGCCGGTTCTTTTCCATGTCCACCAGCTGGTCGGCCGCGTCCTTGAATTTTTTATACTCGATCAGGCGCCGCATCAGCTCCAGCCGCGGGTCTTCCTGGGGCTCATCCGGCGTGGGGTCGATGGGCAAAAGCATGCGGCTCTTGATCTGCATGAGGGTGGCGGCCATGACGAGGAAGTCCCCGGCGATTTCCAGGTTCAGCGACCGCATGACCTCCAGGTAATCCAGGTATTCCCGGGTGATCCGGGAGATGGGGATGTCGTAGATGTCCAGCTCATGTTCCTTGATGAGATGGAGCAGAAGGTCCATGGGCCCGTCGAAGGAGGGCAGGGTGATCTGGTAGGTGGGGCGCTGGTCCTCCTGGTTGATGATTTCCTTGATGACCACGCTGGCGATGGAATTGGAAAGGGTGATCTCCACCGGGCCTTGGCTTGGGTTGTTTTGGGATTCAGTCTCGCTCACAAACGCCTCGATTTTAATTAGCTGTCCAGCATGGCTTTTTTAATTTTGGAAAGGGGGAGTCCGGTGGCCTCGTAGACCAGTTCCATGGTTTGGGCCGCGGCTTTCCGGGCTTTATGGGCCCCGGCCA
>Ga0209060_10003790_pt1 | contig 12311 bp, 6 predicted proteins | sample Coa_R1_8_FD_187155 | JGI IMG/M metagenome (GOLD analysis project Ga0209060, IMG submission 187155) | Surface soil microbial communities from Centralia Pennsylvania, which are recovering from an underground coalmine fire - Coalmine... | ecosystem: Environmental > Terrestrial > Soil > Unclassified...
CATCCATCAGAGTCTGCAGCAGATCGTGGCCGGGCGCTTCGTTGTGGCGCTTCCTGATGTATTCGAGTAGAACGGCATCGGCGCGACTGCGCATGTTTTCGTGTCTGCGCAGTTTACCTGAGACGGCGAACCAAGGATTCAGATAGGGCTGAAGCGTTTGCCGGACGATGAATTCCTGTACGGTGCAGATGGTATGGCTGACCAGATCGATGTCTTCATCCTTCAAGCACGCGCCGAATAGCGATCGGGCGACCATGGCGAAAGTAGTCTTCATTAGCAGGGTGTAGATATCGACTGGACCGCTGTGGACCTGTCTGTCGAAACCCCGTAAGGACTCGGCAAGCGAGTCCTGCATGATCGAGGACAGCGCATCGAGTTGCTTTCGATCGAAGCCCGTCTGAATGAGACGCCGCTGCGTACGCCAGGCTTCGCCATGGGTTGTGAGAAGACCTTTTCCCAGGAAGTGGCCCATCCGCTTTACTTGAATTTCGGATTTTTGGTAGTTCTCCGCGTTGGTCTTCAACACATGCTGAATGACAAGGGGATCGATGGTAACCAGCGCCTTCTTGAGGCCACCGATATGGATCCAGAATGTGTCGCCGAAGGTTTCGTTGTATTTGGACAAAACCTGCACGGGATTGCCGGCCATGGCGCGAGAATCAGCAAAGCAGCGAAATCGGGACACAACGGGGACAGCCGCTGATGAGCTCATGCCCAACCCTCCTGATACTTGCCTCCAACGGCAGGAAATTTCATGTCACTGGTAAGGAGTAGCAGCTGGGCCATACGCATAAAGACAAAATGCTCCGAATCAGTTTTCGTCTCCAAGTTGCTTCAAAAGTGTCAGATGATGCAGGACCGCGGCCGTCATGGTGGGGTTCTGCCGATAGGAAACCCCAAACTCCCCGGCAGTCTCCTTCACGATCCTGGTCAATGGAGCATAGTGGGTATGGCACACATAGGGGCACAGATGATGGACGACGTGATGGTTGAGCCCGCCGACGAGCCAACCGACGAGTGGGCTTTCCGTCGCATAATCGGCTGTGGTCGCGAAGATATGATACACACCGTTGTCAAACTCGGCGCGGTCTGAGGGAAAGTAGGTGCTGTCGACGGTGTGCGTCGACTGGAATACGAGCGTTACCGTTAAACCGACGATCAAATTGACCAGGAGGAACGACCCGGTGACCAGCAGAGGCGATTTCCCCAGCACCATCACCGGTAAAACAAGCATGTAGGTGAGGTAAAAGGCCTTTCCAGCAAAGAGGATCAGGTATTCGCGCAGAGGATGTTTGGTGCGTCTCAGATAGTCGTGGGTCGGGAAGAAAAAGCACTGGAAGTCCCTGAAGAACACATAATCGAGGGAGAACATTGCATAAACGAACAGTGCGTAAATGTGCTGGAAGCGGTGCCACGGCAACCGGGATTCATAGGGTGTAAAGCGAAAGATGCCGCGTCCTGAAAGCGCGTCGTCTTCGCCGTGGAGATTGATGCAGGAGTGATGGCCTCGATGATGGAGGATCCGCCACATGTACGAACTGATTCCGCACAGATCGAAAACGTAGTTCAGGGTTTTGTTGACCACGGACCGGAGCGAGATGGCGTTGTGATTGCTGTCATGGGCTATATTCAGCAGAAGGAATGTCTGCGCGAGGCCACCTAAGAGATAGAGGGCAACAAACTTCCATGAACCGGGACTGAGCGCATAGAGAGCAATCCAGCTGCCTCCTAAGACTGCCAGACCCGCGGCGATCTTAACCCGCATCGTACGGTCCGCTTTGGGGGAAATGTTCTGTTCGGCAAAAAACCGATCCAGGCGGTTGCGTAAGACTTTCGGGAAGGAAGACGCATCGACCGGTTCGATAATCGGCGACGCTGAGGCTTCTGATGGTGCAAGATCCGGCGCGTTCGGCTGTTGAGAGATCACTCCTTCGAACTCGAACGTCACCAGCGCCTCCGCGATCATTGATAATTGGGGGTTCGACGCACTCCGTTCGGCGGATGCGTAGCCCTGACCCGCGGCGAAATTGTAACCGCGCTGTCGACAGTCTTAGATCAGAATTCTAGTGCGAGCCGTTCAGTGCTATCAAGAAAAATCGGAACTCCGGATTACGCTGGACACGACCGACTCTTTCCTGGAGGCGATGGTGTATGGAATTTTTCAAATGCTTTGTTAACATACACACAACCAATGAATCTAACGCATACCCTGAGATAGTCACTATGCGTACATTCTCAAAGTCCGGGCCGAATTTCGGGTCGGCACTTCGAGACCGAATTTGCGTTTCATCTCGCTTGCTGGGGAGGGATGGTTCTTCTACATTACTCAACGTTGGAGGATCGCTGATTGATGACGGCATCGTTTGTAGACCATTTGGACAGGATGGCAGGCGAGCACCCGGACAAACTCCTTTATTCGTACCTTGACGTAAACGGCGATCCAATCGAAAGCTACACCTACGCATCGTTTCTTCAGCGAGCGCAAGCGATCGCCGGACATCTGCAAAGGGATGGTCGTTTCGCGGCGGGCGACCGGCTTCTGCTTGCCTACCCGCCGGGCCTCGAAATGATCTGCGCATTCTTTGGTTGCGTGCGCGCAGGGTTGATCCCCGTGCCGGTCTATCCCCCCAGTTCACGTGGCTTCCAGAGCGCCCTATACAAGATGGTGCACATTGCCAAAGATTGCCAGACAGCCGGAATCTTGACGAGTAGAGATTACCAGGCGTCCCTCAAGACCAATTTGGCCAGAAGTGGAGTTTCAGCTTCCGGCGTCGATGTAGATTACATTTCCGCCCTTCCGTGGGTCGCCACGGAGGATTTCGTGGATCCGATTTCCGACCAACCACCTGCCGATCGTTCGAAGATCTTGTTTTTGCAGTACACGTCCGGTTCCACGATGGAGCCGAAGGGCGTGATGGTGACACACGAAAACATCCTGAGTACCTATTCGATTGTGATCAACCATGCCGCGCCTGTTGTCGTTTCCTGGCTTCCGCAGTATCACGATATGGGATTGATCGGGTGCTACCTATATCCGGCACTGAAAGGTGGCACGACCTACGGGTTCGCCCCGATGGACTTTATTCAGCGGCCGATCTTGTGGTTCGATGCGATCACGACCTACCGCGCCACTGCGACGGCTGCTCCCAACTTCGCATATGACTACTGCTTGCGCGCTGGAAGGCTGTCCAAAGAAAGTCTGGAGGCTTGTGATCTCAGCTCACTGCGAGTGTTGATGTGCGCTGCCGAACCCGTAAAGCCGGATACGTACACCAGATTTCTGGAAGCGTTTCAGTCTTATGGACTCAAGTCCGAGAGTTTCTACGTCGCTTACGGACTGGCGGAAAATACTCTGGCAGTCTCGCTGGGTGGCCGCAACATTGTTTCCGTCAATAAACGTGCCCTGGCGCTCGGGAAAGCTCGTCTGACAACGGAAGTCTCAGAAATCGACGCCGCCGAGCAGATTGTCAGTTGCGGAACCCCGCTTCCGGGTCTGGATGTTAAGGTTGTCGATCCGGAGGGACACTTTGCACTTAGCCCAGACCGGATTGGCGAAATCTGGGTTGCCGGGAGCGGTAAGTGCCAGGGGTATTGGAACAATCCTGAACTGAGTCTGAAGCAGTTTCGCGCACGGCTGGTAGACGATACACCATACGACGACGGGTACCTTCGGACCGGCGATATGGGATTCATGCACGACGGCGAGCTCTATGTCTGTGGCCGCATCAAGGACATGATTATTCTGCGCGGGCAAAACTACTACCCGCAGGATATTGAGCACGTCGTGGAGAAGTCATCCGGTCTGATCCGGCACAATTGCGTCGCCGCCTTCCCTATTCAGGAAGACAGCGAGCCTGCACTGGCGATCGTCGCCGAAGTCAAACACCTTAAGGCGCTTCCCGAAGCACGAAAGATTGCTGCCGCAATACGGAATTATCTCAACGTGGAAGTGGCGAGGATTTCACTCATCGCGCCGCGTGCGATCCCGAGGACGAGTTCGGGGAAGATCATGCGCCATAAGACCAAACAGATGTGGCTGCAAGGTCAGTTCACGGTGGTCTCCGAGTTTGCGCGTGAGAAGGATAACGGGAGTACCCCGTGCGATTCCGGCATGCATTCCACTTTCGCCGAATTGAAAGCCCGGTACAACCTGACCGGTCAGGAATCGTACAACCTCGTCGAAGCGGGGCTGGATTCCCTGGATCTCGTTGTGTTCATGCATGAGCTCAAGGAATTACTGAAAGATAAAGGCGCCGAGATGCTGGCGAGGCAGGTCGATATTGGCGTCGTTCAGCGAGTCAGTGTAGCCGAGCTGTTTGGATTAGCGGAACAACTGCAGCATGCTCCTCAAGAGGCACTGGTTCATCTGCGTCACTCCCTGGCGACTTTTCGCGAAGAGCAGTGCGCCGCTGAAAAGCGGATGATGAGCAGTGACAGAAAGCTCATCTTCGATCCCCCGGCAGCTTCGCCAATGCCGGAGATCCCGACGCTGAATCGAGTATTGCTTACAGGCGGGACCGGTTTCATAGGTCCATTCCTCGTTAAAAGCTTACTGGAGCAGACAAAAGCGAAGATCTATGTTCTGGTAAGAGCTTCCGACGAAAAACAGGGCAGACAGAGGTTGAGAGCTGCGATGGAGTCCATGGGACCTTGCGGGGCTGCGCTGATGGAGATGTTCGAGGCCCGCGTATTCCCGGTGTGTGGCGATCTGGGGCAGCCAAAGCTGGGCCTGATGCAGGAAGTTTGGGATTTCCTCGCGAGTGAAATCGACACAGTGTTCCATAACGGCGCCACCGTGAACTACCTGTTCAACTACGACCTGATGCGAGACGCGAACGTGCTGGGAACCAATGAGGTCGTACGATTGGCGTTCGAGGGAAGGCTCAAAGAGTTCAATTATGTGTCGACTACTTTTGTGTTTGGCTGGGCGGTCAAATCAGTCTTGTATGAAACCGACCTGAACGAGAATATGGAGCTTCTCGATTTTGGCTACAGCCAGTCGAAATGGGTCGCGGAACAAGTGGTGGTCGACGCGCGCAGCCGGGGACTTTCCGCTCGGATTTTCCGCCCGGCTCTGGTGAGTCCTTCTATCACGGGCGGAGGCAACAACTTCGATATCGCCGTTCGCTTGGTTGCCTTCATGATCAATCACGGCATTGGTGTCGACACTCTCAACCAGGTCAGCTTTGTTCCGGCAGATATTGTGGCGAACAACATCGTTGCGATCTCTACCACTCCGGATACTGCGAATAAGACGTACCATGTCGTGCGTGACGATTATTCGAACATGACGGACATCACCCGGCTTATTACCAAAGCCACTGGCCGTCAATTCGAAAGCTTCAGTCTGCCCGACTTCGTTCCTGAGTTGATCCGCAGATGCCGGAAGGAAGATCTTCTCTTTCCCCTGCTGGACTTTCTGGTGGGATCTGTCGACAACATCTCCGCCATGGAGTTCAAACGCTATGACAACTCCTCTTATCAAATGGCTCGGGATGCCTCCGTGTGGGGCAGACCAGACCCGTCTCTGGAGGATACGGTCAACGGCATTCTGAAATTTATGTATCGCAAGGGAGTCATTTCAGTGGCGGCTCGTGAGGTCATCGTGGTGCCACCGATCGTGTCATCGAACTATGAGCGCGAGCTGAGCATTTCTACGAAGATCAAGACCCATCGCAGCGGTATAGACTGCGCTCCGAACTGCCTCCAATGCTTGGCCGATGCCGGAGAGCCCGAGTGTGTCGCGAAGGTTCCGAAGATCGAAGCCTCGGAGCAGCCCTGAAATTGTCTCGGGGGCAATGAGCGCACCTGCCCGAGCGAGCGCATCCCCCGCTATTTTTTAAACACGAGTTTTTCTGTTAGCTGCTGGCCCGATTCCAAGGTGGCTGTGGTGGAGACTGTCATCTGCTGCCCATCCGCCGACACTTGCCACCGATCCTTTTGAGTGACTTGCTCGTCCCGTCGGTAAATGGCATCCACCGTGTGAGGATCGATAAGTTCAAGCGTCACGGTATCGTTGCGCGAGTTCTTTAGATCGTATCGCTTTCTGTCAAAACGGGCGGTATAGCTGTAGTCGCCCAGAAAACGGACTCCACCGCTTCCGTCAGCCTCGATTTTGAGAACCAAACCTTGCCGCAGACGGGTCTTGCTCAGGTCCTGGGTCCATTCGCCTACGAACAGGTCTGTGGCAGACTTCGCACCTCCACTTCGCATCCACACACTGATCCGATCGGCTTTGCCCTGCGACGCGGTCGTGGTCGTCAACTCCTTGCCATCCTTCGAAAGTTGTTCGCGAACCGTCGCCACAAGAGTTCCGTCCTTTTTCTCGCTGACCTCCGCCTGCCTCTTTCCGATCCTGCGCAGATCAATTTGATTGAAGCCGACATTGCCGGGCGCCGCTGAATCGTGTCCGTTCCGATTCGCAGTGATGTCGAGATGAGTTTCGCCCGACATCACTACATGCACCCCGTCATGCAGATGTGTAATAACGAGCCGGTTCGGGGGATCCAGGCTGGACTGGGCAGAAACGAGCGTCCAAGTGCCTATCCGAGGATCTGACACTCCAGATTGGGTCAATCCAAGTTGGACGGCCGCGACCAGCCCAAGCAATAGCAACGCACGAATTGATTTTCCTAAGCCGATGAGAAAAGTTTAGCAGATTCAGTTAGCTACTCATGTGATCCCCAGGTAAGCCTATACGAGTGAAAGTTTTATTGACGACGCTCTTGTTGTGACATGATAGCTGCGATGCATCTGCGCCGATATTGGGTTTCCGCGATCGTTCTCGCAGCGACCATCGCACTTCTTCCATTCTCTTTTCATGCCGAGCGCTATCTTGAGACCGCAACCCGCGTCGAGGGGAGCCAGGCCGCCACTGTCCAGCGGGAACTGGCCAATCGTTTTCGGTCGCCGTTCGTAGACCGCGTGGTTCTCGTGATCCAGGGACTTCCGCCCGCGGATTCGGAGGAAGGCCAGAAAGCGTTAGAACCCATCGTGACAGGACTGCGACAGCATCCGGGTGTTTCAGGAGTGGTGTCTTATCTTGAGTTGCGAGATCCAATTTTTCTGGGCCGGGGAGGGGGGACGTTTGTTCTCGTAGGACTCTCGTCGGCCGATGGTCCCGTCGAGGCGCTGGTTCCGAAGCTTCACCAACTGGCAAACTCGCTGGCAAATCAACTGCGGAGTCGCTATCCCAGGGTGAACCTCGAGCTCACCGGCGAGATCCCCCTGAATTTCGACATTCGAAAAGCGAGTGCCGACGACGTGAGACGCGGCGAAAGTCTGGTGATTCCCGTGACTCTCGTACTTCTGCTGCTGGCTTTTGGAAGCCTGGTGGCCGCCGTGATTCCATTGGCGGTTGGCCAGCTTGCCATCGCGACCACTCTGGCGATTACCGGATTCCTGGCTCAGCGCTGGCACTTGTCCATTCTGGTTCAGAATTTGGCTACCATGCTAGGCCTGGGTTTGGGAGTCGACTATGCGCTCCTCATGGTCAGCCGCTTCCGCGAAGCGATTTCCGCTGGGTCCGACGGACCCGCAGCCTCGATCATCGCGGCATCTCAGGCAGGTCGCACGCTCTTGATTTCAGCTTCGACGGTAGCCATCGGATTCCTGGCTCTCCTGACGGTTCCGATCAGCGAAATCCGTTCCATTGGTATCGCGGGATTCCTGGTGGCGGGAATTAGCGTCTTGCTTACAAATACCCTGGTTCCGGCAGTGCTGGCGTTGCTCGGTCCGCGGATTGATATCGGCCGAATGCCTTTTACTCCAAAGTTGGATGTGCATCGGGCCGAGCGTACGGGAAATCGCTGGCGGCAATGGGGAAAGGCGATTGTCGCGCATCCCTGGATTGCCCTCTTTTTGGCAGTCACTCCTCTGCTTCTGCTCGCCTGGCAGGTTAGACAACTGGATACCAGTCTCCCCCGCGGGGACTGGCTTCCGCCAGCGGCAGAATCAGTCCATGCGCTCCACACCCTAAGACAGATGGATCGCGAGGGCATTGTTGAATCGATGCGTATCATTTTCGAGCTTCCAACGGATTCCGTCGCCCAAACCGACGCTGGGTGGAACGTGCTGGATCGTCTCACCAAGCGCGTAGCGAGCGATCCTCGCTCTGGCCGCGTGATTTCTATCACTTCGATTGCGGAGAGCAATCGGTCTAATCTTACTGATCTGTCGCGGGAGACGCGCCGAACGTTTCTGAGTAGTGATGGACGAGCTGCGCTGCTTGAGGTGTTGCCCGCGAGTTCGGTCTCACTGCGCGATCAGGTCGACTGGGTGCGGGAGCTCCGCAAAACCGGCGCGTTGGCTCTCACCGGAGTGCCTGGCGCAACACTTCTCGTCGGCGGAATCCCCGCACTTAACGCCGATTACGAAACAATTATTAGAGACCGTTTTTTGTCGGTAACGGGGCTGGTCGTGGGTGGGACGCTCCTTGCGCTACTCTGTGGATTCCGGTCGATCTTCGCTCCACTGAAGGCCATCGCGCTCAATTTGCTCTCTGTCGCGGCGTCCTTCGGAGCATTGGTTCTCGTTTTCCAAAACGGACACGGAAGCAGATTCCTGGGAGTTCCTGAGGGAACCGGTAGCATCTTTCCCTTGGTTCCGATCGTCACCTTTGCCATCGTTTTCGGATTGAGCATGGATTACGAAGTTTTTCTAGTGGCACGCGTTCTCGAAGCCAGAAGGAGCGGAATGGATGAAATGGACGCGATTCCCGAAGGTATGGCCAGAACCGCCGGCCTGATCACGAGCGCTGCCGCGATCATGATCGTGGTATTTGCAGGATTCACCTTTGGAAGCTTCCTAGTGGTCAAGATGATCGGATTTACATTGGCGGTCGCGGTGTTGATTGACGCTACGCTCGTTCGTATTGTGATCGGTCCCGCTCTCCTTCGCATTGCGGGCGATTGGAACTGGTGGCCTGGTGGGCTCACCAAAGCCCGCAGAGCGTCCGCGATGGCGAGTCGCTGAACATGTCAGCGCAGTTTTCCGGAATGACAACATTCCGAAAGCGTTATTCCGCCCCCGGGTACCTCCGCCTTAGCGGACCGCCCTGAAAGCACGGATCGCAGCGTCCAGCGCGTCCAGAAACTGATGCGGCGTAGCGTAAATATGATCGACCGAAGCGAGCTTTTTCTGCAGCTTCTGTGAGGGATGATCCGGCATATCTTTGTCCCTGCACGGCACCCACCTTGCAAATTCTTTCAATCTATCGGGCTGCCAAGATTGGGTGTAAACTCCCCGACTGCACGCTGACAGAACCTCCCCTTTTCGCAGCAGGCCCCTGGGCTCAGACAGGGGCCTGCTAAGGAGAAACTTAATGCAATTATTCCGTGGGGGCGCCATGTTGGCCGGATTCTGTATGCTCGGCATAATCGCGACGGCCGCTGCCACGCCTCACTATCTGATCACCAACGATGACCGTTCCGGAAACTTCTACAGTAACAGCCTCACTTTTTATACGATCGAAGCCGACGGTAAGCTCACCTTGAAACAACAGGTGCTGATCGGCGTTACTGGTCTGCCGGGCGGATTTTTTCCGTCGAATCGGGTGGTCGCGCTCAATTCCAGCGGCAATCAATGCGTGTTCGCTTCCGACGCCGCGACCGGCGAAATCGACAGTGTGAACGTAAACGACCTGACCTTCGCGGCGCATGCACAGGGATCCTCAGGCGATACCGGAATTTCGAATGGAATTGGTCTCGCACTCAACGCGCAATATCTCTATGCCAGCTTCACCGACTCCAGCACCATTGGAACATTTCAGATTCAACCAGGTTGCAGCCTGAGCTTCGTGGGTGATGTGACCGTTGGCGGCTTGCAAGGCGGAATCATCGACGGAATGGCGGTGCACGGTAACATGCTCGTAGCCACGTACGGCGACGGCTCGATTGAATCGTTCAGTTTGGGGTCCGTGATGCCGGTTTCGAATGGAGACAAGCAGAACTCGACAGGCTCTCGCGGTGGGAGCAGCTATCCTGGCGCGGTCGATATTACTCAGGACGGGCGATTCGCGCTCTTCGGAGATACTTCCACCTCGACCATAATAGAAGTGTCGAACGTTTCTTCTGGCAAGCTGAGCAAGACGGTCGTTTACCAATCCTCTTCAAGCATAAATTCCAGCAATGTCATGCTGAGCCCTGATGAGACGATCCTCTACATTAGCAACACCCAGGGAGACCGGATCACGGCGGCATTTTTTGACAACAAGACCGGAACCCTGTCACAAGGCTGCGTTTCGGGACTATTACGAGGGTATTCATCGGCATGGTCCTATCTCGGAGGCCTGGGGCTGGCTAGTACGGCAGGAAACGGTCAGGGTGTCTATGTCGCAGAGTTTGGTGCACCTTCTTCGATCGCCGAACTCAGAGTCAACGCCTCGAATGGAAAGTGCACCATTGCCGAAGCTCCGGGGTCGCCAGTACTCGATGCTAATAGTCGGGGTCTATTGTCGATTGCTACCTTTCCACCCCGCTCCTTCTAGGCTGCGGCCCCGCCGAGCAGCATTGATCAGAAGCAACTGTGATCGATGTTCTATCGACATTCTATCCGACGTTCTATCGACGTTACGGTCGGGGAATCGCTCGGGCATTCCCCATAAGAGATTCCCAATAACGATGGGAGAAAGGTCCAAATCTATCCGGCAAGATGAAAAATGATGGCTCGTAAACGTTGCTACGCAGAACCCAAGGGTAGGTGAAAAAACAATCTTCGTGTGGGTTTTGAGAGTAATGATTCCATAAACAATGTCGGCTCCCAAGGCCGAGTAGACTTTGGAGGCGCAAACCAACCAAAGGGCGCGTCGCGTATTTTCATTCAGTTACGACTTAACCGCGTTCTTTCACTGCGATGACAGAACTACTGGACATGAACGCCTCGTCTGGGACTGCCATTCGAGGACTAATATTCACTCCAGAACGAGGAGATTGAGCAGGAATGAGACGGTTGAAGTGCCACTGTAAGAGATTGAAAACATTCAGCACGACGACCTAATCCCTTTTTCGAACCAGGGGGTCGGAGGTTCAAGTCCTCTCTCCCCTCCTCTCTCCCCGACCATCTATTTACGTTCATGGACGATAGTCGACGTTGTTTTTGTGCTTTCCGTTTTCTCCTTCGCGACACTGACCTGCTCCCCGCTTTCCGCACAAAGCTGAGTATGATTTCAGCGAATGAAAGGGGAAGCGGGTATGTCGAAGACCAGGCACACAGAGGCGCAGATCATCGGAGTGCTGAAACAACTGGAAGCGGGACGTAAAGCGGAAGACGTGGCGCGGGAGGCAGGGGTATCGAAACACACGATCTACGCATGGAAAGCAAAGAACGGTGGGATGGATGTGAGCCAGGCGCAGGAGGCGAAGCAACTACGGGATGAGAACACGAAGCTGCGGAAGCTGGTGGCGGATCTGAGTCTGGACAAAGAAGCACTGCAGTCGGTGATCCGAAAAAACGGTTGGAGCTCGTAGCGCTGAAGGCAGCTATCGAGCAGGTGCAGCAAGAGTATGCCTTCAGCGAGCGGCGAGCCTGCCGACTGATGACGATGGCGGTGACGACGTATCGTTACCGGTCGCTGCGAACGGATGAGCCGTTGCGGACGAAGCTGGTGGAGTTGGCGCGGGAGAAGCCGCGCTTCGGGTATCGGCGACTGCAGGTGCTGTTGCAACGAAGCGGAGAGTACGTGAACCACAAGCGGTTGCATCGGGTGTATCGGGAGGCGGGATTGGCGATCCGGCGGAAGAAGCGAAAGCATTGCGTGCGGGAGGGAAAGCCGCTCGTGGTGCGAACTTCGGCCAATCAGGAGTGGGCGCTGGACTTTGTGCACGATGCGGTAGAGTGCGGCCGAACCATCCGCGTGCTGAGCGTGGTGGATGCTTACACGCGAGAGTGTCTGGCGTTGGAAGTCGACACCAGTTTCGCCAGCCGGAGAGTGACGCGAGTGCTGGAAGCAATTGTGGCGGAACGCGGACAGCCGTTGGCGATCCGCTGCGACAATGGGCCGGAACTCACCAGTCGGCATTTTCTGGCGTGGTGCGTGGAGCGGCAGATCGAGTTAGTGCACATTCAGCCGGGAAAGCCGATGCAGAATGGGCGAGTGGAAAGTTTTCACGGACGGCTGCGGGAAGAGTGTTTGAACCTGAGCTGGTTTCAGAATCTGTTCGACGCGCGACGCAAGATCGCGGCGTGGCGGAGGGAGTACAACGAGGAACGACCGCACAGTAGTCTGGGATACAAAACACCGAAGGAATTTGCCGCAGCTCAGGCGGCGAACTTCTATAGAGCTGAACTGGGGCAAGAGGCCTCAAACGCCGGCC
>Ga0209060_10003792_pt1 | contig 12309 bp, 1 predicted proteins | sample Coa_R1_8_FD_187155 | JGI IMG/M metagenome (GOLD analysis project Ga0209060, IMG submission 187155) | Surface soil microbial communities from Centralia Pennsylvania, which are recovering from an underground coalmine fire - Coalmine... | ecosystem: Environmental > Terrestrial > Soil > Unclassified...
TGGTACCCGCGCACTATGTCGCCTTGCCAAAGCTTCCGTTAACTTCCAACGGCAAAGTGGACAGAGCGAACCTGCCGAGGCCGGTTGCGGAAAGTACCGCGGGCGGTGAGGTATTGGCCGGCAACGAAATGGAGCAGCTCGTTGGCGAGATTTGGAAGAAGGTGTTGCGAATCGAGCGGGCGGGGTTGGACGAGAATTTCTTCGATCTGGGCGGAGACTCGCTGCTGTTGGTAGCAGTTCATTCGCAGCTGCAAAAGCAATTGGGACGTGAGATTGCGGTCACAGACTTATTCGATCAGACGACGATACGATCGCTCGCCAAACATCTTGGAACAAATGGGAACAACAGGAAATCGTTTGATGCAGCGCAGGACCGTGCACAGAAGCAGCGAGCAGCATTTGCAAAGCAGAGAGAGCTAAGAGTGAGCAAACCGGCATGAAGGATTGGAATCCCAACCTGGAAGGCATCGCGATTATCGGGGTGGCTGCACGTCTGCCCGGAGCAAAAAGCGCGGCCGAATTCTGGGAGAACCAGAAAAACGGCGTCGAGGCGATTTCGCATTTTCGCGATGACGAATTGGATGTGCCGGACGCGGCGATACTGACCAAAAAGCCGGATTACGTGCGAGCGCGGTCGGTGCTTGCGGACGCCGAAATGTTCGATGCGGGATTTTTCGGGATCTATCCGCGCGAAGCCGAAATGATGGACCCACAGCAACGAATTTTTCTGGAGTGCTGCTGGGAAGCGTTTGAAGACGCAGGGTACGATCCGGAAGATATTAAGGGCGCGGTGGCGGTTTTTGCCGGCTGCAGCACGAGCACCTATTTCATTTCAAGGCTCTGCCGCAATCCGCAATTTGTCCGCGATTATACGAGCTGCTACCAAGTCGGAAACTATCCGGCGATGACAGGGAATGCGCTCGATTTTCTCGCTACGCGAGTTTCGTACAAGTTGAATTTGCGCGGCCCTGCATTTTCGATGGTGGCCGGATGCTCGACTTCGCTGTTAGCAGTTTGCCAGGCGTGCCAGACCTTACTGACCTACCAAGCAGACATGGCGTTAGCGGGCGGAGTTTCGATTACGTTTCCGCAAAAGCGCGGGTATCTATATCAGGAAGGCGGAATGGTTTCGTCGGACGGACACTGCCGCACGTTCGACGCAGATGCGAGCGGAACAGTGTTCGGCAGCGGATCTTCGGTCGTGATGCTGAAGCGACTCGAGGATGCCGTGAAAGATGGCGACCAGATATATGCAGTGATTCGCGGCTTCGGAATGAACAACGACGGCTCCGCAAAGGTTGGCTATACCGCGCCGAGTATTGATGGACAGTCGAAAGCGATTGTTCTGGCGCAGGAATCGTCGGGAATCGATCCTCGCACGATTGGTTACATTGAGGCCCATGGAACGGCGACGACGCTTGGCGACCCCATCGAACTGGCGGCGTTGGCGCAGGCGTTCGGAACAAAAACGAAAGACAAGAAATTCTGTGCGGTTGGAACGGCGAAAACGAATGTTGGACACCTGGACGTCGCCGCGGGTGCAACGGGATTGATACACGCGGCGATGTGCGTGAGAGACGGAAAACTGACGCCGACTCTTCACTTCAGGAAGCCAAACCCGAAATTCGATTTTGAGAATAGTCCCTTCTTTGTGAATACCACTTTGCGCGATTGGAAGGTGGATGGCGGTCCGCGCCGCGCGGGAGTGAGCGCGTTTGGTGTGGGGGGGACAAATGCCCACGTCGTGATCGAGCAGGCACCGGAGCGAGTTTCCGTGAAAGCAAAGCGGCGCGCACAAGTCCTGACAATCTCCGCGCGAACGGAAGCGGCTTTGGCGGCTGCTACGAAGCGGCTGGCGGCACGATTGCGTGACAATCCTGCTCCAGATTTGGCGGACGTTTCGTTTACGCTGCAAACGGGGCGGAGAAAGTTTGACCACCGGAAAATCGTGGCGGCGACGAACGCTTCGGAAGCCGCCGCGTTGCTTGAGAGTGACGACGCAAAGCGCGTTTTCAGCCGTAAGGCGCGCAACGCCGAGCCGAAAGTCTGTTTCCTGTTTCCGGGCCAGGGCTCGCAACAGCCGAACATGGCGCGCGAGCTCTACGAGACAGAGAAAGTGTTTCGCGAAGAGATTGATCGCTGTGCGAAGCTGCTTGAACCGCACATTGGTCTCGATTTGCGCGCACTTCTCTATCCCGCCGAGGCAATTACGGACGAGCTGCGCGACAAGGTGACGCAGACAATCTTGGCGCAGCCGTCAATTTTCACAGTGGAATATGCGCTAGCCAAACTGTGGATGAGCTGGGGCATTGAGCCAGAATTCATGATCGGACACAGCGTGGGCGAGTTCGTGGCCGCGTGCCTGGCTGGAGTGTTTTCGCTGGAAGAGGGGCTTCGACTTATCGCGATCCGCGGGCGATTGATGCAGAACCTGCCGCACGGGTCAATGCTCTCCGTGCGTTTGAGCGAATCCGAAGCGCGGCGGTGGTTGACGACGGATTTATCCCTGGCGGCGATTAACGGCCCGACGTTGTGCGTGATCGCCGGGCCGACGGAGCAGATCGAAAAATTAGAAGTAAAGCTAACGGCGCAGGATATCGTACACCGCCGTCTGCACACGTCGCACGCGTTTCACTCGGCGATGATGGATCCAATCCTGGAACCGTTCACCGCCGAAGTGAAGAAAGTGAAATTGTCCGTACCAACAAGAAAATATATTTCGGGAGTGACCGGTGAATGGATTACGCCGGAGCAGGCGACCAGCCCCGAATATTGGGCCAGGCACTTCCGGGAAGCTGTGCAGTTCTCCAAGGGAATCACGGGCCTGCGCGATCGCGATGATTGCATCTTGTTGGAAGTCGGGCCGGGCAACGTCCTCGCAACGCTCGCGCGGCAACATACTCCGAAGGCCGCAGACCAGATTGTCGTCTCTTCACTAACCGACGGAACGCCGAATTGCCAGGAATCGATTGCAATACAACAGGCTTTGGGAATGTTGTGGCTCGGCGGCGCAAACCCGGATTGGCAGTTGTATCAAGGCGAAGGGCGAATTCGCGTGTCTCTGCCGACGTATCCATTCGAGAGGCAAAGATTCTGGCTGGAAGAATCGGCCGAAATTACCGAAGCAATGCCGCAAGAAAGCGCGCAATCGTTTCCTATTTCCGTGAATTTGAACAACCCAATGCCGGTGCTGGCAGTGCCGACCACGGCCCCCGCAATGGAGGAGAACGCAATGAGCAAAGTACCGGAGAGCCCGGCACCCAAAGCGCCGCGCAAAGAGAAATTGCGGACCATGCTGGCGGATATTTTTCAGGACTTGTCCGGCGTGGACGTCCTCGAAGCGGGCGGTTCGACGACATTCCTGGAGATGGGTTTCGACTCATTGTTCCTGACGCAAGTCACACAAGCGCTGCAGAGCAAATTCAATTTGAAAGTGACATTCCGGCAATTGCTGGATGCGCAGTCATCGCTGGACGCGCTGACCGCTTATTTGGATGAGAAGCTGCCTGTGGGAATGTACGAGGAGGCGGCGCCGGTCGCGCAAGCTTCAGTCGCTAGCGCGCCCCAAGTTGTGGCCCCAGTGAATTTCGCCACGCCTGCGCCGGGCGGGCAGGGAGCGGCGGCGAGCGCAGTGGAGCAACTTTTGCGTGACCAGCTCCAAGCGATGAATCAACTATTTGCTCAGCAGCTCGCGGCGATACATGGCGGAATGCAAGTTCCGAACGCTGCCCCGATGGCAAACCCACAGTCCGCGCCCGCGATGGCGCCAAAACCGACAGGGCCGGCGGCGCCGGACGCGGAAGCGACGAAAGAGCTGAAGGGTTACACGCCATTCAAGCCGCTCCAGAAGAACGTTTCGGGAGAGCTGACTCCACGGCAGGCGAAGTACATCGCAGACCTGACGGTGCGCTATACGAAAAAGACGCCTTCTTCAAAGAAGATGACGCAGGAATACCGCGGGGTGCTCGCCGACCCGCGCGTTGTCACCGGCTTTAAGGCGCAGTGGAAAGAGATGATCTATCCGATCATCACGAACAAGTCGAAGGGCTCGAAGCTCTACGACCTGGACGGTAACGAATTTGTGGACATTTTGAACGGATTTGGCCCGATTATGCTGGGCCACCGGCCGGATTATGTGGAAGCCGCGATCGAAAAGCAGCTGCACGAGGGATTCGAGATCGGTCCGCAAACGCTTCTAGCCGGCGAAGTAGCGAAGATGATTTGCGAAATGACGGGCAACGAACGCGCCACGTTTTGCAACACGGGCTCGGAAGCGGTGACGGCGGCGATGCGCGTGGCGCGCACGGTGACCGGCCGGAACAAAGTCGTGTTTTTTGCCGGCGACTACCATGGAATGTTCGATGAAGTGCTGGTGAAAGGAATCAAGAAGGCCGGCGAGCCGTACGCTGTGCCCGTAGCTCCAGGAATTCCACGTGAAAAGGCAGCGAACGTAATCGTGTTGGAATACGGCACAACAGAATCGCTCGAGTGGATTCGAAAGAATGCGAAAGACCTGGCGGCGGTAATGGTCGAACCGGTACAGAGCCGGCATCCGAATTTGCAGCCGGTGGAATTCCTAAAAGAGATTAGGCAGATCACGCAAGACTCTGGAACGTGCTTAATTTTCGATGAAGTGGTCACCGGCTTCCGAGTCCACCCGGGTGGGTGCCAGGCGCTGTTCGGCATTCGAGCGGATTTGGCGACTTACGGAAAAGTGCTGGCGGGCGGAATGCCGATCGGTGTGCTCGCGGGCAAAGCGGAGTACATGGACGCGCTCGACGGCGGCGCATGGCAATTCGGCGACGATTCTTACCCCACAGTCGGCGTGACTTTTTTTGCGGGAACATTTGTGCGCCATCCGTTGACAATGGCGGCATGCTTGGCTGTGCTGAAGTATTTGAAGGAGCAAGGTCCGGAATTGCAGAAGCGGCTTACGGCTCGCGCGGGCAATCTGGTGAAACGCTTGAACGCGTTACTGGAAAAGAATCAGGTGCCGACGCACATCGAGAATTTCGCGAGCATTTTCTACTTCAGCTTCCCGACTGAGTTTCGATTCGGCAGCTTGTTCTACTACAGTTTGCGCGAAAAAGGCGTCCACGTACTCGAGGGATTCCCGTGCTTTCTGACGACGGAACATAGCGATGCGGACCTCGAGAAGATTGTTCGCGCCTTTGAAGAGACGATTCGCGAAATGCAGGAGGGAGAAATCCTTCCGATGCCCGGCGAGCTCGCAACAACGAGCGCTGTAGCCAAGTCCAATGAGACTCGGATGACCGAGCCGCAAAAGGAAATTTTTCTAGGAGCGAAGCTCAGCGAAGATGCGTCGTGCGCGTTCAATGAATCGTTCAGCGTTTATCTGCGGGGCGAATTAAAAGTGGAAGCACTGCGCGATGCCTTAAATGAAGTGATCGCGCGGCATGAAGCGCTGCGCGCGACTGTGGATCCGGAAGGGGAACTGCTCCATTTTGCGCAGGAACTAAAGCTGGCGTTACCGCTCAAAGATCTCTCAGACATGGATCTGACGAGGAAAGAAGGAGAGATCAAGAAGATCCTTGCGGCCGATGCGAGGAAGCCGTTCGATTTGACGAAGGGGCCATTGGTTCGCGCCGAATTGTTCAGGCTTGAATCGCAGCGCCATATGTTCCTTTTCACTTCGCATCACATCGTGTGCGATGGCTGGTCGACGAACGTTCTGCTAGACGAGCTCTCGAAGATTTACAACGCCAAAGCAACCGGAAAGAACGCCGAGCTGCCGATGGTTGTGCGCTTCAGCGAGTATGCGCAAGCTGAAGTCGCGAGAAAGAATTCGACCGAAGGGGCGGATGTCGAAAAATATTGGCTGACGCAATTCAGGGATATTCCGGCGCCGCTTGATCTGCCGCTGGACCGGGCGCGACCGATGGTGAAGGGGTATGCCGGTGCGACATACCGAGCGAAGATCGGTGCGGAGTCCTATAAGAAGATCAAACAACTCGGATCGAAAAAGGGATGCACGCTGTTTGTCACGCTTCTGGCGGGATTCAATTCGCTGTTGCACCGGCTGACGAATCAGCAGGACATTGTGGTGGGAATTCCGGCTGCGGGACAATCGTTGCTCGAGGATGGCAGTCTGGTCGGCCATTGTGTGAATTTTCTGCCTCTGCGTACGCGATTCAGCGAAGAGCTGGGATTCTCGAGTTTACTCGGCCAGGTGAAAAAGACGCTGCTCGACGCATATGAGCACCAGACCTACACGTACGGCACACTCGTTCGGAAGCTTGGCTTGAAACTCGACCCGAGCCGGCTGCCTTTGATGGAAGTACAGTTCAATTTGGAACGCATCGGAAGCGGTTCGGAGTTCGTTGCATTGAACGCCGAGGTTGACCCGAACCCAAAGAGCGCGGTCAATTTCGACTTGTTTTTCAACATCGTCGAGTCCGATCAAGGTCTCGTCATTGATTGCGACTACAATACCGACCTCTTCGATGAGTCGACGATTGCTCGCTGGTTGAAGCACTACGAAACGCTGTTGCTGAGCGCGGTACCCGATCCGGACAAGGCTGTAGACGATCTGCCCATCATGACACCGACAGAATTGTCATCCCTGTTGGCTGCGTGGAATCCGGCGCCGAAGACTTCGGCGGTGACGGCCACAATTCATCAAGTGTTCGAACAACAAGCCGCGAGGACGCCGGACGCGATCGCTTTGACGATGGGTGCAGAGCGGATGACTTACCGGGAATTCAACGAGCGTTCGAACCAGCTGGCTCGAGCCTTGCGAAAAGAGGGAATAAAACCGGATTCGCTCGTCGCGGTGTGTTTCGAACGGTCGATGGAAATGATGGTTTCGTTCCTTGCCGTGACGAAGTCGGGAGGCGCCTACTTACCGATCGATTCGTCCTACCCTAAGGAACGTCTCGAAATGATTTTGGGCGATGCGCAACCGGCCGTGATCGTAACGCAGGAGCGGTTACTGGCGAATTTGCCGGCATTGAACGCAAAAACGGTTTGCGTCGATCGTGATTGGCCGGTGATCGATCGCGAGGATAAGGACAATCTCGCACCGACTGCTCGGCCCGAGCATCTGGCCTATGTGATTTACACATCGGGCTCCACGGGCAAGCCGAAGGGCGTGATGGTCACGCACTCGAACGTGGTGCGACTGCTGACGGCGACAGAACCCTGGTTCCACTTCAACGAGCGCGATGTCTGGACGCTTTTCCATTCGTACGCTTTCGACTTCTCCGTTTGGGAAATTTGGGGAGCGCTACTGACAGGCGGGCGACTCGTGATCGTGCCGTACCTGACGACGAGATCGCCGCAGGACTTCTATGACCTGCTCGCGCAGGAAAACGTGACCGTGCTGAATCAGACGCCAGCCGCGTTTTATCAGCTTATTCAGGTGGAAGAGTCCGGGTATGAGAAGCCGCTTTCGCTGCGCTACGTGATTTTCGGCGGGGAAGCGCTGAATTTCACCAACTTGAAGCCGTGGTTCGAACGGCATGGCGATGCCAAGCCGCAGCTTGTAAACATGTACGGCATTACGGAGACGACGGTTCATGTGACGTATCGCCCGCTCGTGGCGACCGATTCGAATGGAGATACGCGCAGCCTGATCGGTGTACCGATTCCCGATTTGCGCGTCTATCTGCTCGACGGCAAACAACGGCCTGTGCCACCGGGCGTTGTGGGCGAGATTTATGTTGGCGGCGCCGGCGTGGCGCGCGGGTACTTGAACCGGCCAGAGTTGAGCTCCGAACGATTCGTACCCGACCCATTTGAAGCTGGATCCGGGGCGCGGATGTACAAATCGGGCGACCTGGCTCGCTTTGTGAACGGCAACGATCTCGACTATATCGGTCGGGGCGATACGCAAGTGAAGATTCATGGATTCCGAATCGAGCTTGGCGAAATCGAAGCATTGTTGGCGCAGCATCCGCATGTGCAGCAGAACACCGTGGCGGCAAGAAAAGACGGGCCGGGGGAAAAGAAGCTGGTTGCGTATTTCGTTCCTAAAACGGGCACGGTGCCACGTGGCACCGAGCTTCGCGAGTTTCTGCAGGCGAAGTTGCCGGCGCACATGATTCCCTATGCTTATGTGCAACTATCTGCACTACCGTTAACCTTGAACGGCAAAGTAGACAAGGATAAACTCCCCGCACCGGACTTGAGCGCGTCGGTTCGAAACCGTGAATATGTCGCTCCTCGGACTCCCGATGAGCGCGCGCTGGCGGCGATCATGGCAGAGGTTTTGAAACTGGAACGAGTCGGTGTGACGGACAATCTTTTCGAACTTGGCGCGGATTCCTTGCATGTGTTTCAGATTACGTCGCGCGCTGCGAAAGCAGGGCTCGGAGTAACTCCAAGAATGTTGTTGCAGCAGAGAACAATCGCGGGAGTCGTGGCAGAGATGGGAGATGCGAAGTCACCAGTGCGCACGCCCGTACCGGCAATTACTCGAGTTGAGCGAAAGAAGTTTCGCGTTACCCGAGATACCTGAGACGAGAAGACGACAAGAAAGCGTGGAATGACGGATTCCCTCCAGCCCAAAATTCCGGCCCCCTACCAGGAACGGGGACTGTCGGAGAAAACAACGCTGCCCTCCGGCGGCGAGTCAGAAATCTACGCTTTTCCACTTTCGCCTGTGCAAGAGCGAATGTGGGATGCCTTCCTGCGGAACCCGAAATCCCCCATCTACAACGCATCGTTTCGGTGGCAGTTGGAGGGATTGCTCGATCCTCGTCTGATCGAAGCCTCTTTCAATGAGATTACACGCCGTCACGAAATTCTTCGCGCCTATTTTGCGGCCGTGGAGGGGGAAGTCCGGCAACTCATCGCACCGGAAGTAAAAGTAAAAATCTCGAAGGCTGATCTCAGCGGTTTGAAGGAACCGGAGCGCGACGCTGAATTAGATCGTATCAGCACACTGGAAGCGCAGACGAGTTTCGATTTGACCAACGGTCCTTTGTTTCGTGTTGGCTTGATTCGGCTTGAACCGAAACGTCATGTTTTGACCGTGACGCTGCACCACATCATCTGCGATGGATGGTCCATTGGGATCATGATGGAGGAGTTGCAGAAGGTTTACGCCGCGTTTGCCAGGGGCAAGCCGTCGCCACTGCCGGAACTGCCCATTCAGTACGGCGACTTCGTGATGTGGCAGAAAGAACTTTTGGCGCGGGAAGAGATTCAACAACAGCTCGCATTTTGGAAGAAAAAGCTTCAGGGATATGAGCAGCTGGAAGTGCCAGGGGATTTGGAACCGGCCAGTGACGAAGACCGTCGCAGCGCGATCCTGTCTGTGCTATTGCCGCGAGACTTGAGCGAAAAGTTAAAGGACTTTAGCAATCAGCAAGGCGGAACACTCTTCATCACTACGCTCGCAGCGAATATTGCTTTGTTGTTTGGCGAAACTGGCAAGACGGATATTGCGATTGGTTCACCGCTCGCGGGCAGGACTCGTGCCGATCTGGAAGGGCTCATCGGCGTTTTTATCAACCATGTATTGTTTCGGGTCAACGCAGGCGGCGATCCCACGTTCTCAGAGCTTGCGCTCCGCGTGCGAGACGCCGTTTGGGATACGTTTGCGAATCAAGACGTGCCATTTGAAGAGGTAGTTCGTGAACTTGCAGGCAAGAGCGGTCTCACCGCCGAGTCTTTTTACCTGGTGAATTATATCTGCCAGCGTGAATATGCGCGCGCTTCGACATTTGTTTTTGAGTTCGCTGGTTTGCGCATGTCGACGATGCCGTCGAAGTCGCAGGGTGCACTCTACGACTTGAATTTCTTCATGGTGGAGCGCGAGGCGGGTTGGCGACTCTCCCTTGAATATCGAATCGCGAAATATTCCGAGAATTTCGCGAAAAGGCTTCACGGCAGTTTCCTTCAACTGTTGGAGTCGATTGCGCAGCATCCGAATGAGCGGCTTTCGAAATTGCTGGGGAGTCGGCCCGGCGCAGCGACCGAGGCGCGGGCGTCAAGTGTAGCTGCCGCTGATTCGGCATCGGCCAGTTCTGACATGGAGGATGCGGAGGTCTATGCACTTCCTGCAAGCGTCGCCCAAGAGAGATTCTGGCTGCTGGAGAAGGTCAACCAGGGAAATACGGCGTTCCATATGCCCGCGGCGGTGCGTTTGTCTGGCCCGGTTTCGGCGGAGCGACTTGAGGTCGCGTTCAGGAAAGTAATTGCGAGGCACGAAATCCTGCGGACCACATTCGACGATTCCAATGGCGGGTTGGTGCAGATTGTCTCGCCGTCCTGGCCTTTCAAGCTGGGCGTAACCAATCTGACTGGCGAAAAATCAGCTGATCGGGAAGCGATGCTGGATCAGATGGTGAGGAAGGAATCGCAGATCCCATTTGATCTTGCGAAGGGGCCGCTGTTCCGCGCGAGACTGTTCGAACTGGAGCCGGAAGATCACGTACTCTTGATCACGTTGCACCACATTCTCGCGGACGGCTGGTCGCAAAGCATTTTGCAGAAGGAACTCTGGACCACCTACGAGGCCGAAGCCAGTTCGGGTGACGCCGCACTTCCCACGCTGAACATTCAATACAGTGATTTCGCCTCTTGGCAAAAAGAATGGCTGCAGTCTGAAGACGCGGAGGCGCAGCGCAAATTTTGGCTTAAAGCCCTTGCCGCTCCGCTTCCGGTATTGGAATTCCCTACGGATCGGCCGCGACCGAGTCAACCGTCGTCTCACGGTGCGCTGGAGACTTACTTGATTCCGCGCGAACTCGGCGGGTCGCTCAAGAGTTACGCGCAAAAAAATAACGCAACGATGTTCACGCTGATGCTCGCTTGCTTTGGCGTGTTGCTGGCTCGCTACTCGGGGCAGGACGACGTGATCGTCGGTTCGCCAGTGGCGAATCGACGTCCGGAGACCGAACCTTTGATCGGTCCATTCGCTGGTCCTATCGCCTTGCGCCTCAACCTGACTGGCGATCCCACGCTGAAACAGATCCTCGAGAGAGTCAAGGATTTCACGCTGGATGCGTTGAGCAATACGGATTTGCCTTTTGAAGATCTTTTGGAGCACCTCGATCTGCGGTCGGCAGGGGGGAGAAATTCGCTCTTCCGTTTCTATTTCTTCTACCAGACTGCATTCTTGCAATCGAGAAAAGTCGGCGCGCTTACAGTTTCGCCGATGCCAACTTTTAGCGTCGGAACGCCATTCGACTTGCAATTCGGACTCGTAGAGCGCAGCGAAGGAATTCGAATTCAGCTCGAATACAATCCGGATCTGTTTGATCTCACGACTATTAAAAGCATTTTTGACTATTATTCGAAACTCCTGACGAAGTTCCTCGAAAATCCGGAGATTGCGCTGTCCGGAATTGACCGGCCCGAGAATTTAAATGCTGCGGTGCGAATCAAAAAGCCCGAACTGGCCGTCGCAAGCCCGTTGAAGCTGGTGCCGCCGGCAGACGAGACCGAAACGGAGCTCTTGCGTATGTGGCGCGACGCGTTGCGTTGCGGCGAGATCGGCGTAACGGAGAATTTCTTCGATCTAGGTGGTTATTCGCTCTCCGCCTCCAAGCTGCTGATTGCCGTGGAAAAGCGGTTCCAGAAAAAAATGCCTCTCGCGACTTTATTTGAAGCGCCGACAGTTCGAGAATTTGCTCAGTTGCTGCGGAGCGGCCAGAGCCGGACCTTCGGAGGCCGCATCCTCAAGGTGCGTGGTGGACAGGGAAGAACCCCGCTGATGTGCGTCGACGGCGGCCCAATCTATTTCCCTCTGGCAGAAAACCTTGGAAACGACCGGGCCCTGTATGGCTTGCGGCTGGAAAACACGGAACAGTTTCCAAAGCCATATCGCATCGAAGACATTGCGAGCTATCACATAGAGACTTTGCGCAAGATCCAACCGAAAGGTCCTTATCTGTTGGGCGGTTGGTGCCTCGCTGGCGTCCTGGCTTACGAGATGGCTCGCCAGCTGACGCAGCAAGGTGAGTTTGTAGAGTTGGTAGCGATGTTTGACGCAGCGAACCCAGCCTACTTGCGGCGATTCAGCAAGTTGGAGCTAATGATTCGCCGCAGCCTATTCTGGGGACACAAGACCAAGATGCACACGAAGCGTCTCGTGGGCCTCAGTCCCCTCAATGCCGCGCACTATCTCTGGGAACGAGTCGAGAGTCTCAAGCACGCAGCGCGGCGGACTTTCTGGAGGCTTTCGTATAAATTCCGAAACGAGAAGACACAGGAAGTTTCCGAAGAACTCAAGGATGCGAGCGCGGTTGTGTACCTTGCAGCACGCGCTTACCAACCTGGGCCTTATGAGGGGCGCGTTGCACTCTTCCGGAGTGCCCTCGAGCCCATGAGTCTGCACCG
>Ga0209060_10003793_pt1 | contig 12308 bp, 12 predicted proteins | sample Coa_R1_8_FD_187155 | JGI IMG/M metagenome (GOLD analysis project Ga0209060, IMG submission 187155) | Surface soil microbial communities from Centralia Pennsylvania, which are recovering from an underground coalmine fire - Coalmine... | ecosystem: Environmental > Terrestrial > Soil >...
CCAGGCCTTTAAAAAGCCCGAAACCCCCGCAACGGTAACCATGGCAGCCGTAGCCGTGCCAGCCTCCGCGCCAGGGGCTTCCCCAGCCGCCGGGGCCGCGCATGCCGCCGAAATGCTCCTTGAAGAATTCCTTTCGGGTTTCCATGCGGAGTTTCTCCTCCGCGATGATGCGCTCTTTATCTTGTTCGTTCAATTCCATGATGTTTCTCCTTTACGTCGAATATCGGGAAGGGTACTTCCCTCGATTTCAACAATAAGGAGAAGGAGGCGGGAAAGCTTTTCAACGCTGTTTCACTTTGTAACAAGCTGTAACGGCCGGGGTCTTACTCGGACTTGCGTTTCAAGTCCTCAAGCTTGGGGGGTGGGTCCAGGGTCAGGGCGCCCGAGGGGCACATGATGACCTGGTTGCGGATCTCAATGGTCCCGGCCGCCTGGGGGTCCACCCAGGGCCGCCGGGAAGGGTCGAAGACCTTGGGAAGCCCGGCCGCGCAAAGGCCCGAGTGGATGCAAAGGTGCGGCTGCCAGATGACGGTGATTTCGCCGTTGGAATAGCGCTTGCTGATTTTTCGTTTAATTTCCACGGGGACCTCCCCAGCGAAGTGGATTCATCTTAGGGGGAATAGGTGGGGAAATCCAATGGGTGGCTTTTAACCGGCTGCCCCGGCCTTTTCATTGCGCTTGGCTTCCAATTCTTCCCATCTTTTATAAAGAGTTTCGACTTTGGCCTGGGCGGAGTTGACGGTCTTTTGACCCTCCAGCAGCTTGCCCACATCGGCGGCGATGGAAGGGTCTTCCAGTTTCGCTTGGGCGGCCTTGAGTTCCTCCTCAGCCGCGTGAACGGCGGCTTCCATCCCTTCGAGTTCTTTTTGTTCTTTGGAGGACAGCGCCTTTTTAGGCTTCTCCGGGGCGGCGGCCTTCACCGGCTCCAACGGCTTTCCCTTGGTTTTTTCCCTCTCGCGCTGGTCGGCCCGGTCATCCTCCCATTGGGCCAGGTCGGCGAAAAACCCGGCATGGCCCCGGCCGTCCAGGGCTAAAATCTGCCGGCTGACGCGGTCCAGCAGGTAACGGTCGTGGGTCACCAGCACCAGCGCCCCCGGGAATTCGGCCAGGCTCTGCTCCAGCACCTCCAACGAGGGGATATCCAGGTCGTTCGTCGGCTCGTCCAAAAGGAGCAGGTCGGCGGGTTTGAGCATGAGCCGGGCGATGAGGACCCGGGACTGTTCCCCGCCGGAAAAACGGCTCAGGGGCCGGTCCAACTGGTCGGCGTTGAAAAGGAACCGGGTGGCCCAGCTGGCCACATGGATGGGCTTTTCCTTGTAAAAAACATAGTCGCCCTTCTCGCAAAGGGCCTGCCGCAGGGTCTGGCCCAAGTCCAATTGGTCCCGGTGCTGGTCGAAGGTCACCACCCGCAGCTTGTCCGCCTGCTTGAGCTCACCTGAATCGGGCTTCAGCTCACCGGCAAGGATCTTGAGCAGGGTGCTCTTCCCGCTCCCGTTTTCGCCGAGCAACCCCAATTTGTCCCCCGGGGTCAATAACAAGTCCAACGGCCCGAAAAGCCTGCGCCCTCCCAGGCTCTTTTCCACCTTGGCGGCGGCCACCAGCCGGCGGGTCTGGCGGTCGCTGCCCGTGAAATCGATGTCCACGCTCTTGCCCTGGGAATTGCGGAACTTCAGGTCGTCCAGTTCGCCCATCAGCTCCCCGGCCCGGTCGATGCGGGCCTGCTGCTTGGTCTGCCGTGCCTTGGGCCCCCGGCGCAGCCATTCGATTTCCCGGCGTACCTGGTTGGCCACCGTGCTTTCCCTTTGGGCCTGGCTGTTGAAAAGGTCCTCCCGCTTCTCGAGGAACTGGGTGTAATTCCCGCCGTTGGAGAAATAGCCCTCGGGATATTGCTTGTTGAGCTCGATGACGCGGTTGCTGACGCGTTCCAGGAAACGCCGGTCGTGGGTCACCACCAGGAACGCGAAATTCAGGTCCGCCATGAAACCTTCCAGCCACAGGACGCCTTCCAGGTCCAGGTGGTTGGTGGGCTCGTCCAGCAAAAGCAGGTCCGGTTCCCGCAAGATTTGGATGAGGATGGACAGCCGCTTGCGCCAGCCGCCCGAAAGCTTGGCCACTTCCTGGTCCGGATTCGTGAACCCCGCGTCCTCCAGGCCGGCCTCCACCCGGATGTCGGCCTCCCAATCCTCCAACCCCAAGCCTTCCAGGCCCTGCACAGCGGCTTCCCGCACGGCCAACCCCTTCGGGCCCTCTTCAAACCGATCCTGCTGGGGCAGGTAGCCCACCCGCAGTCCCTTTCGAAGGGAGAGGATTCCGCTGTCGGGCTTTTCCACGCCCGCCAGGATTTTCAGGAGGGTGGACTTGCCCGTGCCGTTGGGCCCGATCAGGCCCGTGCGCTCGCCCTCGAAAAGCCCGAAGGAAAGGTTTTCGAAAAGCGGCCTGGCGCCGAAGCTTTTGGAGAGGTTCTGGCAGCTCAACAAGATGCCCAAGGGGAGGGTCCTTTTTCCTTCAGAATGGAGCGGTAAGGATAGGGACCCGGGGGGGAAAGATAAAGCGGGAAATGAGCCGGTGGTATTAGAAGCTGACGTCCAACCGCGTGCCCAGCTGGCCCAGGCTTCCCGGCAGGTAGAAAGCGCCCGCGGTGTCGCCCCAGGGGGCCGAACCATAAACCCTCCCGGAGATGCGCTGGGTGAACTGGCAGATGATGTCCAGGCGGGAAAGCCCGCTCTGGCCGTTGAAGTCGAAGAGGTTGGTTTCCGAGAAGGTGATGTCGTTCCAGCCCCAGGGCGCGCCCAATTGCACGGCCAAGACGCCGAACTCGGCCAGGTTGCCGGCCTGGGAATATTCGCCCAGGAAGTCGGCGGTGTTGGTATTCCGGTCCCCGTATTTGAGGCTGTAGTCGAAGCCCGCGCTGACCGCGTCCTTCCAGTTGCCGCCCGAATCCTGCCCCGCGGCGCCCTCGAAATAAACGTCGAAATCCCCCACGGCCTGGGAGATGTCGAACCCCGCCTTACCCGTCTGGCCCTTGGGCAGGTAGCCCGAAAAGGACATCTCGCCGGCGCCTAGGAGGTCCCCGGCCACGCCGTCATAGGCCAGTTCCTCCCGGAAATAACCGCCGCTTTGGCTTCCGGTGGTGGGGTTCCCAAAGATACCCTCCGCGTAGAAGTTGGAAATCCCGGAGGGCACCTGGGCCTTGATCATGTCCACCCCCGTGCGCTCGTCGGTGGGCAGGAAGAAATTGAAGGGCTGGGGGTTGAGGAAATCCGTGGGGTTGAAGAAATGGGCGGCTCCGTATTTGATCTTCTGGCGGCCGATGGTGAAGAAGGCCTGGTGGGCGATATTGGCCGAGATGCGAAGCTCCTGCAGGGTGGTGCTCAAGTTGTCGCTGGTGCCGTTGCCGAAACCGTAAGGGTTGAGGAGGTTCGTGGAGGTGGAAGCGCTAGGATTCCCGCCCGTCAGCCCCGAGGGGTCGTAATAGGTGCGGATGCGGGCGAAGACCCGGGCGTCATCCTCGAGTTTGGAATCCAGGTAGAGGAAAAGGACATTCGGGTTGACGGTGGTGTTTTTTTCCAGGGGCACGCCGCTGGTGAGGTAATAATCGGCCTCATTGGAGAGGGTGCCGCCGATCTGGGTGTTCTCCTCGGCGGAAGCCAGGAGATTGCCGGATTTTCCCGTAGTGGAACCTGCCAGAGGCGCCGGCGTGGCCGCGGCGGAAGTCCCCCCGAACATGTCGCTTTCGGAGGGGCGCTCATCAGCCAAAACAAAACTCGAAACCAGGCACAAAAGGCTCATGATGAAAAGTATTTTTTTCATTAAACACCCCTTTAAAGCTTAGCACCGAACGAAAAAACCAATTTAGCCACAGATGCACACAGATAAACACAGATGTAAAAAACGAAAGTGCTTGGACTGATTCTTCAAATTATCATCTGTGTGAATCTGTGTGCATCTGTGGCAAAGAACTTTTTTGGGTGTTTCAGTGGTTACCTGCTCTTGGTTTCCAACCATGCCTTGGTGAACATGTTCTCCGGCAGGGAGGAGAGGTCCACCGATTGGATGATGACCAGGGTGGAATTGCCCTTGTCGATCTCGTCGTAGATGTGGATTTCGTGGGGGAACCACAGGTAGTCCTTCTTAATGTCGCTGAAGAGCTTGTCCCACTTGGGGTCGTAGCTGGTGCGCATGAGCCGGCCCGAGAGCGCGAAGTCCTGCCGCTTGAGGTAGTTGCCCGTGGCCTCGTCCACCCAGAATTCCACCAAGGGGTAAGCCACGTCGATGCCGGGCTTCACGGTGAGTTTCAGGTGCCAGACGGTGAAGTTGCCCAGCTTTTCCTCGCCCACGAACTGGGGGTCGTACTGGCCGGCCAGGTCCGATTGGTCGAAGTCCTCGCGGTTCGAGTCCGTGCCGCCGATGCGTTCGCGGTCCGTGCGGCGCTCCCACTTGCCGACGGTGGGGTCGTAATACCAGAGGTTGCGGTCCACCCGCAGGTAACCCTTGCCCGCGTCGGTCTTGGGCTTGGTGAAGAGGATCATCAGTTTCTGGTCGACGTCCCGCCGGTAGACCAGGGCTTCCTGGGCGATATCCGGCTTGTCTTTCTGGTGCTGTTCCAGGTAGACCAGGGCCTTGTAGTCCCCGCCGCTGCGGATGCGCAGGTCGATGCCCTTGAGGATCTCGACCATCTTGTCCTTGCTCAACCCCTCCGCCGCCAGGGCCAATCCTGGTAACAGCACCAAAACCAAAAACATTAAACACGATTTACCACCAAGACACCAAGACACCAAGGACGGCGAAAACCCCAAAAATTTAATTGTCTTTCCTGGTGTCTTGGTGTCTTGGTGGTGAAACATTTTCGTTTGAAAGGTTTTCATTCTTTTCTCCTTGGGTTAACCGACGTGGGATATGGCCGTGACGGGCCTCATCCGGGCGGCTTTGAATGAAGGAATCAGCGAAATCACCGTGCAGCAAAAGGTAATGATGGCCATGCCGCCCAGGATGCGGGCCGGGTCCAGGGCGAACTTGAGCGTGGTGGACATGGTGAAAAATTGTATGCCCGCCGGCACTGGCAGGTGCATGGCGTTCAGGATCAGGGCCAAAAAGCTCCCTAAAACGGCTCCTGCGGCCGTCCCCAGGACGCCCAGGCAGAAGGCTTCCAACACGAACATGACCATGACCCTCCAGCGCCGCATGCCGATGGCACGCAGGGTTCCGATCTCCCGGGTGCGTTCCCGGATGGCGATCCAGAGGCTGTTCATAATGCCCACGGCGATGATGACCAAAAGCACGGTTGTCAGCAGGAAGCTCAGGCCGTCGATGGCGCTCAAGGTCCAGGTGACATAACTGATTTCATCGTCCCAGCTGGTGACGTCCAATTTTTGGCCGGTCCATTCCTCTTTGTTGACCTCCTGCATCTTCATCCAGAAGGCTTTGCTGGAGCGGTCCACCACGTTGTAACCTGCGCCCGTGAGGGCCTTCCGCAACAGGTCCACGTCCTGGGGGATGCGGCGGCGGTTCTTGAGGTAAATGAGCACCGCGCCGGTGGTGGACTCGTTGGTCTGGTCCAGCTTATTCAGGGTTTCCTGGGGGAGGAATACGTTGAAGGTGGTGAGCAAGCCCATATCCTCGGCCACGCCGCAAACCTTGACGTCCACCGTATTGTTCACACCCCGGTCGGTCAGCACTGAAAAGACCAGGCTGTCACCCGCTTTCACCTTGAGCTTCTTGGCTTGGTTCTCAAAAATGAGGACGTTGCCCGGTTTGGCCAGGTCCTGCAGGTTGCCTTCCTTGAGTTTCAACACCTGGGGCAGGCGCGGCTCATGGGCCATATCCACGCCGGCGATCCCCACCTGCATGCTGGCTTGGTCCGACACCAGCCGGGCCCAGCCCCGGCCCCGGGCCGTCACGAAATCCAGGTCGGGCAGGGTCTTTTGGATGATCTCCTGGACCTTCTTGTAGTCGGTCACCAGGGGGGCGCTTTGGCCCGCGGTCACCTTGTAGTAGCCGCCCACGTTCATGTCGCCGGTGGCCACCGTCAGGGCCGATTCCAGCATGGTTTGCTTGACCCCTGAGGAAAGGCATCCCAGGAAGACCAGCAGGGTGGTCACCCCGGCGATGGCTCCACCCAGGAAAAGGCTGCGCCGCCCGTGGCTGACGAGGTTGCGGAAAGCGATTAAAAACAATTGGCTCATTTTTAGCTCCTCAATTTTTACTCGTCCGAGGCCATCGCCTCGATGGGCGAAACCTTGGTGGCCATGGTGGCCGGGTAAAGCGCCGAGACGCAGGTGACGATCAGGACCACAATGAAGGCCCCGATCAGGCTTCCCAGACTCAGGCCGGGATAAAGCCGGGGGCCGGAGAAGAAGAAATAAAGGAACTCGTTGGCTGCCGGAATACCCGAGTGGTTCAGGAGCATCACGAAACCGCTGCCCAAGGCTGATCCCAAAGCCCCGAAGACCAGGCCCAACACGACGGTTTCCGTCAAAACCATCCCAAGGACGAAACTTTTGGGGGCCCCGATGGCCCGCATGGTGCCGATCTCACGTACCCGCTGCAGGGTGGCCATGACCACCGCGTTGTTGATGATGACCAGGGCCACCACGAAAATGATGAAGGTTGCGAAATAAAGGATGATTTTCAGCGCCAAGACGAACTGGCCCAGGTTGCCCGCGGCCTTCTGCCAGTCGATCACCTTCAGGCCAAGGTTGTCCTTGTCGCAGATGGCCTGGAGGCGCTTCATGGTGGCCTTGAGTTGTGAGGGGTCCTTCAAGAGGATGGCGGCGCCCATGGCCACGCCTTTCTCGATCTCGTCCTGGGTATAGACCCGCTGGGTCAGGTCCACGCGCTTTACCTTGGCGCCCCCGCCCATTTCAGCCTTGTCGTTGATGGCCTTCTGCTGGCTTTGTTCCACGTCGGAGGAGCCGCCGAAGAGGTCGGCCTCGGCCTGGTCGCGGGAGACGAAGCTGACGCCCGCGGTCTTCTCCAACGCCTTGGTTTCGGCGATCTTATCGGGCGTCACGTAGCCGTAGAGGTCGCGGAAACTCATCAGGTCCATCAGGCTTTCGCTCCCGGCCAGGCCGGATTTTTCCAGGCCCTTGAACTGGAAGGTGCCGTAAATCTTCACGTTGACCGCATCCACCGAGCCCGATTTGGTATAGGCCTTGATGGTCAGCATTTCACCCGGCTTCAGGCGGTAAAGCTCCACCAAGGAGGCCAGTTGGTCGTAGAAGACCTTGTAGCGGGATTCGAAATTGGAATCATCCGTATCGAAGAATGCCGAGAGCAGTTTGGAGAGGTCGGTCTCCTTGGAGTTAAGCGTTCCCTGAAGGATGGACACGGCCTTCTGGCTGGAGAGGGGGTCCAACTGCAGCACGATCTCACGGGTTTGGAGCTTGTTCTGTTTCACCAGGTCCTGCAGGTCCGGGTCCTTTGCGATCTTCTTGTTTTTTTCAGTCAGGGCCTCGTGGATCTGGTCCAGCCGGTGGGCGGACTTGAGCTTGAACATTTCCTCGTAATCGTACTTGGAGAGCAGCATGCCCCGGTGGCCGGGGGGCACCATCTGCCCGTCGACGATTTCCATCCGGTCGAAGGCCCTTTGGTAGGCGTCCAGGTCCGTGCCCACATAGGAAAGGAAGATCTGGTCCGAATCCGGGATCAGGTAGGCGATCTTGTTTTCGAGGAATTCCAGGTGGTTGAAGGGATCACTGTCGAAGCTTCCCCAAAATTCGTTGGAGGAAGCCTTTTTCAGGTCCTCGCCCGCCTGGGGGTCGAAGGATCCGCTGGCGGCGATCTGGTTCACCTTGCCCATGTCGGTCTGGATGACTGAGACCATCTGCCGCACGTGCGCCTTGAGGCTGTCCACGACCGCCTTGGGCTGGCGCGTTCCCGGCGAAACGGCCTTGCGGAGCTTTTCCAACACCTGGTCGATGGTGTTGCCGTAGACCACGATGGCGGTATTGATTCCCTCGGGCACCACCGCCGAGACGTTGGGGTCCGACATCAGGGGTCCCTTGATCTTGGAAAAATCGGGGATGGGGTCCAGGTCCGGAATCTGCCAGGACTCGAAGACCGCCGGGGAGTCCTGGGAGGAAGCCTCGTAAACCTGGCAGTTGCCCGCCACCGAGCCGATGATGCTGCGGCTCATGCCTTTATCGATGCTGTCCACCAAGGAACCGCCCACCACGAAGAAGAAGGTGCCCACCAGGATAATGAGGCCGATCACCAAGTTCAGGAAGCTGGAAAAGATATTCCGAAACGACGTTTGGAGGAGAAGGAGGAACCAGCTCATCAGTGTGCCCCCGCCTTGGCGCCCTTGCCGTCGGTGATCTTGCCGTCCGCCAGCCGGATGACCGAATTGGCGTGGCTCATGACCTTGGCGTCATGGGTGGAGAAGATGAAAGTGGTTTTTTCCACGCGGTTCATTTCCTTCATGAGGTCGATGATGTTCTCCCCCGTCACCGAGTCCAGGTTGGCGGTGGGTTCGTCGGCCAGGACGATCTTGGGGCGCGTCACCAAGGCCCGGGCGATGGCCACCCGCTGGCGCTGCCCGCCCGAAAGCTCGCTGGGCCGGTGCTGGGTGTGCTTGTCCAGGCCCACTTTCTCCAGCAGTTCGTCCACGCGCTTCGCCCTTTCCTCCTTGGTGAACTTGCGCTGGAGGAGCAGGGGGAATTCGACGTTCTGGAAGACCGAGAGCACGGGCACCAGGTTGAAGCTCTGGAAGATGAAGCCCAGGGTGTTCAGGCGAAGGTCGGTCAATTGCCGGTCGTTCAGGCTTTTAGTGTCGTGCCCGTCGATGAGGACGGTCCCGGAAGTGGCCACGTCCACGCAGCCGATAAGGTTCAACAGGGTGGTTTTGCCCGAACCGGAGGGTCCCACAATGGAAAGGAAGTCCCCCGCCTCCACCGACAGGCTGACCCCCCGCAAGGCCGGAACCACCACCTTGTCCAGGTGGTATTCCTTGATGACATTTTGGATGGAGACAATGTCTTGTCCTTCGGTGTTCTTCGGCATGGCTCTCTCCTTAAATTGGCGCCGCTTGACCGGCTGTTTGGCTTTTTTCATGGGGCCCAACTATACAGGAAGGAGCCCCGGAAAATAAATTGCACTTTTCGTAACAAAATGTAACAAACCGGCCCTTAGGGAAATCATTTTCATCCCCTCGACTCCCCAAAACCGGCACCGGCTGGGTTTGTCCATATCCCCTGGGATTTTGACCCCGCTTCTGTGACGAACCATGGGCGGAAAACCGGACAAGGAATTCCGCCCCCGACGGTCAAAATTCAGGCCTGTAAAGAAACCAGGGCCCTGAGACGGTCGTGGCGCAGGTAAAGCCCCAGCCAGACCAGCACCCCGAAAAACACTGGGAAAAGGAAGGGATGCCCCGGCATGTTCATCCGGACCATCGAATCCACCGCTCCTCCCAGCCAGGCTGTCACCAAAACCGCCCCCAAAACGGAGGTGGCGGGGATGGCGTAAAGCAGGGTGCAGATTAAGAGGGTAATCCCCAAGGGCGTCGCCACGGTCGGCGGGTACCCGCCCTCGGCCAGGGCCTTCATCACATAGGGGTTCTGGATGGCCTTGGTCACCCCGTCGAAGATAAGGAACAACACACAGACCGTGCTGATCACCCGGCCCGTCCAAAGGGCCGCTTTGGAACCTTGTTTGTTTTGATTCATGGTCTTCCTCCTGAAAGTGAGTGGGGGGCTTCCTGCCCTGCCCCTACTGAAGCGACGAACAGGAGGGTCCGGTTTCGACAGTCCGCGGCGCTTATTTTGGGCTTATTCCTTCGCCCTTTTCTTCTTCTCGGCCCATTCCATCCAGTCCTTCTCGTTCCAGTTCTTCCAGTCCACGTTCTCCCATTCTCGCCATTCCTTGGCCATGGACTTGATTTCCCGCATCCAGTCCGAGGGGGCCCCTCCCCCCACCTCGCGGGGCATGACCAGTCCGAAGAAGGCGGAAGTCAGGGCGATCAATCCGCCCACCACCAGCCCCGAAATGACGAAAACGACCAGGAGGGTGGACCCTAGGGACTGGCCGAAGGCCAGCACCACCAGGGGAAAGCCCAGGGCCAGGACCACCCCTCCGATGATTCCGGTCACCGCGATGGCGCTGCCGCCCCCGAAGGAGACATTGGCGTGGGCCTTATCGGTATTCTTTGTTTCGTCGTTCATTGCTTCCTCCTTAAAATTCACGTGTTTATCGTCGCCGGTGGTCCGTCGTGCCCAGCGCCTTGCGCAGGGCTTCCAGGGCGTAACGGCACCGGCTTCCCGCCGTATTCAATGAGATGTTCAGCGCCTCGCCGATTTCCCGGAAGGACAGGCCCATGTGGTACTTCATATGGACGACCTTCCGCTGTCCCTCGGGCAGGCCCTTCAGCGCCTTTTCCAAAACTTCGAGGTCGGCGGTTTCGACCCATCCCTCGCCGGCGGATTTTTCCGGCGCCGCGGGTTCGGCCACTTCCTCCAGGGCCAGGTGCGCCTTGTGGCGCGCCTTTCGCTTGAGGGCGTTGAGCCAGACCGCCCGGGCGACGTAGGCCCCGGGATTTTCCACCTCTAAAAGGCTGCGCTTCTCCCAAAGCAGGGCCAGGGTTTCCTGTACCACGTCCTCGGCTTCCTCGCGGTTTTCCAGCACCCGGTAGGCCAGTTTCAGCCACAAAACCCGGCGCTCTCCGATGAAAGCCTGGAAGTTCTCACCTTGTAGGAAATCGTTCATGGTCCGGCTTCGAACCTCTTTCAAAAGGATGGATCCGCCCCGACTCATTTTTGTCTACGCCCTTGAAGATTTGTTGCCGGTTGGACCGGTAACAGATGGATCCGGGGAGGCTTGGTTTTGTCTGGGGATTTTTATTTTGGCGGGGTCATTTTAAGGGCGGGACCTGCCGGTAAGGACGGGTTTTCATTTACCGGCCGCAACATAGGCTTTTTTTAATCAATGGATCAGTTCGGCGTCGATTTCTTTGGAATCTGCGACGCTCACGCGGTGGGTAACCATGCTGTTCCAATCCCCGGCGGCCTTAAACCGCCCCTCGGGCGCGGCCCCCTTCAGCTTGATTCCAATATCAAAACGGTCCGCGGTTGATGGCTGGGCGATCCCGAACTTGTTCTTCCCCCGCAGCAAACTAATGTAACTGCTGGTGGGGGCGGTGGCGACATCGGGGCCGAATTTGGAGACCTTGGCCAAAAGCGTTTCATAGGGCTTCCGCCACTTTTCCTTGGCTCCCTGGAAAAGCTTGTCCAGGCGGTCCTGGGGTTTTGCGGTGAAAGCCTCGTGCTTCGTGAGGATTCCGGCGATGGCCATGGCATGGCCGTGGCCCAGGCCGAATTCCGCCTTGAGCCAGTCCCGGATTTCCCCAACCTTGGTGAGTCCATTCTTTTCGGCCAGGGTTTTAAAATCCGCCGGAGTCTTACCTGTCTTGGCCTTGATGTTGTCGAGATAGGCTTGGAATGACATGGCAACCTCTTTTTATCGAATCGGAGCGTTTCAGCCGCCTCCGTTTATACGACGAACGGGCATGGGCGAATTCGACAGCCAAAATATGGGAATTTAATGGATAGTCCGCCGCGGGTTTATGGGCGGGATCATCTGGCGAAATGAGGCCAAAGACCATAAATCAGCCACGAAGGCTCCGACCTGGAAGAACCCCCGGATCCCTCCCCAAAAATAAAAACCGTCAAAAGCCCTTTGCATTGCCGCCGGATCACCGACCAAATGAGGAACACCAAGCATGATCGGGGCAGCCTTGATTGTCACGAATAACCCGCCAATAGCCAGGAGTGCCGCTAAAGAAGGGGGCAAAGCTTTGGATAAGGATCTCAGCCCGTCCGAACGGCAGCTTAAAACAACTGCGATATTCAAAAGGGCTCCACTAACGGCCTCAAGGGGATAGAGGAACAACCCATTTCCCAAGTCCGCCTTTTCGCTGAAAGCGGCCCAAGCCGGCGCCCCTACCGCTTTCCAAGCCGGCATGGCGACGAAGGCACGGTCGATATTCAGGCCTGCCAAGAACCCGCCCAATAAGGTTGCCCCCATCAAAAGACCATAGGTTTTTTTGGAAACCATTCGTCGTTCCTCGCGATGCCGATTCAGCTTTAGGCACCCAAACCTTTCAACGCCATATCCACCCGGCGTTGAAGCGCCTGGTCCGAAAGCAAGAGTATCTGGACGCCTTTAAGAAGGCCTTTTTGAAAGACCGAGTTCTCCACATATTCCAAAAGGCCCACCACCATGCCTGCGGCATTTACCGAACCCATAAGAAAAGCCATTGCCTCATATTTGCTGATCTTCTCAAGGCTTCTCTCCTTTTGGCATTCTTGGATCAA
>Ga0209060_10003794_pt1 | contig 12307 bp, 8 predicted proteins | sample Coa_R1_8_FD_187155 | JGI IMG/M metagenome (GOLD analysis project Ga0209060, IMG submission 187155) | Surface soil microbial communities from Centralia Pennsylvania, which are recovering from an underground coalmine fire - Coalmine... | ecosystem: Environmental > Terrestrial > Soil > Unclassified...
TGGCCCGCGTGGCGGAGGGCGACCGCGTGATCCCCGTGGTGGATGAGCAGGGCAAGCCCTCCGGTGTGGTCACCTCCCTGGCCCTCGCCCGCGCCTATACCGCGCCGATGAACGTCACGCTGATGCTGGCGCAGCCCTGTCAGTCCATTGCCGAGACGCCCGTCGCCTTCGCGGAGCGCGACCGGATCAGCGACCACCGCAACGCGCTGCTGCGGAGCGAGACCGACGATTTTCTGGTGGTCACCGAAACGGGCCAGTACGTGGGCGTTGCCACCCGCCGCGTCATTCTGGAGCCGCCCCGCGCCCGCCTGATCCTGGTGGATCACAACGAGCTATCGCAGGCCATCGCCGACGCCGACGAGGCCGAGATCATCGCTGTGCTCGACCACCACCGACTGGGCAATGCCCCCACTGCGATACCGATCCCCTTCGTCGTCGAGCCCGTCGGCAGCACCTGCACCCTCGTCGCGGAGCACTGCCAGGTCCACCGCCTGGAGCCGCCCGCAGCGCTGGCAGGCATGATGCTGAGCGGCATCCTCTCGGACACCCTTGTCTTCCGCTCGCCCACGGCTACCGAACGCGACCGGCAGGCCGCCGGATGGCTGGCGGAGTGGGCGCATGTGGACGCGCTGCAGTACGGCGAGGAGCTGCTGCGCGCCTCTCCCGGCCTTGCTGCCCGCTCCGCCGAGGATATCCTGGACACCGACCGCAAATCCTACCAGATGGGCGAATACACCGTCAGTATCGGGCAGGTAGAGGTGACCTCTCTGGCCGAACTGCCGGAGCACCGTGCGGCGCTGCTCGCGGCGCTGCAGGAGCGGCGGGAGCGGGAGAACCTCGCCCTGATCGGCCTGATGGTCACCGACGTGGTTATGGGCCGCAGCCGCATGCTCTGCCAGGGCGACCCCTGGATCCTCACGGCGCTGCCCTTCACCCACATCACCGACACCGAGTTCGATCTGGAGGACATGGTCTCCCGCAAAAAGCAGCTCGTCCCGGTCCTGATGGCCGTCCTTGAGGAGCCTCGGTAGCATACGGCGTTAAAACGCCGTTCTGAAACACAAAACCCGCCTTCGCGGGTTCTAAATATCGAAGCATGCATCTACGAAGGTGGACTTCGCGTTTCGGAACGGCGTTTTAACCTCAGGAGAGGAATACAGATGCCCAATTCGCATACGGAAGTCTATGTACATTTCGTCTGGGCCACCTGGGACCGGAAGCCACTCATCACCCCGGAACTAGAACCGCAACTGTGTGCCTGTATCCGAGCACGCTGCCGCGATATGCAAACACACTTGTTTGCCATTGGAGGAATCGCCGACCACATTCATCTTCTGGTCAGGCTGCCCGCGACCTTTTCGCTTTCCCAGATCGCAAAGGATATCAAAGGGGCTTCCAGTCATTTAGTCACCCATATGTTGGGCCATCCCGATTTCCGCTGGCAGGGAGCTTATAGCGCTCATGGAGTTGCCGATGATCGCCTCGATATTGTTGGCAAGTACATCGAAAACCAGAAAGTCCACCATGCCCAAAACACAACATACAACGCGTGGGAACTTCCGGACGATGCTGATGATGAAAACTCCTTTTGAAACCATGGGACAGCGTTGCACCTGCTTTAGGAATGGGTCATGCCTTTAGACCGGGCTTAAAATTCATATGACCGATCTATATCTTCTAGGGACCTACCCATTTGTTTAAGAAAGGTTTCGACTTCATCTAAGCTTTCGACCCCCCGGCTATCGATAGTATGCCCTTCGATTTCAACCATGAGTTTCCTTACAGCCGTATCATCCTTGAAATCGAGTTGTTGAATGGCGCTTTGAGGATGTAGTCCTATGTTACTGAATTCCCCTACCCAAACCCGATAGGGCTTAAAATCCCTGGGTTTTAGATACAGAGCATCTCGCCACACATACTTTCTTATTTGTACAAAGGCGTATCTACCCGGTTGTGACGCCTCTATGCTAGCGCCCACCTGAAAGTGTTCCGTCCAACTTTTATCAAGCATCTGTTCCAATTCATTCCGTGTCATTTTGAGCATCTTCTTTCTGGGTTCCGATGCAACCTTCGGCAGGAGAGTGGCCTCAAGATATGGAACCCGCGAAGGCGGGTTTCGTGTTTCAGAACGGCGTTTTAACGCCGTTTCAACCTGTTGTTCGCCATAGCAAAGCCAAAAACCTTCCAGATTTATCGAGTTGAACGTAAGCATGCCGGGCGGTGTCGTGGAGAGTGTGGCGCCACCACTTCTTCCGAGGAAAGGACAACCCCATGCAACTGCACACCTCCACCCCCTGGCACAAAGCCTCCTACGACCGCCTGCTGCAGGAGCGCCTGCCGCAACTTCTGGCAGGCAAGTTGCCGCTCGGCGGCTATCGCGTCGAACTCGACGGCGATGCCGCCTGCCGGGTGACGATGACCCTGCTCTCCGGCCAGAACGAGATCGAAGTCACGTATGCGGGCCTGCCGCAGCCGGATTCGAACGGCCTGTTTCAATTCAAAGCGCGGCCCTATGTGGTCCTGCCCACCGCCTCGCAGGACGATCTGGCCCTGGCAGAGATCCGCTGTGTGGGCGAACAGCTCTATGAGGAGATTGCCGCCCGTCTGGGCGACGCCCCCGACGATCTGCCCTGGGATGAGGCGCTGGCCCGCGCCTGGTTCCCCCTCGATACCTGGGTGAATGGCTTCTTAACCCGCACGGCCCAGCTTCTCGACACCACCAACTGGCTCAGCATCCACACCCACCTCCGCCGTATGATGATCCCCAATCGAAAGCGGGTCATCGCTCCCAACCACGCCGGACGCGTCTGCCCCATCGAGACCCCGGAAGGCCCCAATACCGGGCGCGTGCTTGTGGTCGCGCTCGGTGCGGAGATCCGAGACGGTAAGCTCATCATCGTGGACGACGATCCCGTCGCCGGCTATGGCCTCAACGGCAACTGCGTGCCCTTCCGGGAGTACGACGAGCCCTGCCGCCTGCTCATGGGTGTCAATATGCTGCGTCAGTGGATCACCCCGCCCGATCCCGAACCGGCGCTGGTCCAGACCGGCTGCGAACCGGACGCGCCCGGCTTCTGGTGCGGGCGCAATCTGCTCACCGCCTATGTCTCCTGGGGCCTGGACAGCTTTGAGGACTCCATCGTCCTCAGCGAATCCGCCGCCCGGCGCCTCCACTACCCCAACCCGCTCGAAACCGGCGACAAACTCAGCAACCGCCACGGCGCAAAGGGCGTCGTGAGCCGCATCCTGCCCGATGCCGAGATGCCCCACCTGCCCGATGGCACGCCGGTCGAGTTGGTCTACGACTATATGGGCCTCCCCTCCCGCTTCAACTTCGGGCAGATCCGCGAGGCTCTGATGGGCCGCATCGCGCGGGCGGAGGGCGAGGCCGCTATCGTTCTGCCCTTCCAGGCTCCCGATGTCGCCGAACTGAAGGCACGCTTGCAAAAAGCCGGATTGCGCGAGGACGGCCAGGAGGTGCTACGGGTCGGGCAGGATGGGGAGCCGCTGGAGCGGGCCAGCACCGTGGGATGGGTCTATTGGGGCAAACTGACCCACCTGGCGGCGGATAAGATCAGCACGGCGGTCGTTCCTGGCGGCAGCCAGAAGCAGGGCTGGATGGAGTTCAATGCGCTCAAGATCGCGAACGCGACCGAGTTCCTGCGCGAGCACTTCCATACACGCGCTGCGGAGCGCGCAGACGCCTCCACACTGGCGGCCCGCGTCGCGCATGGCGCCATTGCGCAGGCCGATGCCCCGTCGCCCGCATTCGCCGAACTGCAGCGCAGGCTGGCCGTCGCCGGTATCCGCGCGGAGATTATTTTTTCACCACCCATTGGAACCACAGAGGCACAGAGACACAGAGATCACACAGAGAAAAACAAGGGAGACGTAGGGGCGCTGCTTGCTGCGCCCAAAGAAACGTCTGCTGCGCCCACAGAGGCGAAGTTGGCTTTTCGCTTGGCTCCGCCGGAGGGAGAGGCGTTGTTGCTGGCGCAGCCGGTGACGCATCCCTGGCTCCGACAGCAGGAGGTGGCTTCCATCGGGACCTTCAAGGAGTTGCCGGAGTACGCGGCGGTGGTGGAGGCGAATACGCGGCTGACGCGGATGCAGGCGAGTTCGGCCCCGCCCTCGTTGAGGAAGAAAGCGCATGAGGATCTGCAACGAACTGTGAACGTTCTGTTCGATGCCTTGATCATGCCGGAAGACGTGCAGACCGGGGCGCGGGTCCTGTTTAGCGGGCGGGCCGTCGTCACGCCGGGACGCGGGCTCAAGTACGACCAGGTGGGAGTTCCGGATGAGATCGCCTGGGCGCTCTTCGGCCCTCTGGTAATACGGGAATTGGGCGATGCGAGCGGGGTAGAGGCGCGCTCGGAGCAGGCCGCAAAGGCGCTCGACGCCCTGATGGCGCGCTCCTGGGTCGTGCTCAACCGCGCGCCCACCATCGAGCCGACAGGGTTCTATGCGTTTCATCCGGTCCGGACGCAGGAGCGGGTCCTTCGGCTGCATCCGTTCGCCAACCATGGGATGAATGCGGACTTTGATGGCGACGTGCTTGCTGTCTTCCTGCCGCTAACGGCGGAGGGGCAAAAGGATGCGGCGGAGAAGCTCTCGTTTGTGGGGCACCTGCGCCGCGATCCGGGGCTGATCGGCTACTTCCTGCCTCTCCATGGCGCGCGCTACGGACTGTCCCTCCTGGCGCGCAGCCCGGAGGGGCGCGCCGAGATCGCCCGGCTTGCGGGCGTGGAGGTGCCTCTGCAAGAAGGCTGGCTCAATCGCACCGCGCTGCTGGAGGCGGGACAAAAGCTGCTGGAGGAGCAGGGACCGCAAGCGTCGCTGGAGGCATTCGACCGCCTGATGCAGCGCGGCTTCGAGGTGGCAAAGCGCTCGGGGCTTTCGCTAAGTCCCTTCCTGGGCGAGACGCTGGTACGGCCCGAACCGCCGCAGAGTGATACGCCTTCCGCCTGGAACCGCTACATGGAGGAGTTGGCCGAACTGTTCCATGCCCGAGACATAACCGACAACGACATCGGCCCCTTCCTGATTGCTGTGAAGAGCGGGGCGCGGGGCATCATGGCGCACCTCATCAAGTACGCGGCTGCGTTCGGCGTAGTGGAGGATGTGTATGGCAAGGCAGTTCCCATTCGGCATGCCATGCGGGACGGCATGACCGCTGCGGAGCTGAGCACCATGGCGGTCGGCGCACGGCTTGGGATCGCCCATGCGGCAGAGGAGGTGGAGCGGATCGGCAAGAACCTGCGGGAGCGCAACGTACCGACAGGTTTCACGGTGCTGGCGCGCGCCATGCGGGTAAGGCATCCAGGGCTAGTCTTCGCCCGCGCTGCCGCCTCCGGCGAAACGGATCCCTTGACCGAACCCACCAGCCGCCTCTTCGTTGGTCTGCCTATCGAGCCGGGCCGTGAACGACCCGTCTCTTGAGCGGCTTTGCCGCTAACCGGCCTGCGGCCGGGAATGCATTGTCCGCCCGCAGGGCGGTTGGCCGTAGGCCCTCCAGACGAAAGGTCGCACCTTCGGTGCAGTCCAAATTCGCTTGTTACGCGAATTTCGTTCACGGCCCGGTCAATGGAGGGGGTGGCTACCCCAAAATCAGGCGGGGACCTTCCTGGCGGAAGTGGAGGTTCTCGCCGGGTTCGTTGAGGAGCAGATGCGAGTCGAGGTCGAGGAAGTCGAAGGCGCCGGTTCCGCAGGCGATGGCGAGCGACACCGCGATGCTGCGGCGCGTCTCCAGCATGCAGCCCAACATCAGCTTGCGGTCGGCGGCGCGGGCAATGGCAATGCAGTCGAGCACGCCCGCGATGCCGATCTTGTTGATCTTGAGGTTGAGGCCCTGCACGGGGGTGGTCGTGACGAGGCGCAGGGCGTCCGCCGGGGTGCGGCAGCTCTCGTCGGCAAAGACCGGGATGGGACACCGTGCTGCTACCTGCCCCAGCCCCTCGTAATCTTCCTTGCGGACGGGCTGCTCCAGCAGTTCCACATGCGCGCCCTCGTCCAGCAGGCGGTTCACAAAAGCCAGTGCGCCATCCGGAGTGAATGCCTGGTTGGCGTCGATGCGGATGCGGGCGTCGGGCGCCGCCTGGCGAATGGCGCGCACACGGGCATGGTCGGCTTCGAGATCGGCGTCGCCGACCTTGATCTTGAACACCCGAATGCCCAGCGCCCAGGCCAATTCCGTCAGCTCCCCGGCGTTCGGCACGATGGGGATCGTGACATCCGTCTCCATGGAATCCAGCGCCCGCCCCAGAATGCCGTGGAGCGTGCCGCCGGTCGTCTGCGTCCAGGCGTCCAGCGCCGCCATCTCCAGACTGCAGCGAGCGCTCGGCGCATTCGGCGTCAGGCGGGCGATGGCGTCCCATACCTGGCGGTAGCGCGTCACGTCCAGCCCGGCCAGTTCCGGGGCGACGCGCTGGATGGTCTCGACGACCGTCTCCAGGGTCTCGCCGGTGACGTAGTGCACGGGCACCGATTCGCCGCGCGCCGTCTGTCCGCTCTCCAGCGTGAGCTGGACGGCGACGGCTTTCGCAGTGACGGTAGACCCCTGCGAGGTGACAAACGGATTGTGGAGCGGGATATGAAACGGCTCGGCGGAGAGGCTGACAATGCGCGAGGACATTACTCCGTCCCCTCCGCAGGCTTGGCGCGTCGCGTGGCGGGCTTCTTCTCTCCGGCCGCTTTCGTCGTCCGGGGTGTTTTCGTCGTCCCGTTTTTGGGCGCGGTTCCGTTCCCTGCCGCCTTCGAGCCCGTCGCCCGCGTGGTCTTCGCGGCGCCGGTCGTCTTGCGTTTCGCGCCTGTCTTGGTCACATTCTCCTCGGAATAGGTACAGACGAACTCCTGCCCCTCCTTGAGCGTGCCGTCCGGATTGATATTAAGCAGGGTACGGCACTTGGGATAGGAACTGCATCCCAGGAACGGCCCTCTTCTGCCCATACGCTGCAGCATCACGCCCTTGCCCTCCGGGCAGACGTACTGGGTCGCGTTCGGCAGCGTGGTCGGGTCTTTCGGAGCCTTCGGCTCCGGCGGGAGCAGGCCGCAACGGAAGTTGGGTCCTTCGACCGGCGTACCGTCCGGATTGAGATTGAGGATGCGCTTGCACTCCGGATAGCCGCTGCAGCCCAGGAAGGGTCCGTAGCGCCCCTGGCGCAGCAGCATCACTCGCCCTGTGTCCGGGCAGTGGTACTCCGTCTCGACCGGCTGCGGCTTCAGGTTCTCCATTTCGACGGTCGCCGTGGCGAGTTGCTTCTCAAAGGGGTCATAAAAATCGTGCAGCAAGTGGACCCAGTTGACATGGCCCTCCTCCACCTCATCCAGTTTCGTCTCCATGTCCGCAGTGAACTTGACGTCCATGACGCTGGGGAAGTGCTTGACCAGTTGGTCGTTCACCTTATAGCCCAATTCGGTCGGGTAGAACTTCTTGTCCTCCAGCGTGACATACTCCCGGTCGCGGATAACCTGAATCGTGGCGGCATAGGTGCTGGGACGTCCGATCCCCTGCTCCTCCAGCGCCTTGACGATAGTGGCTTCGGTGTAGCGGGGGGGCGGTTCGGTGAAGTGCTGGCGCGGTTCCAGCTTCACCAGATCGAGCGGCTGCTCCTTACTCAAAGGCGGCAGAGGCGGCTGTTCATCGTCGGCGACCTCATTGGTGTCCTTCCCCTCCGTATAGACGCGCATGAAGCCGTCGAACTTGGTGACGCTGCCCGTCGCCCGGAAGATACAGGGCGCACCGGGGCCGGAGGCGGCGATGTCGGCGGTCGTAACGTCCATGATTGCGGAGTTCATCTGGCTGGCGACGAAGCGCTGCCAGATGAGGCGGTAGAGACGCAGTTGATCCGAATTAAGGTAGGAGGCGATGGACTCCGGGTCGCGGTAAGCCGAGGTCGGGCGAATGGCCTCGTGGGCATCCTGAGCGGCGCTCTTCGTCTTGAACTGGCGGGCAGCCGGGGGGATATAGTCCGCACCATACTTTTCGGAGATGTACTGGCGCGCTTCGGTCTGTGCCTCTGCCGCGACGCGCACCGAGTCGGTACGCATGTAGGTGATGAGGCCGACGCTGCCCTGCGATCCCAATTCAATGCCCTCGTAGAGGTCCTGGGCGACGGACATGGTGCGGCGGTTGCCGAAGCCGAGTTTGCGGGCTGCCTCCTGCTGCAGGGTGCTGGTGATAAAGGGCGGCGCAGGGTGTCGCTTCTGTTCGCGCTTCTTCACCTCGGCGACGCGATAGGCCGCACCTTCCAGGTCGGCCAGAATGCCGTTGATCTCCTCCTGGGTCTTGGGTTCCAGGCGCTGCCCGCCCCGGCTATGGAGTCTGGCCGCAAAGAGAAAGCGCTTTTCGGGGGGTTGCGGTGTGAGGGTGGCGGTCAGTGACCAGTACTCTTCCGGGACGAACGCCAGAATTTCGCGCTCCCGCTCGCAGATGATGCGGACGGCGACGGACTGCACACGCCCCGCCGAAAGCCCCTTCTGTATCTTCTTCCACAGAACGGGCGAGAGTTTGTAGCCGACGAGGCGATCCAGCACGCGGCGGGCCTGCTGCGCGTTCACGCGATCCATGTCCAGAGTTCGCGGCTGCTGGATGGCCTGCTGTACTGCCTGCCGTGTAATCTCATTGAACTGGATGCGCCGTGGATTGGTAAGTTTGAGAGCTTCCGCTAAATGCCAGGCGATGGCCTCGCCTTCGCGGTCGGGATCGGAGGCCAGATAGACTACAGAGGCGTTTTTGGCGGCGGTTTCAAGCCGCTTCAGCACATCCGCCCGGTCTTTGAGGGGCACATAGGTGGGCGCGAAGTCGTGTTCGATGTCCACCCCGAGTTTCTTTTCGGGCAGGTCGCGCACATGGCCCATGCTCGCTTCTACCTGATACTCACTGCCGAGGAAATTCTTCAACGTCTTCGTCTTAGCCGGAGACTCGACGATAATCAGCGCTTTCGCCATACGGGTATTGTTACCTTTACACCTACCGGCACGCCCAATAGCATCCTCTTCCGGGCGCTTTACCGATGGAACTTCCTGAAATCGGGCTTATGTTACCTCTGCTTCTGCGCTTTGTCAAGGCAATCGCAGGCTCATTTCAGGGCGGCGGCAAAGCTTTCCGGCGCAATATAACCCGTGATTTCGTGTTGCGATTTGCCGTTGGGGTCGGTAAGAAGGATCGTGGGGAAGGAGATGACGCCATAGCGCTGCACCAAATCCGCATCCACATCGCTCTCGATACGCACGCAGACGTAGCGCTTCGACCGCTCCACCACCCTGGGATCGGTGAAGGTTTCGGCATCCATCTTGTCGCACCAGCCGCAGTTGGGCGCGTGGAAACAGATCAACAGGGGCCGGTGGGTCTTTTGCGCCAACTGCACCCCGGCCTGGTAACTTCCGGCCCAGGCGATGTCGCCACCATAGCGATTGTCCCGGATCGCGCCCAGCACCCCGGCGCACAGCAGAGCGCAGCAGAGCGGCAGCCAACCTATATATTTCGAACTCTTCAAGATTCGCATAGTCTTTATATTATCCACAGATTAACGCAGATTACCGCAGATTACAGACAAAACCACTTCAGATCCTAAAAGAGAGACCTGATCGCTTCCGGTTGACATCGGGAACGCAACCTCTCGATCTATCTCCATCTCTCTGTTTGTGGTTTTTAATCTGCGGTAATCTGCGTTAATCTGCGGATCGTTCTCTCTTAAGCGGCGGCGCGGAAGATCGGCTGCAGGTCATGGGCATACGCGCGGAGTTCGGCCCGCTCTTCCTCGGTAATCGGGCGGAAGCGCTCTCCCAGTTCCAGGGCCAGGCGGAACAGGCGGGGGTCACCGGGAGGAATGGCAGCGGTGATGGGCTGCGAGAGGGTGAAGCGCAGGGCCAGTTCGGCCAGACGCGGGTCCGTGAGCGGTTCGTACCAGCAGTTCGGGTGCGTGCGGTCGGCCCCTTCGCGCCAGTTGGTGCGGGCCATGGCCTTGAGCGCCAGCCGCGCCACGCCCTTCTCCTGCGCCTTTGCCACGATCTGCGGGCCGAAATTCCCCTCCTGCCAGGTCACGAAGTTGATCGGGAACAGCGCGGAGGCGAAATCGAAGCGGTCCATTGCAGCAAGCGCGGCTTCCGCGGAGTGGGCGCTGAAACCCAGGTGGCGCACCTGCCCCTGCGCCTGCGCTTCCAGGAAGGTCTCCATAGCCCCACCCGGCCCGAAGGCGGTCTCGACATCCTCCACGCTGCTGATGGCATGCAACTGGTAGAGGTCGAAGTAGTCCGTCTCCAGGTTCTGCAGCGAACGGCGCAGCTCTTCGGCAGCGCCCTCCCGGTCGCGCCTGCCGGTCTTGCAGGCCAGAAAGACGCTCTCACGATGCCCACGCAGGGCCGGCCCGAGCCGCTTTTCGGTCTCCTGGTCCTTGCCGTAACTGGGCGCGACGTCGAAGTAGTTGATCCCCCGCTCCAGCGCCTCTCCCACGATGGCATTCGCCTCCGCCTGGCTCATCCCGACCAGCACCACGCCGCCCAGCCCGATGATCGAGAGCTCCTGTCCGGTCCGCCCCAAAATTCTCCGATCCATGCTCGTTCCTCCTTCAACCATGATTCTCCCACATGCCGGACGGATTCGCCACTCTGGGGGAAAGTTCCTGCCTCTATTCCGCCGGGGGGGGTTCTCCCTCAAGCCGCTCCTCGCTTCTGGCAATAATAGATGCGACCTCGCCGCTGCGAGTGGTAACAACCGGATGCCAGCCGCGTATCGGCAGACACCCTGCCGGTTCGGTACGAGGTCTAGGAAGTACGCCGCGTACGATGGGAACGAAGGCGAACTTCCCGATTAAGGAGCAATGCGGACAGAAGATCAAAATCAGACATCCCTTCCGAGCTCCCTCCGAACACGTGATGAAGGAGGGATCACCCGGTTGCTGAATGAATACCGCCAATCGCGTAGCCCGGAGACGCGCGATCAGATCGTCCTCCACTTTACCAATCTGGTGGAGAGCGTGGCACGGCGGTTCTCCGGAGCGGCGGAGCCGGTCGAAGACCTGGCGCAGGAGGGCTATATCGGCCTGATTACCGCCGTGGACCTGTATGACCCTTCTAAAAATGTGAAATTTTCGACCTATGCAACACATTTTATCATTGGACAGATCAAGCACTATTTACGCGACAGGGGCAAAATCATCAAAGAGCCTGCCTGGCTGCAGGAGTTAAACCAGCGGGTCGCCCGAGCGATTGCCTCGCTCACCCAACAGCTTAGCCGTCCTCCGACGCATCTGGAAATCGCCGAGACGATGGACATGACGGAAGAGGCGATTGCCGAAATGATCATGACCCGCGAGGTCTTCAAGGTCTCCTCGATCGATGGCGGCAGCGACAGCGAAGAGGATAATTCCGGGACCGTGGACATCGAGCGCCAGCGCGCCTCCGATGTGTCCGTCTCGTTTCAATTGCCGTTGGAAGATCGGATCGTGCTGGAAGCCGCGATGGAGAAGCTCAAGGAGCTGGAACAGCGCGTGGTGGTCGCTTTCTATTTCAAACATCTCAATCAGACCGAGATCGCGAAACAGATGGGCATCTCCTGCAACTATGTTTCGCACATTCTGCGGAACTCCACGAAGAAGCTCAAGAAGATTCTGGTGACGGACGAATTGCGCGAGGCGCATCGCACGATCACGCAGATGCGGAGGCGGGCGGATGAGCAGCAGACGCTCCTCGAACAGAATACGCTGGTCGATCCGCTGACCCGGCTCTACAACCGGGGATATTTCGAGACCCGTCTGGAAGAGGAGCTGAACCGGGCCAGCCGCCAGCAGGACCAGGTCGCGGTACTATTTGCCCGTATCGAGGGGTTAGACGCGTTCTTTCGGACCTACGGCACGCTGAAGGGCGATGAGGTCCTGACGAGTATGGCCACGACGATCCGTACCACGGTCCGGCGCTCCGATATTGTAACGCGCTACGACCAGCAGACCTTTGCGCTCATTCTACCGCATACGGGTCCGAACGTGGCCGTTGTATGCAATCGCTTGATGCGCACGCTGGCGCAGTGGCTGCAGGCGCATGGCTGGCACATGGGCCGCGCGCCGCTGGGCCTTGGGATGGGCATGGCGGTCTATCCTAACGAGGCGACCCAGACGACCCTTCTCATGTCTCTCGCACAGGACCGGATCGCCCTGCCGGAGGCGCTGCCGCAAGCTGCCTGACCCGGCAGGCAGCGCGGTATCCCGCTTCTCTCTCCGTATTTGTGCTAGGAGGCGGGGTAACGGAAGTGCGCTTCGATCTTCCAGGAGGTGAGGCAATCCTCCTGCGCGGCCTGTCCCAGGTTATGGATGAC
>Ga0209060_10003796_pt1 | contig 12304 bp, 11 predicted proteins | sample Coa_R1_8_FD_187155 | JGI IMG/M metagenome (GOLD analysis project Ga0209060, IMG submission 187155) | Surface soil microbial communities from Centralia Pennsylvania, which are recovering from an underground coalmine fire - Coalmine... | ecosystem: Environmental > Terrestrial > Soil >...
ATCAGACGTTACTCGAAAGAAATGCGTCGCTGGTTGGCGTCAATGATGCGTAGACGTGGATTACGGGATGTCGAAGGCCAAGATCTGGATGATTTGGTCCAACTCTGCTGGCACAAGTATTTCGCTGCGCTCGTCGGTCCGTGTCAGCGACAGGGCATCGAAACAAGCACTCGTTATCGGTATCAAATCGTTAGGAACGTGTTTTTTGACCAGGTTCGCCGAGGACAGGTCCGTCAAGCAGTGCGGCGCTCGCAATGGGTTCGCTTGCGCGACGTGGCGCCTGACGTTATCGTTTATTACCAGTCAACAGATGAGAAGGGGGTGGTCGGCAAGGCAATTCGGGATCACCGCTCTGTGGATCCGATGGAGGCAGCGGAGAGGAGAGAGCAAATCGGCGTCCTGCGTACCTGGATCAATCGGTTGGAGTCGATGGGCCGGCATGTACTGGCGGCTGTGCTTGCGGCCCTGGTCGAGAGTTGGGGAGATAAAGAGGCCGCTAGCCGAAAGCTTAGCATGAGTATGTCAACACTGAACAGAAACCTCAGTCGAATGCGAAACCTTCTTGAAGAGGCAGGCGGTCTCTCGGCAGCACAGATCAGAAACTGGCCGATACCAGTTGCAAAGGAAGGCGCCGTTTCAAGCGGCAACAGGTTCGGTGCCTTTCAAATCTCAGCAGACGATGACGGCGCCGGCGGACTGCATAAACGAGAATTTGACATCCTTGATTACAATGTTCCGAGCGAAGCTGTCGATCAGTACGGTGATTCATACTGCCTCGGGCTCGCCTGAGTTGAGAATAACTCTTCTGATCCGCGAGGACAGTGCTCTTTCGGCGGCCGTCGAGCAGGAGATGCCAGTTCTGACTGGTTCCCGGAATCGCTGGCGCAGCGTGATGGCGGCGCCTGGCAGGCAACGGGCTCTGACCGCCAGGCGCTGCCGGCGCTGTATTTTCCCCGACGCCAGCTGGCGCATCGTGGACGGATCAAGGTGAGCCTGATTCCTGAGTCGATGGCCCGAAACAACGCGGACGCGACCTTTCGGCGTACGGGCTGATCTTGCATAATGGAGTTTTGTGCCGTGACCTTTGTTGGGGAGTTCCCTTGTTCGATGATTGGATTGACACTCTGCTCGGCGGAGCCTTGGAGGTTAAGGTGCCAGAGCTTAGTTTGGTGCGAGGTGAAGCTGCCAGATTCGCAGGGAGCGGCCGGCTTGCATGGCAAGCAGGCTCGCCAATCCGGGTCCAGGCCGAAACAGACGGCGCAGAGATACTGCACCGAGAATTTGGTCACGGCTCGGCTACGTTTGGACAGCTGATACCCCATGCGACCTACATTTCCGCAGGCGGCCGGAGTCAAAATGGTTGGGAACTTTCCACGAATCCTGTTCCGCTCGATGGTTACCATATCGGGAGAGGATCACCGCAGGTTGTCTGGGATTTCACCACTCACGGCTTGCGGCTTAGCAAATCGGCCACCGGCGCGGAAGGGCGGTTGCTCCGGGCTCTCCTCGGACCGCCGCCGACACAATGGATCAAAATGACGGAAACCGAGGTTCGCAATGAGTACTTCGGAACCCGGTCGTCGCGGCGCGATTGGCTGCTGACGAAAACCACGTTGGGACCACTCGCAGCCCGCGCTCGATCCGATCAGTGGTTCGAGGTTCGCCTTATGCATGAGGGAACTCAACTGAGTGTTGGCACGGCTGAGATTTTGACCGCCGTTTCTAGGGCGTTCGGGTTTGTGCTTGGCCATCGAGTGTTCGTGCTAGGGTACGAGGGAATTTTTCAGGATCACCAGACACGGTGTCTGGAAGTGCCGAATCAAGAGCCTACACGAAATTCCTTGCTGGCGCCGTTGGGAACCGGTTGTGCTTACCTAGGCGGCGTCGAGTGCGTGCTTGGAAGAGCAATCGACTTTTTCCTTACGGATCAGGGCGAACGGGTCGCACAGCACCTTTATCTGTGCTGGGATACCGCTGATAACGCACTGCCAACCCGGCTTGCCGTCGCCAGCATTTGTGTCGAGGGCCTGCTAAGGATCGCTTCTCAAAGTCCTAACAGGGGTGACCCCGGATATACTCAGGCAGACCGAGGCGCGTTTGAAAGATGGTTGGAAAGAAACCCCGACGGCCTCACGGCGCGTTTTATCGCCCGACTTCGCGGCTTTTTCGGGATGCTTGGACAGAAGAGACCAGTGGATGTTCTTCGCGATTGGCAAACGCGTGGTTTGCTTTCGGTGACCGAGGAAGACATTGAGGCGTGGGAAAACACGCGTAACCCATCAGCCCACGCCGAACTGATCGGCCCGGCGGCGGATAGAACTGCCTTGCAAACCCGTGTGTCTCGCTTCTATCGAGTCATGAATCTGATGAATCGAATCGTCCTTCAGCTCATGGGCTATCGAGGCGTTTATGTGGACTACAGCCAGCGTTGGCGAGAAATCGAATTCCCGGCAGCGCCAGATGGGACGCTGTAGATGCGAAGGCTATGCGTTACGGAGCAATCCTTGGTCAGCTGTAGCTTTGCGAAGATCTTCGAAAAGCTTTCGTGCCAAGTCGTGCTTTCCGTGATCGTCGGCTGTGTCGGGTTGCCAAGAATAGCCGTCGTACCATTCGTAGTGAATCGTTGTGCCGTCAAGTCTGTAACGGTAACGGCGTCCGCTGTTGTCAACGAATTCGAAGTTGTCGTGCACGATGGTCGCCTTTGAGAGTTTTATCTGGATTGCCGGCGCAAGATTTCATGCTACAGCATCGTCACCGGCACGGCAACGCGACGGACGAAACGATGGCGGCGAGCTGATACGACGCTGAAAGCAACAGCAATCGTCTTTGCGCAGTGGTCTTTTCCAAATCATTCTTTCTGAGACAATTCTCGAGACATTTATGGTCTTGAGGAGTCCTGGCGATGATGGCAGATGGGAATGCTGATCAAGGTTTACTGCACCGCTTGGTTGGGAGCGGGGGAGTGGTCGTGGGCAGTTCTGCGGATGTCCGGGTTATTCGGGCGAGGCCGTCCATTCTTTTGCAGGCCGTGGTTGAGTTGGGAGAAAGGACCAAGGAAGGGCACCTCATTGAGGCTGTCGCGCCTGCTTGGTTTGAGATAGCCAAGATGATTGAAAAGGACCCTTCCGCGATGTACCAGATTGCGGATCGGAAGTGGGAGGAGCTGATCGCAGCATGGTACAAGGCATACGGCTTCGATGAGGTGATACTAACGCCCCGAAGCGGCGACCTCGGGCGGGACGTGATCGCAATCAAACGCGGCATCCTATCCGTGCGTATCATCGACCAAGTGAAGGCGTTCTCGCCCGGCCGGCTCGTCTCGGCAAATGACGTTCGGGCGCTTCTAGGCGTACTAGGCAGCGATCGTGCGGCAAGCAAGGGGTTGGTGACCACAACATCCGATTTTGCGGCCAAGATCACCGAAGATGAGCTCATCGCTCCTTATTTACCTACTAGGCTTGAGCTAGTGAACGGTGCCGGCTTGGTCACGCGGCTGGCCGATGTAGCCAAGAAACAGTGAAATTACTGCTGTCAGGGTCATGGAAAGAGGATTTAGTTCAGCTACCAGAATGAGCCGGGCGGCTGTTCCGTCCACCATTCCTCCCAGTGCGATTGACAAGGAGAGAATTCTTCGGGCATAGGCAGCACCTCGCTGCGCTCGGACGGCGGCGCGGGGTTTCAGCCCCCGGCGGAAACCCCATGCGGCGGCCGTCTATGCCGAAGAAAATTAAGGCTGTTAACGCTGGTGGGCGCCGGCTCTCTTGCGCTCTTCGCGGTCGGCGTGGCCGCTGCGCTCGGCAGCCTTAGCGGCGGCCAGTTCGTTCATGATCCAATCGTCGGCTTTATCCAGGAGCTTGGTCAAGCGAAGCAGGTCATCCCCGCTGTAGCTGTTGGTCTCGACCCATTGGTCCCCCTGCTTGTAGCTGCGGCTGGGAACGCAGCTATACCAGGGGCCGTTTTCACCATCGTTTTTCCAGATGGTCACGGTCAGGGCGCCGCTGCGGAGCTTGTGCGCGGGCTTTGGTTTTTCGGGCATGGCGTGGTTCCTCCTGCGGTGAAGGTTGAAGATTGTGGAAGTGCAACCTTCCGAGCTTATAGCGCGGAGACCAGCGTCTGTCGAGAAGATAAGGACAATCACTGCTAAAACATTTACATATTAAGCCTCGTTGTTGTTGGCGCCGCTTGGCTGTGGAAAACACCAGCCAGTTTTCCACAGCCAAGCGACGCACAGCTACAGGTTTTTATGTATACAGGTAGAAGAATAAAGGATGGGGGTACCATTTATGCGTGGTGGGGGTACCGTTTATGCGTGGATAACGTGGGAACCGATTGGATTGTCGCGAAGCGCGTGGGGGTACCGTTTATGCGTGGACAAATTGAGTTATATCAGTGGTTTTCCACAGGTCGTTTGGTGACGGCACGACGCGGCGCCACGGCTGGTCTTCCGGGGTAAAGTATCAACCCGCCGTCGGCAAACTCGATCTTCAGATGAGGGGAGACGGCCCGCACGCGACGAAGGGTTGCTTTGACTTTCTTGCGGAAGTTATCCAGATCGCTGTAATCCGAACCCATCTGCTGCATCAAGGATCGCCACGGGATGAACTGCGCTGAGGCGTTGTTCCGCAGCGTAAAGGAGCGGTACGTAGTCCAGGCATAGAGGTCGAGGGCAAGCGGTGAGCGTTTCAACGCATGGAGAGCGCGCATATCGACCGGAACGGGCGAGCTGCAAATGGCGTTGAAAAATGTCTCTCCCAGCTCGATCCAACTTTTCCAAAGCGTAGTTTGATGAGGCTGCTTGGGGCTCCACCACAATTCACCGCGCGGGGCGACATTCATGTCCATCCACGCCGTGCCGTGCTCGGTGTCGGTGGATTGGTTCACGTCGAAGCTGATCTTGGCGCGAAAGAGCCGATTCATCTGCTCGCGCAGGCGCGGTATGGTGCCCCACCTGCCCCCGGTCGGAATCAGGCGAAGCTCGCGCATGAAGGCCGAAAGACTATTCCCAAGCTCAAGGCGCCGTTGCTTGGTCTGCACGGCTTCGGTCGTGATCCAGAACAACAGCAAGCGAGGTATGGTTCCGTAAGGAATGCCGACACAACGAGCTTTGCCGGTGTTCGGGTCCAGCTCCCAATCCGGTTTGATCGAAAGCGTGAGCCGGCCATTCGTGCGGCCCCAAAGCGGTACGTCTCCGGGGTCGCTGTGCGGGAGGGTCGCCTGCACCAGGGCCCGCGCCATAAAAGCAATTTCTGTGGCCGCCGGGTCTCCTTGAATCGCGGTAGCAGCATCCAGAATACGTCTTACGCCAGGCGTCAGCGAAACCTGCGCGGGCACATCCTTCGTCGTGGTCATTGGCTCAATTTTCGCTGGTGCATGGCCGGCCCAGTGTGCCCGCCCGCGCATGGTTTGGCAAGCAGAACCGCTGACGGCGATGAGTGATAGCCGGGTCGGCGCGTCAGGCAACGGGCGGCTTGCCGTGTTTACGGAACAGGTCGTTGAGCGCTTCCCGCAAGAGCTGCTGGAGGTTGGTGTCCCTATCCAGGGCCATTTGTCTGAGTTGCTTGGATACCAAGGGCGCGAAATGGCCTGCAACGGTCTTGGTCCCCTCGCGGCTGGGCTGCGCTGGCGCCTTGGGTAGGGGTTCCCGAGCCGGCACTACGGGCTTCATGGCGGCCGGGCGGTCGGCAACCTGCTCCAGGGCCTCGCTCAGCGTTAGTCCTTTGCTTTTGGTCATTCACACCTCCACTTGTTGGTTTACTTACAATCCCACGTGTCCACGAATCCACTTGTAAAGGGCTGCGACCTCTTGAGCCGCCTTACCTTCCGGCTCGTACTCTTGAGCAACGAGCCCATCGGTCAGCGACCGCACATAGGCTGACCGCTGGCCGAGTAATACCGGACAGAGCACTACGCGGCGAACCGCATCCCGGGCCTGCTCCGACGCTACATTCTCCTCAGCTTGGTGCACCAGCGGTCCACGCACGGGCACCGCGTTCAGCATGACCACGGCCGGTTTGCCGGCCTGGCGAGCCAGGTCTAGCGTCAGTCGAATGGCCTGTAAATCGAAGAAGGACGGACGGCACGGGATTAGAAGCACGTCGGCGGCTTGGGCCATGACGGCAAACGCTTCCTCCTCCGTGTGTGGCGCCGTGTCGAGGATAGCCAGATCCGCTCCGGCCTCCCGCGCCGCGGCCAGCAGCTCGGTCAGGCGGCGATACGACGCGGCCACAACGGCTGGTCCGTCCGTGCCTTGAGTCTTCTTGCGAAGCTCCCCCCACACCGAGGCACTGCCCTGCGGGTCGAGATCGAATACGGCTGCGCGCCGCCGGTGTCGCTCGGCGGCCACGGCAAGGTGCAGAGCGGCCGTGGTCTTGCCAGCCCCGCCTTTCTGCGAACAGACCGCGATGGTTTTCATGTGGACATGTGCACTGCTACCTATGTGAGCGTGTCCGATGTGTAACAGTGCCACTTGTGGAAGACAAGCATTAACTGCCTGCCGAAGATCTAACACGTCGAAGCGTGCGATGGCAATATCTCGCACGCTTCGACGTGTAAACGTGTGCGATATCCATCATGGCTACTTGTGGACTCGGCAACTCGTATGATGCCTACACCTGCTACATGTGGACATGTGCAGCGGTATGATTCTGTACGTGTGGTCCACAAGTCTGGTGCGACGCAGCGTACTACATGTACACACGTAATCGAAGGCACAAGTACACGTCTTGCCCTGTGGAATGTATTAGCTGCCCACGAGTGTGAATTACTACTTGGTCAGTTGTCCAACTTACAACCTGTGATAGTGTGGATAAGCAGCTCGATGACGTGCGGCGGTTGCCGAGTAGTCAGTCGGCGAACTTGCGCGGCGCAATTCTTGCTTTGCGGTGCACCGCAGAGACGTCTGAATCCTTATCTCGATTTGTCCGCACGGGAGCCGGTGCGTAAAATGCGACATCCTTGACCTGGGATGCAGCATGATCCGCAAGCACTGGCATTACGACGCGGCGGCAACGAAAACGTACTTCAAGCTCTCGGACTACCATGCACCGGTTACCGGGGAATGGTGGGGCAGGGATGCGGAGCGGCTGGGGTTGGCGGGCCAGGCCAATAAGGACGATTTCGACAAGCTCTGCGACAACATCAATCCGCTCACCGGCGAGAGCCTGACCAAGTTCACCCGCGACGGCCGGCGCGTCGCCTTGGAGCTGAATTTCAACGCGGTGAAGGACGCGGGCATCGCCGAGGCGCTGGCCGGCAGGGAGAATCGGGGCGATCCGATGGTCTTGTCGTGCCACAAGCAGGCGGTCAAGAAAGCGTTGGAGTTTCTGGAACCGCACATGCAGACCTGCCTGCGCGAGGGGGACAAGAACGACAGCATGGAGAACCGCACGACCGGCGGGATGATCGCGTTCTTGCAGACGCATAAGGAAACCAGAGTGAACGACGATGATTTCACGCCGGACATGTCCCTGCATGATCATGTCCTGATTTTCAATGCCACGATGGATGAGAAGGCGCGGAGTGGCCGCGGTGCTTGGAAAGCCATCGAGGCGGGAGAGATCGTCAAGAAACTGCCGCTGGCGGAGGCCATTTATCACAACGAGATGGCGCGGCTGCTGCAGACGGTCGGTGGTTACGGCATCAGGCGGGAAGGCAAGGCCTACGGCATCGTGGGGATCTCCAAGGAGCTTAGGGAACGGTTCAGCCGGCGGACAACGAAAATCAAGCGGCGCCAGAAAGAGCTGGAGGAACAATACGGCGTGGAATTGACCGCCGAGGCAGCTTCGAAGCTCGGCGCGACCACTCGGCTTGGCAAGACAAAGATGGTCGAAGGCGAGCTGCATGACTACTGGTTGGGCAAGCTGAGTCTCAAAGAGAAGGTCGAGTTGCAGCGGCTGAAAGGCCGTCCGTCGCATGTCTGCGATGCCGCCACGGCGGTAGGGTTCGCTATCGAGCATGAATTCCACAGGCAGAGCGTGGTACGCGAAGAAAAGCTCCTGGAGACGGCGATTCGGCGAGGGATCGGGCTGCTGACGCCGGCCGAGATCCAGGCGGAAGCCATTCGCCAGGGCGTGCTGTTCATGGATGGCGAAGCGACCACCGAGACAATGCGGCGGCAGGAGCGCGAAATTTGCGATGTTACCCGCCGCGGACGAGGGAAATGCCGGCCGGTGGTGGCGGATCGTGTTGCCGACGTGCGCCAGCTGATGGCGGCGTCAGGCGAACGGCAAGCGGCTATTCGCTTGACGGACGAACAGGAATCCTGCCTTCGCGCACTCGCGGGCAGCCGTGGCGTGATTAACGTCGTGGACGCAGGCCAAGGCACCGGGAAGACGACGATGCTGGAGCATTACGGAAAGATTCTGGCGGGTGCCAAGGTAGGCGCGACCTGGCTCGGCACGACGCACACCGCTGTCGATGAATTGAAAGCGCGCGGTCTGCGCGCCATGACGGTGGCCCATTTCCTTCAATCGACGGCGGCACAGCGCGTCGCCGTTGGGACCAGAATCATCGTCGATGAATCATCGATGCTCGCGCACCGGGATGCGTATGAGCTGTTTATGTATGCGAAACAGCGGGGATGCCGAATCGATCTGGTCGGAGACAGCAAGCAATACAAGACGCCTTCCGCAGGAAATCCGATGGCGCTGGTGGTTCGTTTCGGGGGCGTCACGCCGATTACCATGACCAAGACGATGAGGCAGACGGGGAAGCTCAAAGAAGCAATGGAAGCGATCCGAGACGGCAATGTGCTGAAGGGGCACGATATCCTGAATGGGCTTGGCTTCGTGCACGAGATGCCTCTCGACCAGCTGGCGCAGAAAGCTGCCGATCTGTACCTGCGATGGTCAGCCCAGGGGAAAGACGTGCCGGTGATTTCGCCGACGTGGGCGCAGGCGGAAGAAATCGCAGGGAAGATAAGGAGCGGGTTACGAGCACGGGGCGATCTGGAAGGGAGAGATCGGATCGTCCGGCGGCTGATAAACCTCAATTGGTCGCCGGCGCAGATTAAGGATGCCAGGACAAGCGGAGCCGAAGAAGGCGTGACGTTGCTGCGCTATGGCGCCTATCGGGAGGACACGCAGGCGCTGGCCGTGGGCGACCAGGTGAAAACCACGATGGGCGGCCGGACCAAAGACGGCAAGCATACGCTCCGCAATGGCCAGAAATTCCGCATCGCCGGCTTTACGAAGAATGATGATCCGATTCTGGATAACGGTGCGGTGGTCGACAAGGACTGGGGCGGCCTGGTGCAGCGCTATGTCAGCACAGGACAGGGGGCACAGGGTATCACCGCATCGCGTGGGATCGTGGTCTACGGCACGCCATCGTTAGTTGCCACGCGTCAGGAGGGCTTTTACGTGCCGGTGTCGCGCGTCCGCATGGAAGTTGCCGTGCTGACAGACAGCAACGCTGAACTCCGCCGGGCCATTCAAAAGCAGGACAGCCGCAAATTCGCGACCGAGCTGTTCGAGGCGGCTGCCCGCCGGCGGCGGAAACCTCCGCTGCGGCAGCGGCTTGGCAAGCATCTTGCATACCTGCGCCGGATCGCCGCCTTCACGCAGACTCACGAAGCCAGGCGGCGTTCTCCTGAGAGAACCCCGGCGCTGGAGAGGGAGAACGTGTATGTCCGATAGCAACGATATCGTCGAGGGTTTTCTCGCGCACAGCCCGCACCTGGCCAAAGTGCGCGGGAGCTACTCGCCCGAAACAACGAAGGAGAAAGGCAAAGAACCAGAAGGCGACGAAGAAACTTGTGCAGCGTTCGGTTACCTTCGTGGCCTGCAGGATCGCGCTCTGGCCATCGAGTTCCGCCTTCGCAGCGGCGACAGCGAGTGCTATGCGTATAGCTGCCTGGTGTCCTGGCGTTTCAATCCCTCGATCGGGCTGTTGGTGAAATTCACGACGGGGGATGGGGTGACGCTCGTGCTAATCCGAGGGAGCAATTTGGAGATGCTGGTCAACGGAACGGTGAATCTGACCGACCGGGGGTTGCAGCGTCACCGCATCACCTGGGTGCGCGAGATGGACCAGGACGAACTGCGGAAGGCCGGGCAGACAGAGCCGACCATCGATGGCATCGATATCGGCGATTTCGAGAGCAGGGACGAACAGCAGGAGTGGGTGAAAAGACGAGCACCGGCGTTCCTGCGCCGGTCGGATGAGCGGGCCATAGGGTCGGTGAGGGATTAGAACAGCTCCAGCTGATTGCGCGCGTCCTCGTCCCACAGCCCGACGTTGAGCGGCTTTTGCTGGCAACGGGGCTGCAGCGGCGCCTCCAGACGCCTCTGGAGCCGGTCCCGCTCGGTTATCGGCCGCACGCCGGAGATCAGGGTCTGCTCGCCGATGGGCGTCATCTCAGTGTCGAGTGTCATGATTGCCTCTCGATTCAATAATCCTCGGGAAGCAAAACGGTTGTGACGGAACGGTCGGCCTCCGTGATGATCCAGAACTTGGTGCCGTTGGCGGCGTGGTAGGCCAAGAAGATGCGACCTCCACGTTGGAGGGAGCGCTCGTTCTCCTGCCGGTCCTCGTCGCACAGCTCGCCCCAGTCGCCCTTGGCGTGGCGGATGACCGCCTGGAGCACGTCATCGGGCGGAATAGTCTCCAGGGCGTTGCGGGTGATGACGATCTGGCCGAGCGGGAACTTGCTTTGGCGGCGCAGGTCGGCAACAAGGATGTGAAGTGCTTTGGTGGTCATGGTCGAACTCCTTTTGATGAAAGGGCGGACGTTGCCGCCCGCCCGTGAGTGGATCAAGCGGCCCTCCTGGCTTTCCTGGCCTTGGAAGGTTTTGGGGGCTCCGCAATGGCGAAGGCCATGCCGGCAGGCAGCCAAGTCTTGAGCTTCTCCGCCTGCTGGGGTGTCCGGCCCTTGGCTGGATCGGAGAAGGCCCGGTCGAGCTGGTCGACCAGCGAGGCCTTCTTGTCGCCGGCGTGCGCTTGCGCCCAGGCTTCGCCCAGTGTGTCGCGTGCCAGCGCCAGCAACTGGTCGCGGGTGATGCGGCCGAGGAAACTCTCCTTGCCCGGACGCCAGTAGGCGGCAACACTGCCATCGGTTAAGCCCAAGGCGGCGTCGTAGGCCGTGGCGTCGTCGCCATCGGCAGGGGCCAGCTTTGGCTGCAGCGTCAACGCGACGCAGTGGGCCAGCAGCTTGAGCTTGTCCGCCTGTGGCAGCGAGCGAAACGCTTCGAAGCGGGCGGCTTCCGATTTGGGCTTGTGCCAGTTGGCCGGGAGGGATTTGGCGATCTCTTCCAGCGCCTGGGCGGCAGCGGTCGATTCCATCCGGCTGCCCGCGTTGGGGCGGCTGCGGCGGTACTGGATGTCCGGCCCGTCAAAGATCGGCTGGCTATGTAGCATCTTGGTGGCCAGCTGAAACGCCAGCAGGTCGAGGGCGATTGCCGGATGCTTGGCGATCTCGACCTGGGCGACCTGCAGCCGGTAGGCGGCAAGCTCGCGGCGAAGCGATTCCGACAGTGCGTGCTTCGGCTTGATCTTGCCGGGCTTGCCTTCGCTGCCATCGGCGCCCAACAGCTTGGCTAGTTGCCTGCGCTGCTCGGGCTTTACCAGACCCTTGTCGATGAACGGCGTGCCGTCCTGGCCGATGGACACGAAACAGCCGGCCAGCTTCTTGTGCTCGGCTTCGAAGCCGACGAAGGCAGCAAGCTGCCGCTCGACTTCATCGAGCTTGCCCCGAAGCGCCTGCTGCTGTTCCGGCAAGGCGTCCGAGTCCGTATCGTCGAGGGTGCGCTCGGTTTCCCGCAGCTCGGCGTCGAGCTTCGCCTTAAGATCGACCAGCTCGGCCGGCGCGCCGATCAGCCGCGGCTGAAGGCGGGCGCAGCGATTGACCGTGTTCCAGTCGCGCTCCGGGTTGATCTCGATCCAGGCCCAGCCTTCGGCTTCCAATTCCTTGCGGATGCCGGCGAGCTTCGCCTCGGCCAGCTGGTGCAGCAGGGTGGGCTTTTCGAGATAGACCTCGTCGCCGAAGAGATCGGCGCGGCTAGTGCCGCCGGCGCTCAGATAAGCGTCGAGGCCGACGAAGCGGGCCAGCTTGCTGCTCGCCTCGACGAACTTTTCGGTCAAGGCGTTCCGGATGGCGTCGGGATCGTTGTTTTGCCAGTCGGGAAGCGACTTGAACACCTTGAGCTGCCGTCGGTGGTCATCGGTAACGGTGAAGGCCATCAGGCACTCCAGGGTCATGCCGTCGTTGCGATATTCCTTGAGCAGCTGCGGCGCGACGCGGGCCAGCTTCATGCGCTTGAGGACAAGGTTTTCCTCGACGCCGAAGCGCTGGGCTACCTCGGCGGCC
>Ga0209060_10003802_pt1 | contig 12288 bp, 10 predicted proteins | sample Coa_R1_8_FD_187155 | JGI IMG/M metagenome (GOLD analysis project Ga0209060, IMG submission 187155) | Surface soil microbial communities from Centralia Pennsylvania, which are recovering from an underground coalmine fire - Coalmine... | ecosystem: Environmental > Terrestrial > Soil >...
CGGCCGCCGAGGACGCGCAGGCCGGGCTTCCCGTTCTGGGCGTCCTTCACCAGCACCAGCACGGCGACGCGATCTTCGAACGGGCTGCGGAGGAATCCCAGCGCCGTGGCCGCGCCGGCGTCGGAGGCCAGCCGGCCCAGCACCTTGCTGCCCGAGGGCGCCTGCATGACGATCTCCTTGCCGTCCTTGCTCGACGGCGCCGCGGGCTGGATCGCCACGCTCAGGGGACCGCCGTCGAAGGTCGCCTTGTCGAACGCGCTGAACTGGCCGCCCGCGACGCCGCGCTCGCTCAGCAGCGCGCCGGCGTCGGCCCGGTGCTCGGCGCAGAACGCCGCGGTGGTGGGCAACGCCGTCCGCCAGCTGCGCGTCGCGATCTCGCGATCGTTGACCAGGTTGCTCACGCGCATCGTCCACTGGGTGGCGCCGGCCGGCGCGTCGCGCCCTTCCAGCCAGGCCAGCTCGCCCGAGGGCCCGAACCCGAGCACGTGCACCGTCAACCCATCGCCCTGGAAGATCGGCCGCTGCCGCGCCTTGGGATCGCACAGGGGAACCGGGGCGGGCCCGCCGCGCGGGAAGACCGCGCCGCCGAAGTGATCGCCCAGGGTCTCGAGCGCGCTCCAGGCGCCGTAGCGGCCCTCGGCGACGATCACGTTCGCCCCGCGCTGCACGGCGATGGAGGGGTGACCGTTCCAGTCCCACGAGCTGCCCAGCAGCGCCGCCACCCGGCGCGCCGCCGCGTCCGAGGCGTAGTGCAGCTCGTAGAGGTCGACCATGCTCCGCGCGTCCTTGTCGTTGATGGCGCTGGCCTCGAACACGGCCGAGAGGCCGGCGCACGGCCCCGCCCAGAGGCCGTTCTGCCGCCACCGGGCCGCGTCGTCCTTGCCGAGCGGGATCGAGGCGACCCGAAACTGGGAGACGGCGGCGGCCAGCGGCTGACCGGGCTTGGCGGCCAGGTGGTGGCCGGTCGGCGCCAGCGCCCGCAGCTTGCCGAGGAAGAGCTCGGACGCGCGGGCTGCGGGGTCGGCTGGCAGCTGGCAGGCCTCGACGCAGCCCGCGCCTTGCGGGTCGTTCGAGGGACAGGCGGGCGGGGCGGCGCGCGCGCCGGCCTCCAGCGCCAGGCAAATGCCCAGCGCGCAAGTTGCCGATCGAACGGTGTGTCGGAGAGGGCCCATCGGCGGCTGGTGCGTATAACGCGCACCCGGCGGCGGAGTTCCCGGGCGGTCACAGACCGGCGCAAATGGCGCCCGGCGGGTGACCTAGGGAAGATTCCCCGTCCTTGCGACGCGCGCCGCCGGGGCCAGGTTGTCCTTGGTTGCCGTCGAATCCGTTCGCCCTGCTGTCTCTGGTCGGAGCCCCCGCGGTGCTCACCAACGCCGCGTCGGTCCTGGCGCTCAGCACCAGCAATCGGTTTTTGCGGTCGAGCGAGCGGATGAGGGGCTTCGCGGCTGAGATCGACAAGCGGAAGGCCTCGCCGGACATCCGGGCGCTGCTGCTCAAGCAGATGGAGCGCACGCAAGAGCAAGGCGTCCTGCTGCTGGGGGCGTTGACGGGCGCCTACGTCGCCGCGGGTGCCTTCACGGCCGCCACATTGATCTCCATCCTGGGCGCCGCCGTGGCGCCGCATTCGCAGCGGCTCGACGCGGGGATCGCCGTCCTGGCGTTGGCGGTCGGCATACTCGGCGCGGCGGCGCTCATCGTGGCGTGCAAGCGCCTGCTGGCGGCGACGCGCTCGTCCGTCGTCAACATGTCGGAAGAAGCTGCCTATGTCCGGGAGCACCAGCAACCGCTGGGCCCGGCGCCCTGAGTCGAGCTCGTCCTCTCCGTTGGTCACCTCGGCCGAGCGCGCCTCGGCCGAGGGATGAATTCGGCGCAGGTCGCGGCCAACCGTCGGGCTCGCACCCCGTTTCCCGGATGCACATGTTGAATCCAGGAAGCTCCATGCGGGCGGTGGCGGTGTTTCCAGGGCGGCGCGAGCTGCGAATGATCGAGGTCCCGGCGCCGGCGCGGCGGAGCGAGCGCGAGGCGATCGTTCGGATCCGTGAGGTCGGAATCTGCGGCACCGATCGCGAGATCGCGGCGTTTCACTACGGGAAGCCGGCGCCCGGCGGCGACCGGCTCGTGCTGGGGCACGAGGCGCTCGGCCAGGTCGTCGAGGTGGGCTCTGCGGTGCGCACGCTGGTACCCGGTGATCTGGTCGCGCTGACCGTGCGGCGGCCCTGCAACGACCCAGGGTGCGTCGCCTGTGGCGTGGGCCGCCAGGACTTCTGCACCTCCGGAGGGTTCACCGAGCGCGGGATCAAGGGGGCCGACGGTTACCTGACCGAGCTGGTGGTCGAGGAGGAGCAGAACCTGGTCCGGGTCCCCCGCGCGCTGGCCGAGGTCGGCGCCCTGATCGAACCGCTCACCGTGACCGCCAAGGCGGCGGTCGACCTGGACGCGATCCTGCGCCGCTATCCGTGGGAGCCGCTGGGGCTGCGCGCCCTGGTGCTGGGGGCCGGGCCCATCGGCCTGCTGAGCGCGATGATGCTGGTGGCGCGAAACGCCCGCACGTTCGTCTACTCGCTGGAGCCGGCCGACAGCGACCGGGCCCAGCTGACCCGCTCGTTCGGCGCCGAGTACGTGTCGGTGGGCGACACGGCCCTCGCCGACCTCCCGGCGCGCGTCGGGAGCGCCGACATCGTGTTCGAGGCGGTCGGCACGGCCAAGGTCGCGTTCGGCGCGCAGGCCGCGCTGGCGCCCAACGGCGTCTTCATCCTGAGCGGCATGCCCAGTCCGCGGGCGCCGATCGAGATCGATCTCGACCGCATCATGCGGGACATCGTGCTCAAGAATCAGGTCCTGTTCGGAACGGTCAACGCCTCGCGGGGCGCGTTCGAGGCCGCCGTGCGCCAGCTGGAACAGTTCATGGGGCTCTTCCCCGCGGCCGTCCGCAGCCTCATCACGCACGGCGCGAAGCTGGACGACGTGCCCGAGCTCTTGCGACAGCCGCGCGGCATCAAGCAGGTCGTCACACTCGCGGCCTAGGGGGGACCACAATGCTGGTGCAGAAAGAGATCGCCAGGGATCGCGTGACGCTGAACGAGTCTGATGATTCGTGGGTCGACGTCAGCGTGCCGATCCGCAGCGGCATGGTCCACTGGCCCGGCAACCCGGCCATCGTCATCACCCACACCGAGCACCTGCGGCGCGGCGACGTGGCGACCGTCTCGTCGCTGGCGCTGGGGGTTCACACCGGGACGCACATCGACGCCCCGAATCACTTCATCCTCGAGAGCGGCGGCGTCGACACCTTCAGGCTCGACCGCCTGATCGGACCGGCGCGGGTCATCGACATGGGCGACATCGTCCGGATCCGGCAGCGCGACATCGAGGGGCTGGGGATCCGGGCGGGCGATCGGATCCTGTTCAAGACGCGCAACTCCGGCTTCTGGAAGGAGAAGGAGTTTCGCTCCGACTACACCTGCCTGGTGCCGGAGGCGGCCCGCTGGCTGGCCGAGCGCGGCGTTCGGACGATCGGGATCGACTACCTGTCGATCGGCCCCATGGACATCCCGGTCGAGACGCACGTGCCGCTCCTCGCCGCCGGGATCTGCGTCATCGAGGGGCTCGACCTCTCCGGCGTCGGCCCGGGGCTGTACGATCTCATCTGCCTGCCGTTGCGGCTCGACGGGCTCGACGGCGCTCCCGCGCGGGTCGTCCTCCGCAAGGTGCAGCGAGTGCAGGCGCCGCGCGCCGAGGAGCTGACGTCGTGATCTCGCCGGGGAAGGTGGTCGCAGAGGTCGAGCGGGGCAGCGCCTGAAACGAGAGGAGGTCGACGATGGACATCGAGGCGACGCAGATTCCCGACATCCCGATCCCGGTCAGCCGGATCGGTCTCGGGACGTGGGCCATGGGTGGCTGGCAATGGGGCGGCTCCGACGACGACGAGTCGGTGCGGACGATTCACGTCGTCCTCGAACGCGGCATCAACCTCATCGACACGGCGCCCGCCTATGGCTTCGGGCACTCCGAGGAGGTCATCGGACGCGCCATCGCCGAACGCGGCCAGCGCGACCGGGTGGTCATCGTCACCAAGGCCGGCCTCGAGCGCCGGGGCGACGCCCTCTTCCGGAACGGAACGCGCCGGCAGATCGTGGAGGACGTCGAGCTCTCGCTGGGCCGTCTCCGCACCGACTACATCGATCTGCTTCTGGTCCACTGGCCGGACCCGCTGACGCGGTACGAGGAGACGGCCGAGACGCTGGCCGATCTCAAGCAGGCTGGAAAGATCCGCTCGGTCGGCGTCTCGAACTACGCGATCGCGGCGATGGAGCGCTTCAACGACGTCATCGGCATCGACGCCGTCCAGCCCCCGCTCAACCTGTTCGAGCGAGAGGCGGAGAAGGACATCATCCCGTGGTGTCGGGCCCGCGGGGTGGCCACCCTGACCTACGGCGCGCTCTGCCGCGGGCTCCTCGGCGGCGCCATCGGCAAGGGAACGCAGTTCTCGGGAGACGATCTGAGAAAGCTCGACCCGAAGTTCTTGCCGCCGCGGTTCGAACAGTACCTGAAGGCCGTCGAGCTGCTCGAGCGGTACGCGCACGAGCGCTACGAGACGGGCGTCCTCGCCCTGGCCATGCGCTGGGTGCTCGACACCCCCGGCGTCTCCGTCGCGCTGTGGGGACCGCGCCACCCGAGCGAGCTGGTGCCGATCGACGAGCTGATGCGCTTCCACCTCGACGACGAGGCGCGCGCCTACCTCGACGCCGTCCTCGCCGAGACGGTCCGCGATCCCATCGGCCCCGAGTTCATGGCGCCGGCCGCGCGCCCGCTGGAAGCGGCTTCGGACACCGGTACGGCGGTCTGACCCCGGCGCGTCGCATCTGTCGCCCGGCGACGCACACCTGCGTACGCCGCCTACCTTTCTTCGTCGGGTGAGCCCCCGATCTCCCAGTCGGGCACGACGGCGCATACCCTGGTCCTGCAGCCGGGCTATGGCTGTATCGGCTCACCGCCGATCGCGACGACGGCGACCGCGCCGGCCGTCGTGGTGGCGCCGAGCAGCTGGACCGAGCTCGGCGGCACCTTCGTGTTCCCGCCCGCGGACGCGCCCGCCGGCTGCCGGCTGTCGATGGCCGCCATCGATGTCGTGCAGGCGGAGGCAGGCGACTGCTCGACCCTCGAGTGCCCCGATCTGTTCGTCGACGACGCCTCTGTCACGCTGCAGTGATCCGGGTTGCCCCTCGCCGTTCGGAACCTCGAGCGCAGCCTGAGCCTTCTCACGGGGCGGCCGACAGAGTACAAGTTGGCGATGCGCATCCTTAGGCTGTCTTCCGTCGCGTTGCTGGCTGTGATCGTGAGCGCGCTCGCCTTCGCCTGCAGCAAGAGCGGGGGCGCGACCAGCGCGGACGCCGGCGTCGACGCCGGGCCGCCGAAGTGGGTGGGGACCTGGACGGCCGCGCCCTACGTCGACACGAACGCCAGCAACGTGCCGCCGATCGCCCTCGCCAACAGCGTGATCCGGCAGGTGACCCACGTGTCGCTGGGCGGCACCGAGCTGCGCGTCCAGTTCTCGAACCTGGAGGGCGAGGCGCCCCTGGTCATCAACGCGGCCCACGTCGCGCTCTGCGGCGCGGCCGCCGGCGCGCTGGTCGACAGCACCATCGACACGACGACCGACACGGCCCTGACGTTCTCGGGGATGGCCTCGGTGACCATCGCGGCCGGCACGGAGGCCTGGTCGGATCCGATCGCGTTCACCGTGGCCGACCAGGGCAACCTGACGATCACCACGGCGCTGGGGAGCGTCCCCACCACGCTGACCCAGCACTCCGGTTCGCGGACGACGTCCTACTTCCAGAGCGCCAGCACGACCGTGGACGCGGCCGACATGACGTCGGCGACCAAGGCCGTCCTCTGGTTCTTCATCTCGGCGATCGACGTGATGGCCGACCCCTCGGCGCAAGGGGTGGTGGCGATCGGCGACTCCATCACCGACGGCCGGGGCACCACCACCGACGGAGAGAACCGCTGGACCGACGTCCTGGCCGCGCGGCTGCAGGGAAACCCCGGGACCGCGGAGGTCTCCATGATGAACGTCGGAATCGGCGGCTCGGTCCTCATCGGCACCGTCGGGACGGCGGCCCAGGCCCGCTTCAACCACGACGTTCTGGCGCAGTCCGGCGTTCACTACGTCATCGTTCTCGACGGCGTGAACGACATCGCGGGCGACGCCTCGGCCGCGCAGCTCGAGAGCGGCTACACGGACCTCATCAACCGCGCCCACGCCGCCGGCCTGGTGATCTACGGCGGGACGATCACCCCCTTCGGCGGCGACACCACCGGCTCGCCCGCCTACTACACGGCCGCGCACGAGATGGTGCGCGAGGACGTCAACACCTGGATCAAGACCGCCGGAAACTTCGACGGCTACATCGACTTCGACGCCGCGCTGACCGACGGCGGAAACCCGCCGAAGATCCAGGCGGCGCTGGCCGCGTGGTCCCAAGCGGACGGGCTGCACCCGGGGCCGGCGGGTTACCAGGCGATGGGCGAGGCGGCGGACCTGACCCTGTTCACGAAGTAGCGGCGGCCTTCGCCGCCTGGACCAAGCGCCGCAGCGGCACGAGGACCTCCGCGACCGGCGAGCGCCGCGGCGCCCGACGCGGCGCCGCCGCCGCCACCCGCGGCAGGACATCCTCGAACGTGTAGCGGATCATGTGCTCGCCGTGCACGGCCAGCGCGAACGCGCGCGGGAAGCGGTGCGGCGCGATCAGCGCGGCGCGCAGCAGGAACCGCCAGTAGACGCCGCGATACCGCCCCCGCAGCCCCTGCCGCCAGATCGACCGGAACAGCACGCGCAGCGAATATTCCAGCGAGCGCCGGTAGCGCGGCGCCGGCAGGTGCCGTTGCAGGGAGATCGCGCGCAGCGCCCGCGCAAAATAGGCGGGCGGCTCGTACAGGCTCGCCAGCAACCGGCCGTAACCCTCGACCAGCTCTTGCTCCGGCATCCGCGTGTCGAAGTTCGGACGATAGGCGGCGTCCCCCTCGGCATCGCCGTGCAGCCGCCCCTCCGCGGCCAGCCGCCGCCACAGCTGCGTCCCGGGCAGCGCGGTCAGGATGCCGATCATCGCCATGCTGACCGGCGAGCGGGCGATGAACGTGCGCTGGCACTCGAAGATGGTCTCGTCGTCGGCGTCGAAACCGACGATGAAGCCGGCCATGACCTCCAGCCCCGCCCGCACCAGCTTCTCGATCGACTGCTCGAGATCGAGGTGCGTGTTCTGGCGCTTCTTGGTCTCGAGCAACGCCTCTCGCGAGGGCGTCTCGATCCCCACGAACACGGCCGAGAAGTTCGCCGCCACGAGACCGGCGATGAGCCCGTCGTCGTCGGCCAGGTTGATCGACGCCTCGGTGAAGAAATCGAAAGGGTCCCCGTGCGCGCGGCTCCAGGGTGCGAGCCGGGCCAGCATCTTGCGCGCCGCCACCTTGTTGCCGATGAAGTTGTCGTCGACGACGAACACCGGCCCCCGGAAGCCCGTCGCGCGGACGGCGTCCAGCTCGGCCAGGAACTGCTCCGGGGGCTTGGTGCGCGGCACGCGGCCGAAGATCTCGATGATGTCGCAGAACTCGCAGCTGAACGGGCAGCCGCGCGAGAACTGCACCCCCACGCAGTCGTAGCGATCGATGCGCAAGAGGTCGAAGCGCGGCGCCGGGGTCTTGCTCACGTCGGGACGCGCGGCGGCCTGCACCCGCGCCGGGGCCGGCGCGCCCGCCTCCAGCTGCCGCGCCAGCTCGGGCAGCACCTCCTCGGCCTCGCCCAGCACGATGTGATCGACCCCGGAGATCTCGTCGGGATCCGTCGTCACGTACGGCCCGCCGGCGACGATCCGCTTGCCGAAGGCTCGCGCCCGCCGCACCACCTCACGGAACGAGTCGCGCTGGATCCGCATGGCGGAGATCATCACCACCTCGCCCCAGCGCAGCGCCTCGTCCGCGAGCGGCTCGATGTTCAGGTCGACGAGCCGCAGGTTCCAGTGCCGGGGCAAGAGCGCCGCCGCCGTGATCAGCCCGAGCGGTGGCAGCACCGCGCCCTTGCCGATGAGGGGCAACGCGTATTCCTGCCCCCAGTAGCTCCTCGGAAACCTCGGCCACACCAGCAACGCGTTCACCGGCCGAAATCCCCTCCCCGTGCATGCTGGGGTCGCCTCCCTCGACCCGCAAGCCTGACGGCGCATTCGCCCGCACATGCCGCCATGGTCGTAGCGGTCGCGGCCGGCCCGAGCTCCGGTCCCTGGCGGCCAACGCTAACGCTGGCCGATGGGCTTGCCCGTCACTGGCAGGCGGACTGGAGGCAGGTCTTTCCGTTCGGGCAGTCCGCCGTCGTCGTGCACCCGCACTGCAGCCAGCTGCCCACGAAGGGGGGAACGCAGGCATGCCCCTGGCCATCGCCGGCGCAGTCGGCGGCGGTCGTACACCCGCACTTCTTGAAGGTGCTCACGTTGTTGGAGACGCAGTGCGGGCCCCCCGCGCGGCCGCCGCAGTCCGTGTCCGCGCTGCACCCGCACCAGCCATATCCGTTCGCATCCAGGTTCGCGCAGGCGGGGCCGTCGGCGTTCTGCGCACAATCGGCCGACGCCCGGCAGGGGACGCAGGATAGGGTCGCCGGATCGCAGACGCGGTAGTTCGGGTCGGTGCAGTCGGCGTCGGTGACGCAACCGACGCAAACCCCGGTACTCGTGTAGCAAGCGGGGGCGGGGGCGGACTGGCTGCCGAGCACTGTTTGGCCGACGCAGTCCTGGTTCGAGCTGCAGCCGCAACGATTGTTCGGCGCGCAGGTGAGGGCGCCCGAGGTGGAGCAGTCGGCGTTGGTCGTGCAGCCGCAGTTATGGAACGACTGTTCGCACCGGGTTCCGTTCTGCTGCCCCGCGCACTGCGCGTCGGCGTCGCAGCCGCACTGACCGCCGGGAAGGCAGATCGCGTTCGGGTTGCTGCCGCGATTGCAGTCCGTGTCCGTCAGGCAGCTGACGCAGCGGCCTGAAGCGTCGCATTTGAGGCCCTGGTCGTAGCAGTTGTAACAGCTCACGGGGGCGCCGCTTCCCGCCGCGCCCCCCGCACCGCCGGACCCTCCGCTGCCGGTCGGGCTGCCCGCGCCGGCAGTGCCGCCTTTGCCGGCGGACCCTCCACTGCCCGTTGGGTTTCCCGCGCCGGCGGTGCCGCTGACTCCGCCGAAACCCGCGGTGCCCGCCGTTCCTACCGCCCCGCCGGTCGCGCTGCCGCTCGCGCCGGCGCCGCCTGTCGCGCTGCCGCCGCCGGTCGCACCGCCGCCCGGGTGGCCGCCGCTGCCTGTCCCGAGGCCGCCACCCGAACATGCGAGGGCGAAGACCAGGAGGAGAGCGGGTAAATGGGGGAGTCGATTCAGGGGCACGACGTCGGATCCTTGCAAATTGAGGGCCCGGCGTATCGCCTCGAATTCGCTGAGCCAGGCCCCGGCCGCCGTCGCCCGCCGGCCGCCGATCGGGACAGGAATGTCGTGTCTGGCGAGGTTTGCCGTCCGGACCGCGCATCGTACTCTCGCCGGCCAGCGTGACCACTCCTCCGACCCCGGGCGCGACGCGCACCGTTCACCACGCCGATGCGCTGCCGTGGCTGCGCGCCGCGGGGACGCTCGCCGGAGCCAGCGTCGTCACGTCGCTGCCCGACGCCTCCGAGGTGCCGGCGCTGGGGTTCGATGGGTGGCGCCGCTGGTTCGACGAGGCGGCGACGCTGATCCTGCGAAGCGTTCCCGACGAGGGCGTGGCGATCTTCTTCCAGAGCGACGTGCGCCATGGCGGGCTGTGGGTCGACAAGGGGGCGATGGTCGCGCAGGCTGCCGAGCAGGCCGGGATGGGGATGCTGTTCCACAAGATCGTCTGCCGGAAGCCGCCCGGGACGCTGACGCTCGGGCGGGCCAGCTACTCGCACCTGCTCGGGTTCTCGCGCGTGCTGCGGCCGACGCTCCGGCGCGCCACGCCCGACCTGCTGCCGGACGGTGGGTTTCAGCCGGGCGTGAAGGCGATGGGGGTGCTCGCCTGCGTGGACGCCTGCCGTTACGTGCTGGGCGAGACGGTCACCCGCACCGTCGTCGATCCATTTTGCGGCTGGGGCACCGTCCTCGCGGTGGCCAACGCCCTCGGGCTGGACGCCATCGGGGTCGATCTGTCGGCGCGCATGTGCAAGCGCGCCCGGCGGCTGGTCGTCACGCTCGATCGGTGAGCGGCGCTCACGCGGCGGCGCCTGCAGCGCCAGCTCGTAGCTCGCGCGGCTCGCGTGCTTGTCGTTGAATGTTCTGCTCGGCTGCCGTCCTGGCGGCGTACTCCGCCTCCTCCCGATCGCTCTCGTCCTCCGCCAAACCGATGCGCGCCACCACCAAGCGACGGTATAGGCCGCGCCACTGCCTAGTTTCCGGCCCCGGGCTCCATTAAGGATCGGTGGCCGCAAGCTTTCGTCGCCGGGGCCCGGGAGCGCTGGGGCTCGTCCTGGTGGCGGCCGTGAACGGCTGCTCCGGCGGCGGGGCGGCGAAGCCGGGAGGCTCGGGAGGCGCGGCGCCGCACGATGGGTCGGTCGACCGCGCCGGTGATCGCCCATCCGCCGCGGGAGGCGCGCCCGCGGACGCGGGAGCCGTCGCTGGCGCTGGCGGCGCGCCGGCGACGACGGGCGCGGGGGGCGCTGCCGGCGTCGGCGGCGCGCCCGCCGACCCCTGCACGTTCTCGCTGGTCGAGGCGCAGAGCCCGGCGATCTCCACCGTCGAGATCGTCACCTGGACCCTGGTCCTGCCGAACCTGACCGAGGCGCACATCGACTTCGGCCCCAGCGGCGTGCCGCCGACGATGACCGCGCCCGTCGATCTGACAGACCCCGACCATCGCACGGTGCTGGTCGGCATGAAGGCCGAGAAGGCCTACACGTTCCGGGTCGTGGCCACCGACGGCGCGACGACCTGCATGAGCGCCGACGTCTCGTTCATGACCGGCGCGCTCCCCAGCAACGCGCCCGCCATCACCAAGCCGGTCTCCGGCACCGGCGGGGCGCAGGGATTCATCGTGACGACCACCGGGCTCGACATCACCTCCATCTCCACCGGCCAGCCCAACGCCTACGTGTTCGACACCGACGGCGACGTCGTCTGGTGGTCGTCGTCGATGCTGATGGACCCCAACGGCATCAGCCGCGCGCACCTGAGCTGGGACGCGACCGAGATGTGGGTCATGACCACCGACCGCGCCACCATCAACATCTCGATGGATGGCCTGACGACCACCAATCACCCCGAGTTGAGCCGCGCCGACCACGACTTCGCCGTGTTGCCGGATGGCGGGATCGCCACCCCGTTCCGGCCGACCGGCACGCAGCCCGGGCCATTCGTCGAGTGGCACCCCGACGGGACGGTCAGCACCGTCGTCGCCAGCATGGGCTCGCTCTACGGCCCGAACGACGAGCACCCCAACGCGGTCCACTACTATCCGGCCGACGACACCTACACGCTTTCCGACGCCGCCGGGAGCCTGTTCGTGAAGTTCAAGCGCACCGGCGAGCTGATCTGGCAGCTCGGCGGCACGAGCCCGCTCGGCGCGTCGTTCACGCTGGTGGGCATCGACCCCTGGAAGGTCAACCACGGCCACCACCTGACGCCCGACGGCCACTTCCTCTTCTTCAACAACGGACCGGGCCTGGGCTCGAGCGCGACCATCTTCGACCTGCTGCTCGACGAGGCGGCGGGGACCGCCACCCTGACCTGGGAGTACCAGACCGACGCCGCGGTCAGCGCCTTCCTCGGCGACGCGGAGCGCCTGCCGGACGGCAACGCGCTCGTCACCTACTCGATGTCCGGGCTGATCCAGGAGGTCGATCCCTCGGGGACCGTCGTGCAGTCGTGGAAGGGGACGACCTTCGGCTTCTCCGACTTCCGAACGTCGCTCTACGGTCCGCCGCCCCGCTGACACTTGAAGTAAAACGCTCCCGATGGCCGTTCACGTCGGGATCGATTTCGGAACCACCAACACCGCGCTGGCGCTCGCCGAGGACGAGGGCCGCGTCGTCCTGGCCGACCTGCCTGGCCCGCCCTCGGGCGCCGAGGCGGCCACGGCCAAGACCTGGAGGACGGTGCTGCACTTCGATCCGGACGCCGCGCCGCTGGCGGGCGCGCCGGCCATCGCCCGCTACGTGCAGAACGAGGGGCAGGGGCGCCTCATCCAGTCGATCAAGTCGCACCTGGCCAGCGCCTCGTTCACGCGCACGATGATCGGCGGCCGCTTCTGGACCCTGGAGAAG
>Ga0209060_10003803_pt1 | contig 12286 bp, 16 predicted proteins | sample Coa_R1_8_FD_187155 | JGI IMG/M metagenome (GOLD analysis project Ga0209060, IMG submission 187155) | Surface soil microbial communities from Centralia Pennsylvania, which are recovering from an underground coalmine fire - Coalmine... | ecosystem: Environmental > Terrestrial > Soil >...
AATAGTAGAGGCAGTCCTTCATATTCTATTTCTGATGTCAACCAAGTCATTTAAAAAAATTTTGTAGATGTCGAACTGTAGCAGCGCATAGCGCACAACGACTGAGGCTTGCCGCAGTGCTGGAATTTATTTCCGTCCGCCGATTGCTGAAGCCCGGTTTTTATTTTATGTTGAAGTTAATAATAAATGCTCAATAGAATAACGTCCGCCGGAACGGAAGCCCATTAAAGATTTGCCGCTGATTGTTATTCCTTCTGCCGGCATTGCGGCAAACCTGATGTTGGTGGCAGCGTTTGACTTGGGGTGTTAATTTGTGATTTTGAAAAATTTAATCGTGTCATAGATTAATGGCTTTGTCCAACCATAAGTGGTATCCGGATTTTTTTGTTCTAATAAAATATTAAAAGTATCAGAAAGTCTTTTTGGATTTAACACACATCTAAATTCTTCAATGCCGTTTGGAGATGCTCGGTTCGATGTGTCTGCAAGTGTAAATATGAATAGGAATTTTTCAAATTCTTGTTTAACGATTGGAATTACAAAATTATATCCTGCTTGCTCTGCAATAATTGGTTGTCCGTTTTTATCATAAGACCACATTGCTTCTGCCCAGCCTGTGTCTATTTTAATTATTGAACTGTCAAGTAATTGCATTTGAAATTTGTCTGGCTTGTAAATTGCTCTATATAAATTCTGTTCTTTAGATTTTGAAATATTGTCCGAAGTGCCGTACCTACCCATTCTTTTGTCTGGCAGACAACTGCTCAAAACATTCGTGAGAAGTAGAAAAAATATTATGATTTTAATCATTGATTATTGAAATGTTGAACTGGGTTGTTGTAAGTTGCGCCCAACGACCGAGGCTTGCCGCAGTGCTGGGATTTTATTTCCGTCTGCTAAAACAAAAGCCGGTCAATGATTTTATGTTGAAGTTAATAATAAATGCTCAATAGAATTATGTCCGCTGGAACCGAAGCCCATTAATGATTTGCTGCTGATTGTTATTGATTCTACCAGCATTGCGGCAAACCTAATGTTGCAAGCCGTTTTAATTTTCGTCATTTAAGTCTTTTGTCTCATCAGTTTGTATATTAAACATTTTCTGTAGTCTAATTATCTGTCGTCGACGATTATAGAATTCGTCAAATGAATATGCAGGTAGAAAACATAAAATCAATACACCAATGCCAGATAATGTCGTTAGATTAAAAATGTCTAAAAGGATAAATGTTACAATATATGAGACAAAACCAAGCATTGAATAGTAATTAGCTTGTTTAAGTTTTAAGAAATTTTTATCGTCTTTGAAATTTTGTCGAAAGGGGAATGTAATTAATGGAAGCCAAATAAAAAAGAAAAAATTCTTTTGCAGTAAAGTCAAATCATTGACAATATTGCCTTCAATAAGTCTTCCAATCTCTTGAATCTTTTCAGACTTATATTTTTTGATTTCATCTTCTGAGATTTTTCTTTTTGCTATTTCTTCAATTGCAATTGTAACTGCGAGTTCAGTGTATTGAAATTTTTTATCAATAATTTCTAACAATTCTTGTGTCGTGTACTTTGAATATGTTTCTTTTAATTCTTCGGGAGTCATATTAAAATGGCTTGCAACTCATAAATATACGCAACAAATCTCCTTCTCTCAAATTTTCAAGTGATTGATAATCATCAAATCTAATACGCGTTTTTTGTATTGTTTGTAGCGTCAATGACAATGTTGTTTTTTTATAATATGCCTATCATTTCAAACAAACAAAGCCGCCTTTCGGCGGCCCTGTATTCCTATCTAAACCAATGAAAAAAATTTCACACCACCATTTTGGTGATGATGTCAGTGTAAGCCACCTGGCCCTTGCTGCCGGCTACGCCAATGCGGAAGCTGTATTGCTTCATTGGCTCCAGCCCTGTGAATGTGTAGCCCGGCGTTGAGCTGATGGCAACAATCCATGCATCGTTTGTAACAGGCGCCAGCGCATACATGTGGGTGTATGCCTTTGCGCCCTTCACGCTGTCCATATCAACTGTTGCCTCACCGCTGTTCTGCCCAACGCCGACCGTAAAATTTTGAGGCGTGCCAAGCGGAACGGGGCTGTTGCTCTCTTTGCTCAAGTCGTAGCCTGAGCTGGTGAGCTTGGTGCGGTCGCCATCTGCGGTGAAGCTCACGTAGCCTGCCAGCGACAACAACACTTGTTCAAGCGCATTGCGCATGTCGTTCTTGATGCTCACTTTCACTTTGTCTCTCGATTTTGCAGCGGCCAGTGCGCCTGAATAGTCCTGGATGGCGGTGATCACTTCCGTGAGGTTGGGTGATGGCGCAGGGAATGAAGCATTGCCGTTCATGCCGGCATAGATAACCTGTGCTTTGTTCTCGAATTCAACATCGTTGAACTTTGAAAAATTTGTTAGAAGTTTCGGCTGTTTCATGGATAAATGTTTTTGAATGAATAATTTATTTCATGCCAGTGTTGGCGCAGCACCCGGCAATTTCGTTGATGCCTTGGCGTTGCCAGCACTTTCACTAACGGCAGGCATTCAAAAAAAATTATGCGAATATTTCAATACAGCTTAAAAATACCAACAAACCTTAGCTGCAAACAATCAAAAAAACAAGCTGCTGCAAAAAAAGTTTGCGCACATGCCTGTGCAGTTCTGCTTTCTGCAACTTTCTTCATTGAACATTTTCGTGCGGTTTTGCTTTCTGCAACTTTCTTCATCGAACATTTTCGTGCGGTTTTACTTTCTGCAACTTTCCTCATCGAACATTCTCATGCAGTTTTGCTTTCTGCAACTTTCATTATCAAACATCTTCGTGCGGTTTTGCTTTCTGCAACTTTTCTCATTGAACATCCTCATGCAGTTCTGCTTTCTGCGGCTTTCTTCATTGAACATTTTCGTGCAGTTCTGCTTTCTGCAACTTTCTTCATCGAACATCTTCGTGCAGTTTCTCTGTCATTATTGGTGTTGTGCGCAGTTTTGCGTTTCGGCTCACCAACAATAAAGTGGCACTATCTTGAATCAGTTGTTGGTGCAGCTCACGCACATGGTTATTTGAACACCAACAACGCTTAAGAAAGGCTTCCGGCATAAAACTTTAGGGCTTGTCGATACTTACATTATGTTTAAAAGCCTGTGATTGCTTTTGTCTTCCCATTCCCTCGCCAAAAAGGAATAATCTTCCATATCTTGGAAATTTCACTCACTCACTGTTTCTCAAACCCATTCCAAATCAATGTGTTGAAAACTGGCATCTGCCTTGAAAACAATCAAGCAGCATCGCCTTGATGCGGCCTTTCCTACGAAATCATTTTTAATCCAAACATCTTAAAATGAAAACGATTTCCAGAAAGGCTTCAAACTTCTTATCAAGCACACTTTCTATTTTAACATTAGCCCTTTTGATGAACAATGCAAGAGCACAGGTTTGCTCGAGCCCAAGCACAACAATTTACTCGTTGTCAAACGCGGGCGGCATCTACCCGATAACAGTGAGCAATGCGAATGTTGGCACCATCGTCAATTCTACATCGTATGGAACTTCTACTTCAGCTAATGGCATTGGTTACAATACCGTTAACGGCATGTTCTATTATTTCCAGGTGGCGCTTTCAGGGGCTAAGACCTTTGTTTCTTATAACCCAACTACAAATATTTACAAGACGCTTAACTCAAGCACTATTTCAGCAACAATTAACAGGGGCTGTGTGAGCTTCAACGGCACGGGGTATTATGGCCTTGACAACAGCGGCAACTTATACTACTACAATATCGCTGCTGACAGTTGGACTTTGATCTGCTCATCTTTTAAGGACCAGTTTGGCAACAACGCGAGCACAGTGTTCAGCACAGAAAGCAGCGGTGATATTGCAATTGATGGCAATGGCAACTTGTGGATCTGCGCTTCGAACGGATCGAACTGGGCACTTTATGAGCTAATGGCACCTTTGCCCACGACGAGCGTTGCAACCATTACCGTGAAACAGATAAAAGCCCTTACAGCTACACCGGCAGGCCTTGGTTTTGTAGGCATCGCCTTTGACCCAACGGGCAATATTTATATGGCAACTACCACTGACTTATATGAATTGCAGAACACATCGACATTGGTACATACGGGCACTTTCAGCACTGCCGGAGTTTGCGGCGACCTTGCTTCTTGCAGCTATCCGTATGCAATACTTCCGGTGGTGTTCGAAAATTTCTCAGTTGCTACGGGAAATAACAGATCGGTTGCTGTTTCATGGGAAGTATCACAGCAGGTGAACAACAGCGGTTACTATGTGGAGCAGAGCACAGATGGCATTAATTGGAGCAAGCTTGGTTTTGTTGCAAACAATGTCAACAATGGTATTTCATCATTTTATTCATTCAATGACGCGAACCCTGTCAGCGGCAAAAATTATTACCGCATTTGCCAGGTGGACCTGGACGGAAAAGAAAGCTATTCTGAAATAAAATCAGTGAACATTGACGAAAGTGCCGCCGGCAATATGATCAGCCTTTGGCCTAATCCTGCAAAGGATGTTATAAAAATCAAAAATGATTTCAACGGAGCTGTTGCAAGGATCTACAGCCAGTCAGGAGCAGTTATGAGCGAGATTAGATTGCAAGCAGGAGTCAATTCCATCAATATCAGCAACCTTTCTTTTGGAGCCTATATCGTGAATGTGAAGGGCCCGGGCGGTAAAAGCAATAACCAGAAATTCATCAAGGAATAAAGAAAAGATTTCAGGATTAAAACAGAGCAAGCTCCGATATAAATCGGAGCTTGCTCTGTTTTAATTAGTTCATGCTGCCTGCAGCAAATTAGGATTTGAGATAACCGGTAAAAAGTTTCTGTTGTTGTTGGTGAAGAACACCAGCGGCCAAGAATATTCTTTTTTATCCATTAATCGTAACTTGAAATGTAACTGATGATCACAATGAATATTAATGATTATAAAAAATCGATTTTCATTTGCATCCTTATAAATTTTTCAACACAGCTTATTATTGCGCAGGAGATGAAAATGGATGAACATCACCCTATACATTCTTCATCCAAAAATATTTATTTGTTGATGATGGACACGATGATGATAAAAATGGATAATGCGCCTGCTACATCCATGCCGGATGTTGATTTTATGGCAGCAATGATACCTCACCATCAGGGAGCCATTGAAATGGCGAAATATGAAATAGGGTTTGGAAAAAATAAGGAGATGGTACAGTTGGCAAAAAGTATATTGGCTGAGCAAACAAGCGATATACAATTAATGAAATTACTGATCAGCAAATTGCCTGCTATTACAAAAGAACCCGACAAATCTTTCGGCAATGCAATGGCACAATCTATGAATATGATGATGAAAAATATGCCTTCCGATGATAAACTCACTGATGTCGATAAATCATTCGCCATGGTAATGGTCCCTCATCACCAGGCAGCAATAGATATGGCGATTGCCTTAATACAATATTCCGCAAGTAACCAGGTAAGTACCTTTGCCAAACAACTTATTTCACAGGAGCAAATGGAAATAGAACAGATGTCTGCTTTTATAAAATAAAAATCATGAACAAATTAAAAGTGTTATTGCTTTCAACCGTCGTTCTTTTTTCTTTGAATACTTCAGCACAAACACCCTATCAAAATGATCGGGTATATACAGGCAACCAGGTTTCAAATACTGTTTCAGTAGTTGACCCTTCTCAAAATAAATTATTGGGAGAAATAAAATTAGGCGTTCCTTTTCCCAATGTTTTGACACCACTTTACAAAGGGCAAACGTTGGTACATGGATTACGATATTCACCACAAAAAAAATTATTAGCCGCAGTATCGATCGGTTCAAATGCAGTTACATTTATTTCAACAGAAAATAACAAAGTAATCAAGACAGTATATGTTGGCCGTTCCCCTCATGAACCAACTTTTACGCCCGACAGCAAACAGATTTGGGTAACAGTACGAGGCGAAGGATATGTAAGTGTGATTGATGTAAATAAAATGGAAGAAATAAAAAGAATACCTGTTGCTGATGGCCCGGGCATGGTAGCATTTTCACCCGATGGAAAATTCGCTTATGTGTGTTCCAGTTTCACACCGGAGCTTGATGTTGTCAGTACATCGGATTATAAAATTATTAAGCGCATTCCGGTTGCAAGTTCTTTTTCTCCCAATATTTTCACAAGCCCTGATGGCGAATGGGTGGCGCTTACGCTAAAAGATATAGGTGCTGTAGTTGTAGTGAATACAAAGACACTTGAGATTGTAAAACAAATGAATACCGGAGGCATCACCAACCATGTTAGCTTCAGCAATCTTGGAAAGATTCAACGGATGTTTGTAACAGTAGGCGCAGAAAACAAAGTGCGGGTGTTTGATGTAAATAAAAATTTCGTGCAAACCGACACTATCAATGTAGGAGCATTACCTCACGGGCTTTGGCCATCAGCCGATGGAAAATTGATGTACATAGGATTGGAATATGGCGATGAAATGCAGGCAATTGATCTGGTAACTTTAAAAGTGATCAGCACCATAAAAATCGGGCAGAGCCCACAGGCATTGGTATATGCAGATAATGCGGTTTCTGATTATAAAGAAAGCCTGGAAAATTTAAGCCCGTTAAATGACAGCGCCGCTACACAAATAATCAACCTTAACAGTGTAAATGGAAATGCAGCTCATGGCAAGCTTGCTGTTCGTCCTATAGGCGTAACCGATTTGATAGAACAGATCTATACTAATTTAGCTCCGGGAAAAACATACACATTGACGTTTTCAAAATCAGAAAACGCACCCTTTACAAATGATTATGAAGTGAATCATTTTGTGGCAGATATACATGGAAAATTTAGCGGGCAATCAACAGGCTTAATAAAAAGTGCCCGTGATTCAACAGCGAAAGATTACAAGCATTTGATATTGATTGATAGTGATACAAAAAAAACTGTGCTGCTGGATGACCTTTAATGTTGGTTTATATTTTCCAGTTGCGACATGTCAAATAGAAAATGCTAACTTCAAATATTATTATGCAGCGCTATTTAAATTATAGAATATAACATGGATCCCGCCGGAATATTACAAGTGCAAAGCAAGCATACTGTTCATGAAACAGCAAACCGCCTGGAAAATATTTTGCGGAACGCCGGTGCAACTGTGTATGCCCGTATTGACCAGGAAGCTGAATTAAAAAAAGCAGGCTTGGCCATCAGACCAATGGAATTTATTTTGTTTGGCAACCCGGCAGCAGGTGGCCCTGTGATCATGCAAAATCCCTTAGTTGCGCTCGACCTTCCTTTGAAATTATTGATCCTGGAAAACGACAAAAATGAAACCTGGATAATTTATAATGATGCATCTTATATTGGTGACAGATATAAACTGCAACAAGGCACATACTCACCATTTGTACTTGATAAAATTATTCAAAGAGCTATCATCAATTAAACAGGTCAGATACCTTTAAAAATTATTTTACATGCCCGACACAAACCCCGGATCGTCTTTTCTCGAATTTTTGCCAGTGAGTTTATTTGGTGCGATCATGGGGCTTACCGGCCTTTCTTTTTCCTGGGGCTGGGCGGAAAAGGCATGGGGCCTTTCTCCACTGATAAAAAATATTATTGGCGGAATTGCGCTGATAGCGTTTGTAGTTTTGACCATTACTTATCTTATAAAATGGATGAAATATCCCGAACTGGTTAAAAAAGAAATTCAACACCCGGTAGCCATTAGTTTTTTTGCAACTTTTATTATTTCATTATTGCTCGTTCCCGGAATCATTCTGCCATATAGCATGAATGCTGCCATCGTCATCTGGTCTGCGGGCGCCATAATGATGTTCCTTTTTTCCTGGTTTGTTTTGCGCAAATGGTTCGACCATCAGCAGGAGCCTGGCAACGCAATGCCGGCCTGGATTATTCCTATTGTTGGCACACTTGATGTGCCGATTGTTGGTTACAGGTTACCAATACCGGGCATACATGAAATTTGTTTTGTTTTTTTTGGAATTGGGCTTGTGTTCAGCATTATTTTAATAACGATTATTATTTCAAGATTGCTTTTCCAGCCTCAGCTCCCCGAAGCTTTGCAACCGACACTATTGATTCTTGTTGGCCCGTTTGCATTGGCATTTTCCGGATATCAGTCGCTTACGGGGCTACAAGACATTACCGCATCTGTATTCTTTTATTTTGATTTTTTTCTGCTCCTGATTTTTGGCAGTAAAATTTTTTTGCTGGCAGCATGTTGCCCTTTTCGTATTACATGGTGGGCTGTTGGTTTTCCGCTGGTTGCTTTCACTATTGCTTCCTTCAGGTACGCTTCAAATAAACATGCAGCCGTTTTTCAAATTATACCTGGAATAATGTTGTTCATCTCAACAATCGTTATTGCGTATCTTTTTATTCAGACCATTTATAAAATAGCAACCGGACAGTTTTTACTCAAAACACCTGCTGCCGAACAAGCAACAAAACTTGTTTCAGGTGCGCATAATTGAGTGAGAGAAAAATGATTAATGAAAGATTTTTTTTAAGAGCTGTTGCTGGTGCAGCTAACATACATGCTTATCTGAAAACAAACAACGGCGGAAAGGTTTCCCGTCTGCCAGCATTTTTATATCATCAGAACAAACCACGTCAAAAGATTATGCGTTGAACTGCCTCAGGTGATGATCTGCATGCCTGTAAGACCAGGGACCAACTTTTTCTTTTGTCATTCTCCCGAAGAAAGGATGAACAAAACCTTCATCAGGATAATGTTCATATTCGTTTATAAGGCTGATCCATTTATTTTTTTCTGCAGCCATATCAATATCATTTTCCATCACGCGGAATGAAGGAACGGTTGGCAGGTTTGGTTTCATCCTTTCGGTTTTCAGGATATTCTTCAGCGCCATTTTGCCAAACAATTTTCCGAGAAAGGATTGTTTGTATATCACCTTTCCTAATGTCAGCTCTTCAAATTTTCTGCAATGCTTCACCATTTGTGCAACATTCATTTTTCCCCATTGCGCTTTATTGTTTTCATTCAGCGAACTGATCCGGGTAATCAATTCATCACGTGTAAATTTATCAAAAACACTTTTCATGGTTTTAGTTTTATTTATCATTATTCCATACCGATTTCATTTCATACACATCCATCGAAAATATTGCAGGCCCATATTTTTCTGAATCAAACTCAAAGCTGTTGTCATTTTTTTTATGAACGAGCTGTCTTAAAATATAACGTTCGCCTTTGTTCACAAAAAATTCTGCAACCGTTTTATCAATGAGTATCTCCATTTCATTTTCTCCCGGCGGAAAATCTTTTGCATTCAAACTCAAAATCTCATTTCCCTGGTATCGCAGGCTCACCTTGTTTCCATTAGCAACAGAGAATTTTAATTTGATATGTAACGGACCGGGTTTAATATTTGCAAGCTCATTATTTGCCTGTTGTGCTGAAATATTTTTCCAGTGATGTTCTGATTGATGCAACTGATCCACTTCTTTGATAGGATTAGTAACCATCCGTATCCCATTTTTTGTTGTGCGCAATGAAAACTCCGTCGGGAAAAGCAGCATTTGCGAAAAAGGCATCCCTTCATGAAATATTCTTCCCCACGCCATTTGCACACGCCTGTTATCAGGCATGTTCTCAAAACTTTGTGCAGCATACACAATATCCTCATTGTTTTCATTCACACCTTCTGCATAATCTAATTTCTCTGATTCAGGCGTAAATTTTTTTCCATCAAAACTGCCGATGAAATAATTGGTCGATCCGCCATGCAACACCCATTTTTTTTGCGCATTGTTTCCATCAACAGGCAGTTCAAAAAAATCGGGGCATTCCCACAGCCCGGGAAAATGACTTTGCTTTTTCCAGGTACGCATGTCCGTTGAATTGTAAAACGACATGCCGTCTTTTTCAAACAGCACCAACACCCATGTTTTTGTTGGCTCATACCAAAGCACTTTGGGATCACGCGTGTCCATCGTTCCCATTTCCCAATTGCTGTCGATGACAGGATTTTTTACATAGCGCTTAAAAGTTTTTCCGCCATCGTTGCTATACGCAATGCACTGCACTTGTTTGAATGAAACACGGTCGTAGCAACAATAATAAATCACCAATGTGTTTTCGCCCCAGCCGCCGTCATTATGTGTGTCGATCACTGCTGAGCCGGACCATGGTGAACCCAAACTATCGAGCATCAATGCGGGGTCTAATTCTTCCCAATGCAACAGATCTTTGCTCACTGCATGCCCCCAATACATGAAGCCAACATTTGCCGATAGGCCGAACGGATAACCTTGCCAGAATAAATGATATTGACCATTGAAATATATAGGGCCGTTCACATCATTGTTCCATCCGCGTTTTACCGTGAAATGATACTGCGGGCGGTTGCTTTCTTTATATAAGCTGTCTGCACCATTGATCGCGTCATCCTGATAAATGCGTTTCAGCCAGGGCTCTTTTGCAGGCGCAGCAATAGTTATTTTTTGATTTTTAAATTCAGAAACGTCAATGAACACCCAATAGGAAATAGTGTCTTCAGCGAGTTGCACAGGCACTTCACGTTTCGTTTTTCCATTCACCTGCAACAGCACCAGTTTCGTTCGTGCATGCAAGCCGATAGGAATATTCAGATAATGTTTGGTAATTTTCATCTCCACCTGTGCCTGCAGCACAAATGAGCATGAAACAAGAAAAATAAAAAATCCGAAGCAAAGCGCATTTCCATATTGAGTCTTTCTCATCGTCAATTTTTTTGAGAAAGAAAATTAAGGATAATTGAAGGAATGAAATAAAAAATTTAAGCCCCGATAGTACCTGTCTTCACTTCTCCTGCCCTTTTATAATTAACCATGATCACTCCATCTGTTGTGACATTGATTTCCACTAATGCAAATGCTGCTGGGATTGCACCATTCACAAATAATTTTTTTCCTTCGCCAAGTGTCAATGGGTGAATCATGAGCCAGAGTTCGTCCACCAGATCATTCGCAAGCAGCAACTGAATCAGCTCGCTGCTGCCCCATACTTTAATATCAGAGCCTTCCGAATTTTTCAGCTCTTTGATATCAGACAAGCTGTTGAAGAAAACTGAATTCTTCCAATCAGATTTTTTTTTCGTGGTAGACAATACATATTTCGTTACATCATTGATGCCCGGCCAATAATCTGCATGCACAGGCCAGTAATCTTCCCAGATATCAAATGTTTTTCTGCCTAAAAGAAGATCTGAAGGCTTCATGATTTTTTCCATAACCTTACCGGATATTTCATCGCCATAAACCGCAGACCAGCCGCCGTATTTGAAACCACCTGACACATCTTCTTCAGGGCCGCCCGGAGCCTGCATCACGCCATCTAATGTGATCATTGACATCACAATTATTTTTCTCATACTATTTTGTTTTTCCTGATACAAAACTCGTCAATAAACATTCTGATATCGGAGTGCGAATGCGACAATCTTAGTGACCGATTGCGAAAATAATACTGAAGTTTATTGCTCAAAGAAAATCCTGTGTGTGTTATCTCACAAAAACCAGATATGAACCATATCTGCATTATTTTGCATAGCATTTCTGCTAATTGAAATAAGATGCTGAACCGAATCAATGGCTGCATCTGTTACTTCCAGTTCTTCATTATGGGCAATATTCATTTTCTCAAACCACTTTTCGGTTAATGGCAAGACATTTTTATCATCAAAGGTTGAAAATAATGCTACAATTTTTTTGTCAACCAGATACGCTCCGCTTTCTTCCAAATCAAAATAATATATTTCAGTGTCTATATTTTCACGCAAGCCATAGATTGGTATCTGCTTTAATTCTGTTGCTGCATTTACTAATAAATTTAAGTCATCAGGAATAAGATGAAGACTGAAATCAGCAAGCTGGTTTTCATTTTCTAATTTGTTGAGGAGATCAAAATCAAAATCTTTTGCAGCATTGATGAGTTTGAATTTATCTCCGATTGCGAATTGCAAAGTCAGTCCCATAAAAATATTGGTTATAGACATACATCAACAACACAATTCATTCAATCACGCGTCGAATTGGATTTTCAACTTATTCTTTTATTCAGCCAATCCAGAATATCGCTCATCACTATTTCTTTATCCAAATCGTTCAGCAGATCGTGATAATGACCTTCATAAAACTTAAGTGTTTTATCTACAGACGAAGCATGATCAAAAAAATATTGGCTGCCGCTTGGCTTTGTTGCTTTGTCGAGAGTGCCATGCAATATCAGCAACGGAAGTTTCATCGTTGGCATTTGTTCCTT
>Ga0209060_10003804_pt1 | contig 12285 bp, 10 predicted proteins | sample Coa_R1_8_FD_187155 | JGI IMG/M metagenome (GOLD analysis project Ga0209060, IMG submission 187155) | Surface soil microbial communities from Centralia Pennsylvania, which are recovering from an underground coalmine fire - Coalmine... | ecosystem: Environmental > Terrestrial > Soil >...
CGGATCCGCTCATTCACCCGATCACCCGGTTGTCGATCTGCGGGCTGCTGGCGGCCGGCGCGGACTGGGTCGAGTTCGCCGCGCTGCGTGACGCGGCCGGGATCAGCGACTCGGTGCTGTCGAAACAGTCCCGCGTGCTCGAAGACGCCGGGTACGTGCAAGTCCGCAAGGGCGCGGTCGGCCGGCGGCCGCGAACCTGGTTCCGGCTCACCGCGCAAGGCCGCCAGGCGGTGGAGGGCCATCTGGCCTGGCTGGCCCAGCTGGAGGAGGCGGTCTCCGCCAGGACCCGGGATGCGCGGCAGGCCAGGCCCCTCACTGGTGGCCGCGACCAGCCGCGCCGCGTACTGCCGCCTCTGCTGGGCAGCAGCTGAGCTGGTTGTGACCTACACAGCGAGCCGGGCGTTTCAGCCGGGGCTGCTGGCGGCCTATTTTTTATCTGCACGTAGGACCGTGATCGACGGCAGCGCTCTTTGCGCGCGCGGCCAGGGCGGGTCAGGCCGAGCCCAGGCCGCGGCGGTGGCTAGGCCTGACCAAGATGCCTCGGCCCGGCCTGGCCGGTGTCCAGCCGCCGCACGGAGATCAGACAGAGCCCCAGGTCGCGGACTTTGGCCAGTACCCCGTGCAGCGCGGGCTGGTCAGCGAGCAGGCCGCAAATGACCGTCTCCTCGCCTTGGCCGCTGATCTGGAGGCCGCCGAACCAAGCGGCCCACCGGCCGTCGAGCACCCCCGCCACGCGGATCTCGTACCGGGCAGGCCCGCCCATTTCTGTCCTTCCTTGCGGTTGTGTTTCCTTCATCTGTGCACGGTAGGAGCGGACGCCGGGGCTGGGCGTCACCCGAAGGTGGCATGCGAGTGGAATCTTGCGGTGATGGGCGGGCCTATCCGGGACCATCGCAGCCGGGCCGACCGTGCGGCCCGCCCCGGTAGCCTGCGACGTGGGGCTCAGCCCGGCAGCATCGCCGTTCCCAGGACCGCCAGCCCGCAGCGCGCCATCGCGCAAGCGGTAGTGTACTCGTGGGCAGATGGCCTGACGATGACTCACAGCCCTGAGCCGCCGCCGGGGCGCGCGGAGACACCAGATGACGCACAGTGGCTCGCTTTCGCGCGATGAGCCTGTTGGCCTGGGCGGCAGGTCACCGGTGGCTGACCCGTCTGTGGCGGGCCCGGCGGGGACCGCCATGTCCGGGCAGGATGCCCTGCTGGCGACCAAGCTGCATGTGCCCCAGCCGCGGCCTGGGTTTGTGCCGCGCCAGCGGCTGGTGGAGGCGCTGGGCGAGGGGCTGGTACGGGGGCGGGTGCTGGTGTGCGCTCCCGCGGGATCCGGCAAGACGGCGTTGCTGGCCGACTGGGCCCGCGGCAGCGGGTGGCCGGTGGCGTGGCTGGGCCTGGACGGCGGCGACAGCGACCCGGCCCGGTTCTGGCGCTACACGGTGGCTGCGCTGGACCGGGCCCGGCCGGGACTGGCCGGACGAGTGGGCCCGCTGCCCGCGCGTTCGTTTGACGGGCTGGTGGCGGCCCTGATCAATGAGCTGGCCGCCGATCCGGGCCCGGATGAGGTGCTGCTGGTCCTGGATGACTATCACCTGGTCGATTCCGGGCCGGTGCACGAGTCGGTGGCGTTGTTGCTGGAGAATCTGCCCCCGGGCCTGCGGGTGGTGGTGTCCGGCCGGGCTGACCCGCCGCTGCCGCTGGCGCGGCTGCGGGCCCGCGGCCAGCTGGCTGAGTTGCGCGCCGCCGACCTGCGCTTCACTCTTGACGAGGCGGCGGCGCTGCTGGGCGAGACGGCGGGTCCGGGCCTACCCGGCACGGCTGTGGCGGCGCTGACGGCCCGCACGGAGGGGTGGGCGGCGGGCCTGCAGCTGGCCGGGCTGTCGTTGCGGGGGCACGCGGATCCGGCCGGGTTCGCGGCGGCGTTCAGCGGCAGCCACCGCTTCGTGCTGGACTACCTGGCCGATGAGGTCCTTGACGGCCAGCCCGGGCAGGTGCGCGCGTTCCTGCTCGAGACCTCGGTGCTGGAGCGGCTGTCGGGAGAGCTGTGTGATGCGGTCACTGGCCGGGGCGGCAGCCAGGCGATGCTGACCGGCATCGAGCGGGCGGGCCTGTTCGTGGTGCCGCTTGATGAAGAGCGCGGCTGGTGGCGCTACCATCACCTGTTCGCCGATCTGCTGCGCGCCCGGCTGCAGGCTGAGCAGCCCAGCCGGGTACAGGCGCTGCACCGGGCCGCGGCCGCCTGGTGCGAGGAGCATGACATGGCCGACGACGCGGTGCGGCACGCGCTGGCGGCCGGGGACGCCGCCTGGGCGGCGCGGCTGGTGGAGCGGCACGTCGAGGCGCTGCTGGGCCGCAGCGAGGGCGTGACCCTGCGCCGGTGGCTTTCGGCGCTGCCGGCGGAGCCGGTCCGCGACCGTCCGCGGCTGTGCCTGGCCCAAGCGTACGGCGCCGCTATGGGCTATCAACTGGAAGCGCTCGAAGCCCTGCTCGATGACGCCGAGCGCGCCTTCGCGATCAGCGGCGACGAACCATATGAGCCGTCTCTCGGACGGCCACAGGGCGATAGCGTGCTGGCCAATGTCCCTGCGGGGATCGCGTTCCTGCGCGCCTCGCTCGCGCGGCTTCGCGGTGATTCCGCCCTGGCGGCCGACTATAACCGGCAGGCCCTGGCCCAACTGGGCGAGGACGACTGGCTGATGCGGCTCTTCGTGCGCTGGAACCAGGCGGCGGCGGACTGGCTGGACGGCCGGCTCGGGCCAGCCGAGCGCGACCTGGCAGAAGTCCTCGCCGAACGGCAGGCCGCCGGCGCCGAGTTCTTCACTGGCTTTCTCCCCATGCGCGTCCGCTACGACCTAGGCGAGGTGCAGCGCGCCCAGGGCAACCTGGATGCGGCAGCCGCGACCTACCGGCAAGCGCTGGCGGAGACCGGCGAGAGCAGCCAGACAGCCCTCACCGGCCCGGCACATGTGGGCCTGGCTCAGGTCCTGTACGAGCGGGACGAGCTGACCGCCGCCCTTGACCATGCCACCCAGGGGGTCACGCTGTGCCGGCAGCTTGCCTTCACCCAGTCGCTAGCCACCGGCCTGGGTGTCATGGCCCGGATCCGGCACGCGCAGGGAGACACGGCCGGGGCCCTGAAGGCGATGGGCGAGGCCGCGCAGGCCGGGCCGAGCCCGCAGGTTGCCGCCCTGCTCAACCCGGTGCCGTCGCAGCGGGCGCGGCTCCTGCTGGCCCGGGGCGACATCCGCGCGGCCGCCCGGTGGACAACGGCTGCCGGTCTTAGCCCGGACGACGAGCCAGATTACCCCCGAGAGCCTGCCTATCTCGTGCTGGCCCGGGTGCTGCTTGCCCGCAACGACCCCGGCCGGACACTCACCCTGCTGCAGCGGCTGCTCGACGCCGCGGCCGGCGAGGGCCGGGCCGGGAGCATCATCGAGATCCAGGCACTGCGGGCGCTGGCACTAGCTGCCTGCGGCGACCGCGTCGGCGCCCTCGACGCGCTGACCGAGGCACTCACGCTCGCGTGCCCGCAGGGCTATGTGCGGGTTTTCGCCGACGAGGGCGGGCCGATGCGCGCCATGCTCGCGCAACTGCCGGCTGCCCGGCCGGGCCGGCAGCACGCGGCCGACCGCATCGACCCTGGCTACCTGGCTGCGCTCGTGCGCGCCTGCGGCCAGCCAGACGCCGTGCCGCCCCGCACCCCGGCCGTCGGCGCGGCGCCGGGCCTGGCCGAGCCACTGACCGCCCGCGAACTGGAGGTGCTGCGGCTGCTGGCTGCGGGCCGGTCCAACCAGCGCATCGCCCACGACCTGGTCGTGGCGCTCGACACGGTCAAAAAGCATGTGACCCACGTCCTGGGCAAGCTCGGCGCGGCCAACCGCACGGAGGCCGCCGCGCGCGCCCGGCAGCTTGGCCTGATCCCCTGATACCGCGACCCAGCCCGCCCGGTAGCACCTTCGGGTGACCGATCGCCGCGAAGCGACATTCCACCCGGCGGGCACCTTCGGGTGACGCGCCACTACGGCCGGAATTCGTACCGTTCCCCAGGAGTGCCGGGCCAGCAGGGCCGGGCTTGGCCCCGTCTGCCGGGGTTAGGAGCCGAGGGAGCATGACATGACCACTGCAAGCAGCGGGGATCCGGCCCTGCGGGGTAAGGGGCCAAGGCGCGGGATGACCGGGCCGGTAGGAAGTTTCGTGGTCCGCCGCGCCCGTCTGGTGCTGGTCGCGGCAATGCTGGCCGTGGTCGGGTTCGGCGTCCTCGGGTTCGGCGCGTTCGGCAAGCTGAAAACCGGCGGCTTCCAGGATCCGGGCGCCGACTCGACAACCGCGCAGACGCTGACCGACCAGCGCTTCGGTGGCTCTGACGGTGTCGTCCTTCTTGTGCACGCCGAGGCCGGGACGGTTGACGGCGCGCCCGCGCGAGCAGCGGGCGCCGCGGCGGCGAGCCGTCTCGCTACGGTGCCGGGCGTGTCGAACGTGGTGTCCTACTGGCAGACGCACGATCCCGGCCTGAGGTCGAAGGACGGCAAGTACGCGCTCGTCCTGGGCAGCACCAGGAGCGACACCGTTCTCAGCTCGTCGGAGTTGGCAAGCCTGCGATCGCACGGCGGGCAGGTCGACGTCACGGTCGGCGGTAGCGCGGCGACCGGCAACGACATCACGAAACAGGTCGCCAAGAGCCTGGGCATCGCCGAGGGGGTCGCCGTGCCGATCATCTTGGCGCTGCTGGTGTTCGCGTTCGGCAGCGTCGTGGCTGCGCTGCTTCCGCTGGCGATCGGGGGGATCGCGATCCTCGGCACGTTCGCTGAGCTGTTCGTGCTCGGCTCGGTGACCAGCGTGTCGATCTACGCGGTCAACCTGACCACCGCGCTCGGCCTGGCGCTGGCCATCGACTACTCGCTGCTGATGGTCAGCCGCTTCCGTGAGGAGCTCGGGCACGGGCAGGAGCCGGCCCGGGCGGTTGTGCGCAGCGTGCAGACGGCCGGGCGCACGATCGTGTTCAGCGGCGCGACGGTCATGGCCGCGCTGGCCGTGCTGCTGATCTTCCCGCTGTACTTCCTGCGCTCGTTCGCCTACGCCGGGATCGGCGTGGTGCTCATCTCGATGGCCGCCGCGGTCGTGGTGCTGCCCGCGCTGCTGGCCGTGCTGGGCCGGCGCGTGAACTCCGGCCGGCTGCCGTGGGCGCGCGACCGCGAGCCGTCCACCGCCGCGCCGTTCTGGGGACGGCTCGCCGGGCAGGCCATGCGCCGCCCGGCGTTCCTCGCGGTCCCGGTCCTCGCCGTGCTGGTGCTGATCGCACTGCCGGTCCGGCACGTCCAGTTCGGCACGCCGGACGACCGGGTGCTGCCGGCCACCACGCAGAGCAGGACGGTGGGCGACGTGCTGCGCCAGGACTTCACCGGCAACAGCGCCACCGCGCTGAACGTCGTCACCGACGGCCCGCTCAACCGCGCCGCGCTGACCGCCTACGCGACCCGCCTTTCCGATCTGGCCGGTGTCGCGCGCGTCGAGACCAGCGTCGCGACGTTCCTGCACGGGACGGCCGTCCCGAACTCCGCCAACCCGACCCTCGCGCGTCCGGCGGCGCAGCGGCTGTCCGTCGTGAGCGCGGCCGATCCGCGCTCGAACGCCGCCAAGGACCTGGTGCGGACCGTGCGCGCCCTCCCCGGCCCGGACGGCGTCCGCGTCTACGTCGGCGGCCAGACCGCCGAGCTCATCGACACCACGCACGCAATCGGCACCCGGCTGCCGCTGGCCGGACTGCTCATCGTGCTCACCACGTTCATCGTGCTGTTCCTGTTCACCGGGTCCGTAGTGCAGCCGGTCCGCTCCCTGGTGCTCAACGCCGTCACCCTCGCCGCGACCGCCGGGCTGATGGTGTGGATCTTCCAGGAAGGGCACCTGTCCGGGCTGCTGCATTTCACCGCGCTGCCGCTGGACACCAGCATGCTGGTGCTGCTGTTCTGCATCGCCTTCGGCCTGTCCATGGACTACGAGGTCATCGTGCTCAGCCGCATCAAGGAACTGCACGACCAGGGCCGTGACAACCGCACCGCGGTCACCGACGGCCTGACCCGTAGCGGACGCATCGTCACCACCGCCGCGGCGCTGATGGCGGTGAGCTTCTTCGCCTTCGGCACCGCGACAGTCAGCTTCCTGCAGCTGTTCGGCATCGGCGCGGGGTTCGCGGTGATCATCGACGCGACGCTGGTACGCGCCGTGCTGGTGCCGGCCTGCCAGCGAATACTCGGTCGTGCCGCGTGGTACGCGCCCGCGCCGCTGCGTCGGCTGCAGACTCAAATCGGCCTGGCCGAAGCCCGCGGCTGATCGTCTCGGCCCTCACCGGCGTCAGCCACCAACCACGGTCTTGACCAGCCATATGCGCCCCAAGCCGGCACTGCTCATGCCCCCGCCTCGGATGTGATGATGAGCCTCAACGAACCAGAGTGGCAGGCCCTGGGCTGGATTGAGGACGGCCTGGCTGGTTCTGACCCCATGCTGGCCTCCATGCTGAACATCTTCAGCCGGCTGGCCGCAGGCGAGGAGATGCCTGTCGGCGAGAAGATCCGGGTAAGGAGCGGGCGGCCGCCTGCGCACCGTCCGCGCCGCGCCCGGCGGCACCAGCGGCGGGGCACGGTCCTCCCGCAAGCGCGCCGGCTGTACCTGCGCCTGGGCTTGCAGCAGGCCATGCTGCTGCTGTGGGCCGTCATCACCGCCGGAATGCTCGCCGTCGCGCTGATCCTCAACACCAGCGGCCACTAGGCCGGCCTGCAGCCGGTCAACAAGAACGGGGCGCGGTGTTAGCGGCCTTTTGCCCGTCCCACGGCATGCCGATGCATCCCGCTTGACAACCTGCGGCTCCTCGCGAAGGCCTTCCCGCACAGACAGCCGGCAGGCTGCGCAATCGTTCCGCTGGGACCGATGAGCGCACATGATCGACAGCACCTGCCTGCCCGATGCTGGTGCTGCTGAAGAACCTCTCGCCTGGCCGGTGAGCCGCGCTCCTGCGCGCCACGCCTGGCCGAGCCGCTACGGGCCGCGACCTGATGTGGCGCTCCACGCGGTCAAGTGGCACCTTCGGGTGACTGATCGCCGCACCGCGATATTCCACCTGGCCGGCACCTTCGGGTGACGCCCCACGCGGGCGGCAACCCTTATCGTTCCCGAAGAGCCGGGCCAACAGGGCCGGGCTGCCGCCATCGGCCACCCAGGATGGTGGCTGACCGAGGAGATGAGAAACGGTGCAGCGGATCCGTATCCACCGGCACGGGGTCCGGCGGGAGCGCCCCTGGCATGACGTCCTGCCGCCCGACCCGCGGGACCCCGATGTGGTCCGGGCCAAGGCGCTCGCCCGTGCCGGAGACCGCGTCGGCGGAAGAACAGCCAGGCAGTCACATTCCCCCGGCCCCTACGCGATCCAGGCCCGGGATCTTCATCGCGCTGCTGCTGGCGGCGTTCCACCGAGCGTGAGAAGTCCCGATGTTCACCCAGCTCCTCGGCACCGTAGCGACCTTCTATGGCGTGCTCGGCGCCCTAAAGTCGCTCTTGCAGACACGGCAGATGCTCGCCCATCGCACATCGCGTGACGTCTCGGCAGGCTTCTTGGCCTCCTATGTCGGCGGTTACACGATCTGGCTGGCCTACGGGCTCAGCACCGGCAGCCTCCCGCTCATCGTCGTGGACTCCGTCGGCCTGCTCTGCGGAGGGCTGACGCTCGCCGTCGCCCTGTCCCTCCGCGGCTCGGTTATCCGGCCAGCCACCGGGGACAGCGGCAACACGACCTCAATCTCACAAATACGCTCAGCCGCCGACCAGCAGCCCCACACCCTGGCCTGAGGAGCGAAATGGACTGCGTCAGCGAGGAGTACGACAGTGATCAGGCAGCTACCAGCTCCGCCCAGCCAGTTGTCAGCGTCAGCGGCCTGGTGAAGCGCTATGGCAGCCATGAGGCGGTCTCGGGCATTGACCTGGATGTCCGCCGGGGCGAGATCGTCGCCTTCCTGGGCCCGAACGGCGCGGGTAAGCCCGTAGCGGAATTGAGACGTTCATTGCTTGCGTGCCCAGGCTAGTGCGGACACGCTCAGCCTGCCGCACTCGTTTCGACGCTGCGGGGTCTGTCAACTAACACCGTCGCCGGCCAGCTCCTGCACACCCCGCTCGCCTCGCAGGCCAGCCGCATCGCCGCCAGCGCATCAGCCTCGGCCGGGAGTGAAAGCCCGCCCGCCGGGCTGTCCGCCTCGGCCGCGAGGCTGGCCGCCCAGGCCACCCAGGCCGGCTTCGTGACCGGGCTGAACGACATCCTGCTCATCGCCGCCGTGATAGCGGCGGCCACGGCCGTGGCCAGCTGCGCGCTCATCCGGCGGCGCGATTTCGTTCCCCCGCCCGTCATGGCCAGGGAAAGCCCAGAACAGGAAATCACGGCAACCGCCGCGGAAGGCCGGCATGCCGAATAAGAAACCCCGGTCCGGATTCACCCCGTCGGCAAATGCCGGCGTGGAGGCACCTGACAGCAGGAGGACGTACCTGACGGCGGAACGCAAAGTCTGGTTCGGGTTCGGGGCGGCAGCGGACGCCCGTCACGCGGCGGAGACGGTTAGCCTCGGCCAGCAGGCCGACCGCGACGGACTTGACTTGTTCTGCGTGCCGGACCACCCTTACTCCGGGCGCCGGCTGGACGCCTACGCTACGGTCGGATTCATTCTCGGCCGTACCAGCGCGGTTACCGGGCTGGTGGACGTCACCAACCTGCCCACCCGGCCCGCGCCGATGCTGGCACGGGCCCTCACCTCGCTGTCCTGGCTGTATGACGGGCGGCTGGTACTCGGCATCGGAGCCGGCGGCTACTGGGATGCCATCGTCAAGATGGGGGTACCGAGACTAACTCCAGGGTCCGCCGTCACGGCGCTTGAAGAGGCGATCACCCTGGTGAGACTGCTGTCATCGGGCGGCCCGCCAGTCACGTTCGAGGGGAAGCACTACCAGGTCACAGGCATCGAGCCCGCGCCTGCGTCAGCGCCCCCGGTCTGGACCGGGTCGGTCGGCCCGCGGTCCCTGGCTGTCACGGGCCGACTGGCCGACGGCTGGATCCCGGGCCGGGCCTCGGACTGGATGAGCGACCTGTACCGCACGTCCAGGCCGGTCATCGACGAGGCGGCCACAGCCGCGGGCCGTGATCCGACCGGGATCGCCACGGTCTACCACCTTACCGGGGAGGTTACCGTGCGAGACCAGCCGCGCACATGCGGGAAATCGTGCCGGCCGTTCGCGAGGCGATCGCGAAACAGGCGTTGTCCGCTACCCCCGCAGACGCACAGGCGATGCCGGAGGTCGCCGCCATCGCCAGGGAACTGTCGGCACTCTTGCTCAGCCACCTTGCCTACGAAGAGGACAAACTCGACCACGGCCTAGCGCGGCTCGCCCTCCAGCCGTGAGCGCCGGCCGCGCGCGTCACCCGGCCCCCGGTCCCGAGCGCACGGATCCGTAGCGGATGCAGGCGGTCCGGATTCGAGCCCGCAGCGCGTACGCGCTGCTCAGGTGACACAGGATGCGTAGCGGCTCAGGCAAGACGACTACCGGATTGCGGCATTCCTTCGATGGAGCCGCCGAAGATCCCGTTCGCTGGCAGGGCGTAGCCTAGCCCTACCGGGTTCGGAGCGTTCGCCGTGCTATGTCGATGACCTGGCTGGCGGAGAGGTTCCTTGCGACGATAACGAGTTCCTGCGCGCCCTTGGCCGCGGGAGTTGCGATGTAAAGGGTGATCGTCTGGTCCGGGGTTTGCTTCGTCATGAATGCCTCGTAGCGGCCGACCGGGGTAGGCGTGGCGCCGCTCGGCGGGCGGACTGCGCGGGCGGCGAGGGCTGCCTCGATGCAGCCGCCGTGGGCCGCGGCGCCGGCGGCGAACCCCGCCTCGCCGTGTGCTGCGCGTGGCGCGCCGATTCCTGGTGGAAGAGGCGCGCACGGCGCGCTGGTGGCTGTGTAGCCGGCTGGCAGCCTGAAGGCGGCAAGGCTGACCGGCGTCGTGGCGTCCGAGGCGGGCAGGCTGGAGGCGAGGTAACCGCCGGCGGCGGCTAGAACTGCGGTTGCGAGGGCGGCAGCGGCCGTGGGTGGCCTGCGCATGGCCCTGGGCCGGTAGTCGAGGTGCATCAACCGGTCGGCGGCGTGAGCCGGCACCGCAGCGGCCTTCCAGGCCAGGGCGTCACGCAGGCTGGCCTCGATGTCATCGGTCGTCATCGGTATTCCTTCCGTAGCGCGGGGATGGCTGGCAGGCCGGTTAGCCGCTGGTCAGGCGGCTGTTGGCGTCCTACTGGCCGGATGTCTTGGCGTTCACCTGTCAGTGCCTGCCGGAGACGGGTGAGTCCGCGTGATGCCGTGCTCTTGACGGTGCCGACCGAGCAGCCGAGGACGGTGGCCACGTCGGCTTCGGGCAGGTCCTCCCAGTACCGCAGCACGATGACCGCGCGTTGCCGGGCCGGAAGTCCGGCAAGTGCCGCCAGCAGCTCGGCCTTCGTGTCAATTGCATACAGCGCTCGTTCGGCCCGGTGATCGCGCAGGCCTGCCAGCCGGGATGCGTCGGCTAGACCGAGTTCGCCGTGTCGGCGGGCGCGGCGCGCCGCGTCGTCGATGGCCAGGTTGACGAGTACCTGCCGGGCGTAAGCGGACGGATGGGCCATCGACAGGACCCGGTTCCAGCGCCGGGCGACCTGCAGCAACGTCTCCTGTACGAGGTCTTCGGCCTCAGTCAGGTCTGACGTCATCAGGTACGCCGTCCGCAGCAGCCGGTCGGTCGAGCCCGTGACGAACCGTTCGAATTCTTGCCGAGCGGCGCCTGCCCGTAGCCATCTCATCCGCGCTCCGTTCCCGCAGCGGTTGCCTATAACGATGAACCCTCGCGCAGCGCGAAAGGTTGAGCGGGCCCGCCGCGTTTGATCGGGGCCGGTCAGGCGTCGCGGCGAGAGATCCACCAGAAACTCAGCCATATCAAGGCCGATGCTGAGCAGAGCGTAAACTCCGAACTCGATTCCCTGGAAGGCCCAGTAGCGGCTGCCCGGCTGGTAGGTGACGATCTGGCGTAGTCCCGCGGAGCTGAGGCAGGAGAAGTGAGCACGCCCTCGGCACCCTCGTGGAATCGTTGGATGAGAGACGACGTGACCAGCCTGAACGAGCGTGTGTGCGCTCAGCGTCCACACGTTCTGCTTGAGCAGGCTCGGGTGAGGGCCGGGCGGCAGCGCCGTGGTCACCGGCGGGATGAAACGCTGCCGGACGAACTCGGTGATCAGGACCCGGACTCCGGCGAAGACGGCGACGGTCGCGGCAAGTGCGGGGATGGTGCGGCGGATCACAGTACCTGCCGCGACGCCGAGCGTGACAGCAAACAAGCAGTAGCCGACGGGCGCTATACCCTGCACGTCGAACTGGCCCGGATAGAACCGGGTGCAGTCGATGGCGTTTTCCGGGCCCGACCACCAGGTCACCAGGGCCGCGACGACTGCACCCCACACCACGGCGGCCATGACGGCCCATGTCACCTTGACGGTCAGCCACCGCCGCCGGGTGACGGTCTGCGTCCAGATGAGCTTGTGGGTCGACTGGTCGATCTCGCGGGCGACAAGCGGCGCTCCCCAGAACATCCCGATCAGCAGGGGCGCGGCGAGGGTCAAGGTGACGATGTCGAAGAAGAAGCCGTCCCCGGCGAACACTTGGGGGCCGAGGTCGCCGCACGAATTCGATGGCCGGCCTGTGGCCAGCGCGGCGCGGTAGACGGCGGTAATATGGATTCCGCTGAGCACCAGCACGATGCTGAGCGCGGAAAGAGCCAGTACGGCGACAGCAACCTGACCTCGGTGCTGGCGCCACGCCAGCCAGGTCATCGCACGCGTCCCGCCGCGCTGAGCGGAGCAGCCGCCCGGCTCATATGCGCCAGGACGACCTCTTCAAGGCTTGCGTCACGGATCCCCCAGGCTGGATCGCGGATCGGGCCGTTGACGCGGACGAGCAAGGTGGCAAACCGCGTATCATGCGTTGCGTTTACGACCTCATGACCGCGGCTGACGGCGGGGGTACCCTCGCGCGGTCCGGTGAGGACCTTGTGGCTGCCGAGAATCTCTGGTATTCCGCCGCAAAGCTGCACTCTGGATGCCGAGAGCAGGATCAGGTGATCGCACACCCGGTCAAGGTCAGACACCAGATGAGATGACAGCACGACCGTGAGTTCTGCGTCGGCTACCGTTTCGGACAAGATGGTGAGGAAGTCGCGTCGGGCCAGGGGATCGAGGGCCGCAACCGGTTCGTCGAGCA
>Ga0209060_10003808_pt1 | contig 12282 bp, 9 predicted proteins | sample Coa_R1_8_FD_187155 | JGI IMG/M metagenome (GOLD analysis project Ga0209060, IMG submission 187155) | Surface soil microbial communities from Centralia Pennsylvania, which are recovering from an underground coalmine fire - Coalmine... | ecosystem: Environmental > Terrestrial > Soil > Unclassified...
GCAAGGACTGGTCCTCACCGAAGGTTTTTACTGGGATCACGACGACCGGTCGCGCGCCTTCGCCGAGCGCTTCCTCAAGCGCACCGGCCACATGCCGAGCATGATCCACGCCGGCACCTATTCGGCGACGCTCAGCTATCTCAAGGCGGTGAAGGCGGCCGGCACCAAGGATAGCGATGCGGTAGTCAAGAAGCTGAAAGAGCTGCCGGTCGACGACGCCTTTGCGCAAGGCAAGGTGCTGGAGAACGGTCGCATGGTCCACGACATGTATCTGTTCGAAGTCAAGAAGCCGTCCGAATCAAAGAAGCCGTGGGACTATTACAGGCAGCTTGCTGTCATTCCCGGGGACAAGGCGTTCTTCACTGCGAAAGAAAGCGGCTGCCCGCTGACGAAGTAGGTTGCGTCGGCCCGGCGAAAGCTGAGGCCTATAACCACAGGCGGACGTCATGAAACTCGACGTTCGCCTGTTTGCTTCTATCGAGGCTCCCCCTCAAATCGGTCGGTCTCAATACCCCGTCAATTCCAGATAGCCCACGCCCGTGTGCGTTCCATGAAAGCTGATCGGACCTTCCCAATAGGGAAAGCTCGTCGTGCCCATCCAGGCTTTTGGATTGAGCGGCACGCAATCGATCTCCACGGCAAGCGAGGGGATTGCGATGTGCCATTCGACGGGAAGCTTGTGCCCATCGATGTCAATGACCTGTTTCGGTTGCATGGCAATTTCGGCGGCCGCGAGTTGTCGGGATCCGCCGGACAAGATCCAGTTGCCGGACACGTAATTGTTGCCGCTCTTCTCCCGCATCCGGTAGAGCATCAGCTTCTCGCCGGTCTTGAAGTGGAGCCCAAACCAGTCCCAGCCGGTTTGGTCCGCTGCAAGCGGCTGGCTGCTCCACTCCCGATCCATCCAGGCTTGTCCGGTGACGTCGATCGGCAGGCCGTCGATGGCGATGTTGCCGATCACCGTAAAGAAGGGCTGACTGTAATAGTATGACGCCTGCTCTCGCTCCGATTTGCGGCTGTAGCCGCCGTCACCCTGCAAGACTAGCGGACGGTTAGCCTCAAGATGCAGCGCGTAGGAGAAATCGGTGCCGGCAGCGGTGAGATCGAGCGGCGAGACTGTCATCGCATCCATGCCGTCCGCTCCGCGCAATGCCCAGGAATCGATCCAGGCATGGAGCGGATTTGTTTCGACTCCGGCTTGGCCAACTCCGCCGCGTGCAAATGTCTCGCTGGTGCGGTGTGTATCGGCGCGTGTGACCGCAGCATGTGCCATCCAGATCTGCTGATTGGCCCATCCCTCGTCGTCTCCGCCGGGCGCGAGCCCTTGTGAAGACAGGGCTTGGCGAAAAAGCGTCCATTGCGAGCCGTAAGCCGCGCCATGCGCATCGACCAGGTTAGCCGTCACGTACCACCACTCGATGCGATAGTTTGGATGCGCGCCGTGATCGGCCGGAAAGGAGAAGCGCCTGCCGGGTGTGACTTGCGCAAATCCACGTGCGCTTTCGGCGAGCCCCGCAAAACCTTGCGCGAAAGCAGCCCCGCCTCCGAGGCCAAGCAGCGCTAGGCCGCCGATGGCAGCGCGACGCGTGAGCTTTGTATCACCGCTCGTTGGCAAAGATCTTCACCAGGTTTGCCGGCTGCATCCGCGCAAGGCGCACGACCGGCAACAATGTCGCGAGCAGCGAAGCCGCCATGGCAACGCCGAGGAGCTTGGCAAGTTGCAGCGGGAACACCTGGAACGGCAAGCGCCAGCCGAACGCCTTGACATTGACGATCGCGATCAGGCACCAGGCGACCAACAGCCCAAGCGGCAGCGCGAACAGCGCGGTGATCAGCGCAACCGACAGCGTCTTCGTCAGCTCGACCGCCGCCAGTTGACGCCGCGTCATGCCGATCGCCCACAGTGGCGCGAGCTGCGGCAGGCGCGAATTGGCGAGCGTGAGCAGGCTTGTCAGCAAGGCCACGCCGGCGACGGCGAGGGTAAAAGCGTTGAGCGCCGCGGTTACGGCAAAGGTGCGGTTGAAGATGCGCGTCGACTCCGCCTTTAAGGTCGCCTGGTCGATGAGGTTACGGCCGTCGAGGCCGAATTTGTCCGAAAGTGCGGCGATCAGCGCCGGCACGTCTTTTCGATTGAGCTGCAAGTTCAGCCGCGTTTGCGGCGCGCCGGGAAAATGCCGCGCGAGGGCTGCAACATTCACCGCGACTTGCCCCTTGGGATTGCCGTAATCGGCATAGATGCCGACAATTGCGAGCGGCCAATCGCCTAACGGCGTCGGCAGCGCGAGATGATCGCCGATCGCAAGCCTCGATCGCCGCGACAATTGCTCGCTGACAAAGCAGCCGTCCCCGGCGGCCAACCTGGCCCAGCCGCCGGCGGCCAATTGCAACAGCGGCCAATGATCACGATAGCTCTCGTGGTCGGGCAGGCCGAAAATCTCGATCGGCATGCCGTCCAACTGCGTCTCGGCACGGCCGCCCTGCAATACGGCATGAACTTCGGCGCGGCCCTTGAGCCATTCCTTGATTTCTGCCGCCTGCGTATCGTCCTGCGCGTTGAGATAGATGTCCGCCGCGAGCCGGCCGTCGAGCCAAATCCGAAAGGTCCGGCTGAACGTCTCGACCATGGTGGAGACGCCGACATTGACCGCGAGTGCAAGCAACAGTGCCATCAACGCAAGCGACAATCCCGATAGCTGCTGGCGGCTGTCGGCCCAAAACCACTCCGCGAGCGCGCGACGCGCATTGTGCTCGCCGAGCCAAAGTACACCTTCGAGGATCGCAGGCAGGATCAGCGCGGCGGCGAGCAAGAGGCCCGCGAGCACGCCAAATCCCGACATCAGGGAATCGCCGAACCACAATAGCCACGCCGCGACGCTACACGCGGCCAAAGCGAGCGCACCCTGAAACATCAGCCAGCGGCGTTGGGCCTGCTGCCAGGCCTGGGGTTGCGCGGTTGCAAGCAACGGCAGCCGGATCGCCTTGGCAAGGCTGGTTGCGGCCGCAATCAGCGCGCCGGCGACGCTGATGACGAGGCCGGCAATCCACCACTCCGGCTTGAGCGTCAGCTCGCCCGGAATCTGCGCGCCGTAGAGGCCGCGCAAGGACGCGGCGACATCGGGCAACAGAGTTGCCGCGATCAGGTAGCCGCACACCAGCCCGATGAGCCCGGCGACAAGTGCCAGCGAGACCAGCTCTGCGACCAGCACGATATTCAACAGGCGTGCGGAGACGCCGCACGCGCGCAGGGTTCGCAGCATCGGCAGGCGCTGCTCAAAGGCAAGCCCGATCGCCGAGTTGACGATGAACAGGCCGACCAGGAACGACAGCAGGCCGAACGCGGTGAGGTTGAGATGAAAGCTGTCCGTCAGGCGTTCGAGATCGCTCTCCGCGTCGGCTGCGACAAGGTGCAGCGTATTGCCCGCTACGCTTTCCAGCGGCTCGCGCGGGCCCTTGGCCTTGCCGATCAAGAGGCGCGAAATCTGGCCCGGCTTGTTCAGGAGCTTTTGCGCGATTCCGATATCGACCACCAGCACATCCCCGACGAGCTCCGGTTGCACCTGCAACGGCGGCAGTATCATTCCGCCGCTCGCCTCAGGCCGGGCGCCTTCAGGCAGATCGAGGTCCGCGAGCGTCTCCGGCGCGATCAGCGTTTGCCCGGGCGGGGTGATGAAAGCCTGCAATCCCGTTCGCCCGACGGTCGGCGCGTTACCGACCTCGGTCGGCAGGGTCACCGGCTCGATCCCGAGCAGGCGATAAGAGCGCCCGCCGATTTGCACGCGGCCCTCCAGCACCGGCGAGACCGGCCAGCCCGCCCGCCTCAATTTGGCGAAGAGCGATTGCGGAATGGTCGCGCTGCGCCCGACCAGTGTAGGGGTCCTTGTGCCGCCAAACACCGCCGCGGCGCGGTCGTAGGAGTTGCGGGCTTGCTGGTTCAGCGCCTGCACGCCGCTCCACAGCGCCGTCGCTGAAATCAGCCCGATTAGCAGCGTCGCCAACTGCATCGGATGACGCCGCCAATGACTCAAGAGCACGGCAAGAATCCAGATCGCGCGCCTCATGTGATGAGCCCCGCATGCAGCGTAACCCGCCGGTCCAGCATGGCGGCGAGTCGTATCGAGTGGGTGACCATCAGGAAGCCGCAGCCGGTCGCCGCTACAAGTTGGTGCGCCAGCGCCAGCACATCGTCGGCGCTTGCCTCGTCGAGGTTGCCGGTCGGCTCGTCGGCGAGCAGCAGCGCGGGCTTGGTCGCGAGCGCCCGGCCGATCGCGACGCGCTGCTGTTGGCCGCCCGACAATTGCTCAGGATAGCGCTTCAGGAGCTGCGCAAGCCCAAGTCGTTCCACCAGTTCGTTATGCCAGACGGCATCGTGCCGGCCGGCGATGCGCGACTGAAACGCGAGGTTGTCGGCAACGTTCAGGCTTGGGATCAGATTGAACTGCTGGAACACCAATCCCAACCGATCGCGACGCAGCGCCGCGCGGCCGGAATCGTTGAGATCGGTGATCGAGGCGTCGCCGAGCCTGATCTCGCCGCTGTCGGCGGAATCCAGCCCGGCGATCAGATGCAACAGCGTGCTTTTGCCCGAGCCGGATTCGCCCGTCAGCGCCACGCGCTCGCCTGGCGCGACATCGAGATTCACCCCCCGCAGCACCTCGTTCCGCTCGCCGCCCGAGCGATAGGTTTTGGTCAGGTTGCGAACGGAGAGCATGCGGGCCGAGCAATCTCCTCAAACCGGCTTCTGGAATTTCAACACGAACTCATCGACCGGAACGGCCGGCTTGAACACCTTGTCATCCCGGGGATCCTCGGGATGATGTAGAAAATCGCCCTCGGCCACGAGCTTGAAACCGGCCGCTTCGATCTCCTGGCGCAGCGTCGCCTCCTCGATTCGGTGCAAGGTGTGAGCCACGCTGATGCCGTCGCCCGCCTTTGCCGAATGGTCGGCGATGATGAGATACCCGCCGGGCTTGAGTGCCGCGAACATCTTCTGGTTCATCTTGGCTCGATCGACCGGCATGTAGGTTACGTCATGATAGGCAAAGAAGAAGGTGATCATGTCAAGGTTGGCAACATCGGGTGGGATCGGATCGTCGAAATCCCGGATTACATGCACGACATTTTTCATCGCACCCTTTTGCGCACGCGTGTCGAACTTGTCCTTGACGAAGCGCTCGATGATGGATGACGGGTCCTGTGCGTAGACCACGCCGGTGGGACCGACTGCGCGGGCGATGAGCTCCGTGCTGTAGCCGGCATTCGCCTCCATATCCAGCACCTTCATGCCGGTCGTGACGCCGGCAAAGGCCAGCATTTTGGCGGGCTGCCGGCGCTGATCGGTCTGGCGGTCGGCGTCGCTGCGATCGGGTGCGGCGACGATGGCCTCATAGTCGGGCGCTTGGCTTGCCTGCGGCGCTTGGCCCGCCTGCTGCGCCAGGGCCGGCGACAGCGCAAGAATGAACAACGCGAGCACACCGGCCGCGCGGTGAAAGGTCGATCCAACCATGACAACTCCTTGGGCGCTTTCTTCAGTCACGCGCCGATTGATACCAAGCCTACGGTGACAGATCACGGTCTCAATGATGTGACGACGCGATCGTGATCTGCCAGACCGGTTGCAGGATCGTCTTGCGACAGCGTCAGGCGGTGTCCCGGCCGTCGGAATCGAGGTGCTGTGCACGCGACCGCGGGTCGAAATGTCCCGTTGCATTGCCGACGACCGCGTGGTCAGCTTGTCCGAATGCTCGCCCGAACGGGCCAAACGACTCACTTCACGGGGAAGGACGATGGCCGCGCAACCGACGCCTGAGGCATTGGCCAAGGAGACGCCCGGGGAGACTCCCAAGGGTGCCTGGAAGATCACCTTTTTGTTGTTTCTGTTCATGCTGGTAAATTTCGCCGACAAGATCGTGGTCGGCCTTGCCGGCGTGCCGATCATGACCGAGTTAGGGCTCCAGCCCGCGCAGTTCGGTCTGCTGGGCTCGTCGTTCTTCTTCCTGTTCTCGATCTCGGCCATTATCATCGGCTTCGTCGTCAATCGCGTCCCGACGCGCTGGGTGCTGCTGGTGTTGGCGACGGTCTGGGCGCTGGCACAGTTTCCAATGGTTGGCACGATCGGTCTCACCACCCTTCTGATCTGCCGCGTGATCCTCGGCGCTGGTGAGGGCCCCGCGTTCTCGGTAGCGGCGCATGCGATCTACAAATGGTTTCCCGACGAGAAGCGAACGCTGCCGACCGCCATCCTCTCCCAGGGGTCAGCCTTCGGCGTGATCGTCGCGGTGCCCGCGCTCAATTGGGTCGTGGTCAATTACGGTTGGCACTACGCTTTCGGTGCGCTTGGCGTGGTCGGTCTGATGTGGGTGGTGACCTGGCTGATTCTCGGCGAGGAGGGGCCGCTCGTCGAAACCAAGGCGCAGGCCGCCGAGGCCAGGATTCCCTATTTCAGGCTGCTGACCTCGCGCACCTTCGTCGGCTGCGTTGCCGCCACCTTCGGCGCCTATTGGGCTCTGTCCCTGGGACTGACCTGGTTCACGCCCTTTATCGTCCAGGGGCTGGGCTTCACGCAGCAGCAGGCCGGATTCGTTTCGATCCTGCCCTGGGTGTTCGGCGCCATGGTGGTGCTGTTCACCGGCTGGTTCTCGCAATTCCTGATGGCGCGCGGCGTTTCAACCCGCGGCGCACGCGGTGTGCTCGGTGCCGCCCCCCTGGTCGCCGGCGGCGCGATTCTCGGGATGCTGCCCTATGTCCATGGCTCGTCCGCTCTATTGATCGCGCTGCTCGTGATTGGCTCCGGCCTGTGCGGATCGATCTATGTGGTGTGTCCGCCGATGCTGGGCGAGTTCACGCCGGTGTCGCAGCGCGGCGCCGTGATCGCGATCTATGGCGCGATCTATACGCTTGCCGGCATCATCGCGCCGGCCAAGATGGGCAGCGTGATCCAGCACGCAGCCGCGATGTATGAGGGCTACATGATGGGTTTCACCATCAACGCGGCTATCCTGATCTCGTCCGGGGTGCTTGGCCTCCTCTTGCTCTGGCCCAACACGGAGCGAGCGCGGCTCAGTCAATTTGCGCGAGGCGTATCGGAAATGAGGCTGCGGCCTTTGGCAGGCGAGTAGTCGACCGGATCGAGCAAGGCAGGCTGGGGTACGGGGAAGCGCGCCCGTTACCCATCCCGTACAGCGATCAACCCGCCGCCGCCCCGAATTCCGCCCGGCCCTGCGCGCCACGCAGCAAGCGGCCCGGACGCGCGCCGGTCGCCACCCCATCGCGCCGCGTCACTACGCCGGAGACGATGGTGACGTCATAGCCGTCGACCTGCTGCAGCAACCGCCGGCCGCCGACCGGCAGGTCGTAATGCACCTTCGGTGGATGCAGATGCAGGCGGTCATAGTCGATGACATTGACGTCCGCCTTGAAGCCGGGGGCGATCACGCCGCGGTCGTGGAGCCCGACCGAGAGCGCAGTTTTGCGCGATTGCACCGCCACCACGAACGGGATCGAGAGCTTCTCGCCGCGCTTGCGGTCGCGCGTCCAGTGCGTGAGCAGATAGGTCGGGAAACTCGCATCGCAAATGATCCCGCAATGCGCGCCGCCGTCGGACAGGCCCGGAACCGAACGTGGATCGGTGAGCATCTCGCGCGTCGAATCGAGATTGCCGTCCACGTAATTGAGGAACGGTACGTACAGCATGCCACGGCCGTCGTCCGACAGCATCGCATCATAGGCCAACTCCTCAGGCACCTTGCCCAGCCGCCGCGCCTGCGGGCCGAGCGCGTTCTCCATCGGCTGCTCGTAATCCGGGGGATCGCCGAGCAGGTAGATCTTTTCGTAGTTCGGCCGGAAGAACAGGGGATCGTCGGTTGCGCTTGCGCTCTCGCTCAGGATCGCCGCGCGCACTTCGCTCTGGCGGAGCCGCGCGACGCGCTCAGCGAGCGGCAGGTCGGCGATGGCCTTGTAGCTCGGATGGGTCTGGAACGGATTGCGTGACAGCTCGAGCCCAAGCAAAAGCCCGACCGGCCGGGCGGCAATCTGGGCCGTGATCTGAAGCCCACGGGCAGCGGCGGCATTGATCTCAGCCAGCGTCTGCCGGTAGCGCCGAGGCGCCTTGTCGTTCTGGGTGATCGAGAAGGTGATCGGGCATTTTGTATTCTCCGCCACGCGCAACATCATCGGCAGGTCTTCGTGGATAGTGGAGAGGTCGAGCACGAATTGCAGCACGCTCGCGCCCGCGCCTTGCATCGCGCCGGCGATCGCGGTCAGCTCATCCTCGCCGGCCTTCAAGGTCGGCGTGAAATCGCCGGTCGAGGTGCGGTGGTTCAGCGTGCGCGAGGTGGAAAAGCCGAGCGCGCCGGCGCGCACCGCTTCGGCAGCGAGCTTGGCCATGACCTTGTTGTCGTCCGCTGTGGAGGGATCGCGCCGCGCGCCGCGCTCGCCCATGACATAGACGCGGAGTGCCGCGTGCGGCAGCTGCGCGCCGATGTCGATGTCGAAATTACGCTTCGACAGCCAGTTCATGTAGTCCGGAAAGCTTTCCCACGCCCAGGGGATGCCGGCGCTCAACACCGGCTCGGGAATGTCCTCAACGCCTTCCATGAGCTGGATCAGCCGCAAATGGTCCTCCGGCTTGCAGGGCGCAAAGCCGACGACGCAATTGCCCATGATCGCGCTGGTGACGCCGTTCTGGGAGGAGGGTGTGATGTCGTGGCTCCAGGTGACCTGGCCGTCATAATGGGTGTGGACGTCGACAAAGCCGGGCGTAACCAGCTTGCCCTTGGCGTCGATCTCTTCCTTGCCCTTTCCCAAGACCTTGCCGATCTCGGTGATGCGGCCATCCTTGATGGCGACGTCGGCTTCGAACAATTCGCCGCCGCGGCCGTCGGCAATGTTGCCTCCACGGATCACAAGGTCAGCATTGGTCACGGCGCTTCATCCCATCTTGATGTTGTTGGGCCCGCATCATCCGCTGACCTTGTTGTCTGTCAACGTCGAAAGGTGGGGCTCAGGACTGCAACAGCCTCTGCTCAGCTCCCCCGGCCGCTTTTTGCGGGCTGCGATCGGTCAAGAGTGCAAGCAGCACGGTGGCGATCATGAAGGCGGCGGAGACGCCGAACACCCAATGCGGCATGTTTCGATCCATGATCCAGCCAAACAGAATCGGGCTCAAAATGCCGCTGAAATTGAAGCCGGTGGAGACGAGGCCGAAAGCGCGTCCCGCGGCGCCCGCGGGCGCGGCGGCGCGCACCAGCATATCTCGGGACGGCGCGATGACCCCGCCGAGGAAACCCGCCGCCGTCATCGCCGCGACCAGCAGAACCGGAGGTAGGATGACGGTGGCAATGAGGATGACGATTGCCGCCTCGATGATGAAGCAGCCGGCGGCAACCTGGCCGTGGCGGCGGGTGCGATCGGCAAGAAAGCCGCCGAACAGCACACCGACCGCGCTCGCGCCGAGGAACGCGGTGAGTGCGATATTGGCAGTCGAAAACTTTTCGCCGTAGCCGTTCATCAGGGCCACCACGCCGAAATTGTTGATGCCGGCCGATGACAAGCCGAGCAGCATGAAGAAGATCGTCAGCATGATGAGCGCCGGCGTCATGACACTGACTTTTGCGGCTTCCGTGCCATCTTGCCTGTGCTTGCCCCCGGCATCGGGTACGCCGATCGTCATCAACAAGAAGGCGATCATCAGTCCCATCATGCCCGAGACCATCAGCGCGCCGCTACCGCCAACCGTTGTCACCAGTGCAGCGACGATGGCGGGCGCCACCGCGCCGCCGACGAAGCCCGCAAAGGTATGGATCGAAAAAGCACGGCCCATCCGCGCGTCGTCCATATGTTCGGAGAGGATCGCATAATCGCAGGGATGATACACGCTGTTTGCAATGCCGATGAGCACCGCGCACGCGATCAGCCAGGAGTAAGTCAGGTGGAAGGCGAGCAGGATGAAGGCGCCGCCATGAAGGCACAGGCCCAGAAGCAAGATTTTGCGTGCGCCGAGATGGTCGACGATATAGCCGATCGGGGTTTGGGTGAGGCCCGAAACCACCGCGGACACGGTTATTGCAAAGCCGAGCTCGATATAGCCGACGCCGAGCTGCTGCTTCAGAAACGGAAACAGCATCGGCAGCACGAGCAAATAATAGTGGCTGACCCAATGGGCGAGAGAGATCAGCGAGAGCGTGCGCAGCGCGGTATCTGATTTCGCCTGCTGCGGCGAGGCGAGTACGTCGGTCATCGTGACTTTCGAGTTCAATTTGTGGCTATTGGTCCGATTCTGACATTCGCATCCCTTCTCGGCAGCCACCTTGCGAATGTCGGAATCAAAGGACCACTAGCAAAAATATCGATGCGAGTGGAGCTTTGGATTTGACGTTCGCATGAGGGAATCGCGGTAGACGGATAGCGAACGTCAAATCCGCTCCACTGGCGGACTATCGGCGAGAGGTGGTTATTTGTCCATGAATGCAGCCGCATGGCAGCCCTCGCGCGAGACCTGAAAATCCGGGTGCGGTGCACCAAACGAGGCGACAAAGCGATCGAAGTGAGTGCAGAGCCGGGACCAAAACCACAGGCGTTTGCGGCAGCGATGACTTGCCGATGTACTGCCTTCGGAACGATAGATCACGCGGTTTGGGGCCCGGCTTTCGCCGGGACGACGTGGGAGAACTGCTCGGAACCCTTCACAGCGGCTCGTCGTCGTTGCCGTAGCGGTCGAGTTTCGGGGTGGCCATATCGCCGTCCTCAAAATCGTCGGTCTCCGCCGCCGGAGCCATCGGCGTTTTCGACTTGTCCTGAGCTTTCTCCCGAGCCGTCTTCGGAGGCATGCTTGTCCTGTCATTTTTGCCCATCACGATCTCCCCTGATTCGATCGCATCGAACTCACTAGTGGTCCGATGCGAACATTCGCTACCCTTCTCGGCAGGCGCGTTTGCGAATGTTGGCATCAAAGGACCACTCAAAAATTATTTGACCTAGTGGAGCTTTGGATTTGACGTTCGCATACGGGACTCGCGGCGGATGGGTAGCGAACGTCAAATCCGCTCCACTAGCCGGGAAGCACCGGCCCGCCGACCTTCTTCCACGCATCCATGCCGCCGGCCACATGCGCGGTGTTGGCGAGGCCAGCTTCCTTGGCGGCCTTGACCGCCATCGCAGAACGCTCGCCGAAGGCGCAGAAGAATACGATGCGCCGTCCGCTTGCGGCCGCCACCTCTCGCAGCATGCCGCCTGGTTTCAGGTTTTCCTCAATCGACGGGTAGGGCGCATGCAGCGCGCCTGCGAGCACGCCATGCTTTGAGCGCTCACCCGCCTCGCGCAGATCGACGAGGAGGATGTCGGGGCGGCCGAGACCTGCGATCGCCTCCTGTGCGGTCAGTGCCAGTCCCTGTCTGGTAAGTTCCTCCTGATGCAGGCCGACATGCATATTGGCGGGCACCGCGACATCCATCATCTTCGGATTGGGCAGTTTCAGGTTCGCCATCAGCTCGACGTATTCATCGACCGAGCGCACCTGGAGCCTGGGATTGTAGCGTCTCTCCTCGCCGATGGTGGAGACGGTGTCGCCCTTGTAGTCGTGGGCGGGAAACACCAGCGTCTCATCGGGCAGCTTCAAGAGACGATTGAAGATCGAATCGTATTGCGCCTGCGCGCTGCCGTTCTGGAAATCAGTGCGACCGGTGCCGCGGATCAACAGCGTATCGCCGGTGAAGACGCGGTCGCCGAGGAGAAAACTATAGGAGTCGTCGGTATGACCGGGCGTGTACATGACATCGAGCGTGATACCCTCGATCGTCACCCTGTCGCCATCGGCAACGCGCATCGACACCACGTCGGCCTGACTCTGCTCGCCCATGATGGTGATGCAATGGGTACGGTCGCGCAGCTCGCCGAGGGCTGTGACGTGATCGGCGTGCAGATGCGTGTCGACCGCCTTGACCAGCTTCAGATCAAGCTCGCGCAGCAATTGGCAGTAGCGGTCGGCCTTCTCCAGCACGGGGTCGAGAATGACGGCTTCACCGCCGGCGCGGCTGGCGAGCAGGTAAGTGTAGGTGCCCGAGACGCTGTCGAAGAGTTGGCGAAAGATCATCGTTTTACCCCTTCGATGTTCGCAATCCTAGCATATCACGGCTTGACGTAACTCCAGCCCGCCTCCTGCAATTCCATCAAATGCACGACACCAGAGGGGACGACGGTCGCATCGCTCAGGATGGGGATCGGATGGCCCTCGCGCTTTTCCATGCCCTGTTTTGTGACGTTGCAGGCCGAAAACTGGATCTTGCCCGG
>Ga0209060_10003809_pt1 | contig 12277 bp, 10 predicted proteins | sample Coa_R1_8_FD_187155 | JGI IMG/M metagenome (GOLD analysis project Ga0209060, IMG submission 187155) | Surface soil microbial communities from Centralia Pennsylvania, which are recovering from an underground coalmine fire - Coalmine... | ecosystem: Environmental > Terrestrial > Soil >...
CCCGAGCAGGAGCTCTCCTCTCTGGCTTGCAGCGCCTGACCTCAAGCCTGCCAAAAATTGTAGTGCCGACTTTTCGGCTAAGCCATTGTTTTACCTACAGCCGATAGCCGAATCTGCGCAAGTTGGGCTAAGCCCCGGCCGAAGATGTGCAAGCAACCGCAGGGCACCTATGCGCCCGCGGGTTGGCCCACTCCCATTCGGAGATGGCAAGGTCTTTCTCCGGCGCTCTTTGCCTCTCCCGACGGGGAGACGTGAAGACCTTCTCGCTCAACCTTATCGTAAAATGCGTTATGCGCTGCGACCGCGCCTGAAATCACGCAAGGCGCCGCGACCGAAGAGGATCGCGATGGCGCCGCCGTAAACGGCGGCGCCGAGGGCGCAAAGGATGCCGAGCGCCGCCACGAACCGGACTGCGCCGAGCGCGTCGCACTCCCGCATCGCCGGTCCGGCCGCCACGAGCAGCGCCGCGGCGAGCGCCAGGCCGCTGAGGGCGAGCTTGATGACCGAGGACTGCAGGCGATCATCGAACGAGATGAGGCCACGGCGCTTCGCAAACCAGACAAGCAGAATGAAATTCACCCATACGCCGATCGAAGTCGCAAACGCGAGCCCGACCTGCGCATAGCGATCCATCAACAGGATCTTCAGTGCGATATTGATGATGACCGAAACCGCCAAGGCCTTGACCGGCGTCGCCGTGTCGCCGCGGGCGAGAAACGTTGCTGACACTGCGCGCAGAAGGACAAACGGCAACAGTCCGATCGCATAGGCGGCGAGCGTTGCGCCCGCAGCCGCCGCATCGGCCGCCGTGAATGCGCCGCGGGAGAACAGCGCCAGCATGATGAGATCGGGCACGATGGAGAACGCGGCGACGCAGGGAATCGACAACATGAGCGCAAGCTCGATGGCGCGATCCTGTGCACGGCTCGCGCCCCGTTCGTCGCCCACCGCAATTCGGCGCGCCATTTCGGGCAGCAGGACCGTGCCGACCGCGATGCCGATCACCCCGATGGGCAACTGGTTGATCCGGTCGGCGTAATAGAGCGCCGACACCGCACCGGCAGCCAGGAAGCTCGCGATGATGGTGTCGGCGAATAGCGCGATCTGAGTCCCGGCCGAACCCAGCACCGCGGGCCCGAGCGCCCTGAAAAACCGCCGGACGTCGTCGTCAAGACGCAAGCTGCGAAATCTCGGCAATCCTTCGTCACGATGAAGATCCGCCGCCACCATCGCGGCCTCAAGACAGCCGGCGATGAAAACGCCCCAGGCCGCCGCATGGCCGGCGGTGGGAAAAAACGCGGCGAGCGCCAGCGTCGCCATCATGGACAGATTGAGAAGAATGGGCGCCGCCGCCGGCGAGGCGAACCGCTGCAGCGCGTTGAGAATGCCGCCGTAAAGCGTCACCAGCGTGACCAGCAGCAAATACGGAAACGTGATGCGGGTGAGTTCGACCGCGAGGGCGAAGCGCTCGGGGTCCGCGCTGAACCCAGGAGCGAGCAGCGAAATCACCTCCGGGGTGAACAGGAGCGCGACAGCGAGCAGCAGCCCCTCTGCGGCGAACAGCATGGTGAAAACGCGGTCGGCAAAGAGCCCCGCGGGAGCGCCGCCACGCTCGCCGCGAATGCGCGCATAGGCCGGAACGAAGGCCGCATTGAACGCACCCTCGGCGAAAATGGCGCGAAAATGATTGGGCAAGCGCAAGGCGATGAAGAATGCGTCCGCCGCCGGACCGGCGCCAAGGATCGCCGCCAGCATGATGTCGCGCAGGAATCCGGTGACGCGCGAAACGAGCGTCAGGCCGCCGACAGTCATGATGCGTTTGAGCATGCGAGTCTTGTAGTTAACCGCAGGGTTGGAAAAAGCGAAGCGTGTCTACCACCGAATTAACCCGCACGCTCACGGAGCGTTGCATGGTTGCAGTGGACTTCGCTCTGAGCCTGTCGAAGAGCGCCACCCTGCGCGCTAACTGGCGGCTTTGCTGCGTTCGACCCATCCTGCGAGGAGATCGAAACGCCCCCTACCCGCCGACCGCCCGCCGGACAGCGGCGATAATGCGGTCCTGCGTGACGTCGTCAAGATAGGCATGCATCGGCAGGCTGATAACCTCCTCGGCAACGAGGTCGCAGACCGGCAAGCCCGCGGGGTCGGCGGGAAAATAGCGGTATGCCTCCTGACGATGCAGCGGCTTCGGATAATAGATCGCGGTCGGAATCCCTTGCGCCTTGAGGGCCGCCGCGAAGGCTGCGCGGCGGCCGGGCTTGACGCGGATCGTGTATTGCGCCCACACCGACGTCATGCCGTTCGGCACGGTCGGGACTTTCACCACATCGGATAGCTGCTGCGAATAGCGTCGCGCGATCCGATCGCGTTCGGCGATCTCCTCGGGAAAGACCTTGAGCTTCTCGATCAGCACCGCTGCCTGGATGGTGTCGAGGCGCGCTGTGAGGCCGATCCGCACGTTGTCGTAGCGGTCGGCACCCTCCCCGTGGCTGCGCAGGCTCAGGAGGAGATCGCGCATGTCGTCGTCGTCGGTAAACACCGCGCCGCCGTCGCCATAGCAGCCGAGCGGTTTGGCGGGGAAGAAGCTGGTGGCTGTAGCATCCGCGAGCGTGCCCAGTCGGCGATTGCCGACCATGCCGCCGAATGCCTGAGCGGCGTCGTCGAGCACGAACAGCTTCTCGGCGGCGGCGAGCGCATTGATGGCGGCAAAGTCGGCCGGCAGTCCGAACAGGTCGACCGCAACGATCATGCGCGGATTGAGGCCGGCCTGGCGCGCCGCCGCAATCGCGCGCGCAGCGCTGTTGGCCGCGATGTTGAAGGTCGCGGCGTCGATGTCTGCAAAAACCGGCGTGGCGCCGACGCGCGCCACGACCTCGGCAGTCGCACAGAACGTGAAGCTCGGGCAGATCACGGCATCGCCGGGGCCTATACCCTTGGCCATCAGGACCATCAGCAGGGCATCGGTGCCGCTCGCACAGGTCACCGCATGGCGAGCGCCGCAAAACCCCGCCAGCGCCCCTTCAAGTTCTCGCACCTCGGGACCGAGAATGAACTGGCAGTGTTCGAGCACGCGCGCGACCGCTGCGTCGATGCGGCCTCCAAGCCGTTGGCGCTGGGCTGCGACGTCGATGAACGGAATCGGGACGGCGTCGAGCCGGGCGTGCTGGTTCATGACGAAAACGGATTCCGATCGGTGTGCGTCACATATTAGCCGTCGCCGCCGGGCTTGTCCCGGCGACGCCGAATTTCTAAGGCACTGAGCAGGAACAATCGCGGCGGCCGGGACAAGCCCGGCCAGGACGAATGCAAGGGTGGTTTACCATGATGACGGGGAGTCCGCTCCACTTCATCACTCAGCGAACGCGGCGCGGGCTCGCCGCTGGCCTGGAATGGCCTTGATGTAGGGCGCCGATTTCGGCGCGACTGCAGCGTCCGCGCGGCCATTGAGGCACTGGATCGCGACGGCGAGGCTCGCCACGCCATCCTCGCCGGTCACCGGCGGCGGCGTGCCTTCGCGAATGGCTTTGACGAAGGCCGCAAGTTCAGCGCGCAGCGGCTCGGCATGCCCGACGGAGAGATGCCGCATCGAATAGCTGCCATCAGACTGGAATCCGTAGCACTCGGTGACCTGGCGCGTGAGCAGATCGCCGATCACGTATTTCCCCTTGGTGGCGACATGAACGGTGCGCGCCTTGAAGGGCGTAAGCCAATTGGTATTGATGTGGGCAAGGACGCCCGACGCGGTGCGGAACTGCAGGAGCGCGATGTCCTCGCGCTCGGCCATGGCGTTGGAGAGCTGTGGCTGCACTTCGACGATCTTTGAGCGCGTGAACCAGCAGATCAGATCAATATCGTGGACGGCGAGATCAATCACCACGCCGACATTCGACATGCGGGGCGGGAAGGGGCCGACGCGGGTAATGGCGATCGAGAGGATATCCTCGCTGCGGATAGCCTCCGCAATGGCCTGCACGGCGGGGTTGAAGCGTTCCACATGGCCGACCATCAGAGTGCGGCCGGCGCGGCGCGCCGCTTTGATGATCTCCTCGCCTTCGGAGACCGTCGAGGCGATGGGCTTCTCCACCAGAACATGCACGCCGCGTGCAATACAGGCGAGCGCAATATCGCGGTGAAGATGTGTCGGCGCTGCAATCGTGACCGCATCGACCCCACAATCGAGCAGCTCGTCGACCGAAGCCAGCGCCGGGCACCCGAGGGTGCCGCCAACGAAATGCGCCCGCTTGCGGTCCGAATCAGCAACCCCCGCAAGCTCGACGCCGGGGAACTCCGACAAGACGCGCGCATGGTTTGCGCCCATCACTCCGACGCCCACGACGCCCACCCGCATGACGCGGGAGGCGTTGATTTTCGCGGCTTGCAGCATCATTCCACCCCAGCCCAGGAGCATCCCCAGGGTAAGAGCGTCCCCGGAAAGCTTAATCCTTGGAAAGCCGAATCCGAAAAGCTCAAGATTCGGCGCGCCCCAGGCGACCACCTAGCACGGCTTTGGCCCGCTTGCGACTGGGCGCAAGGACAAATTCGAACACGTTTTGATTCAGTACGTTACGGTTAACTCCCGGTTAGCGCGCGGGGAGATCGGCCACGTCCGGCCGTCACCTGTTCCCCTTGGAAAGAGGTGATGGCCGCGGCTGCATTGCTAGCCCTCGGATGGCAAAGCGGGGCCGGCCTAATCGGGAAATGCCCTAAAGCTCGCCAGTGGAGCAAATACGGCCTGGCGTGCTCTGCGAAACGTGGCTTCCGCCATCCGCAGAGGCCTGATCGCACGCTGGAAGATGTTTTTTACGATCGTAAGCTCCGAGGACTCAAGCAGCGCCCGGCCGCCAAGATGAAGGATCGCTTCCACCTCGGCCATGTTCGAGGGCATGACCGCAATCGTCTGCGGTCTCTCTCGGTGAAACCACAGCGGCACGGTCAGGCTCAGGACACCGACCTGGTAGGCAGTTAACTGCTCTCTTTTCCACCAGGTATCCGGAATTTCCGCGAACAGCGAATTCTTGGCGGGGACGGCCGGGCGCCAGCTTTTCAGCGCCGTCCAAAAGCGCTGGGCGCCGTCGTCCCATTTCCGCGCTTTCCAGTGCAACGGATGGACCTTGTGGGTCAGTAACGGCAGCGCCAGCGTCTCGATGCGCGCGCCGCAAGCTTCGCAGGCCAGTGGAAACCAGTAGTCCCACCACGAGTCGCCGATGGAAAAGCCTGCATCGTGTGCGGGCATAGTTGCGCTATCGAAAAAATAGGCATCGAAACCATGCCGCACGGCGGCAGGTTTGAGGTCGGAAACATCAAGCCGCCACGCAAGCAGCGCGCGGCCTTCCAGCTGTCTCTGCAGGTTCGCGGCGAGCCCCGGATAGCCGACGATCCGGCAATCGCTGTTGATGATGCCGGCGAACCGGCAGGCGCGCTCGCGGATCGCCGAGAAGAACGCGCCGATTCGCGGTTTCCCGTCGGAAGCCATGACACTGAGTTCGATCGGCAGGTCGAGCGTTCTCAGCGTTTCGGCCTCTGCTGGCCCATTGACTGCTACGGCTTCGAATCCGGCGACGCGCCATGAGTTCAGGCAATCCCGCAGGTAGGTAACGGCTTCAGCATCCGCTGGCGGCCGAATGGATGTAAAGAGCTGTATCATCCGCTTCCCCAGGGTCGCGCGCAGACTCGCCTAGATTTTCAGAAAGTCAAGGCGGTCGTCGCCTCCCCTCTTGCCGGGCCGCCTGCCGCCGGCGTCCGAGTCCATTGCGCAGGAACGCGCCCGCAATTGTCATCCATCGCCCGGGATCGCGGTGAAGCTCACGCGCCATCGCCCACAGCCAGCTCCGCGACGGATCGCCTCCGAACTTGCGAAGCATGCTGACGGCCTGTCTGCGCGCTTCCTGACGCAACAGTAACCCGACACCTTTGGGGCTTTGCATCGTCTGCAGCGTTTCCCGCAGATCCTGCCAAACGCCGTTGGGCCGCGCGAGTTCGCCGCTTGATATGCGGCGATGAGTGCTGATCAGCGCATCCGCGACCTGACATGCCATGTCCGCGAAGCTGAATTTAGGGGCTTGCACGGCGCCACGGGCAATGAAGGCTTCGCGCACGCTGGGCTGGCACAGGCGCTCGATGGCCTCAGCCATGCCGGCGGGATCGTCCTCGCCCACGAACAATGCTGCGTCGCCGGCAATTTCCGCGATTGAGGAGTTTCGGCATGTCACCACCGGCGCTCCGCATGCCATTGCCTCGAGCACCGGCATGCCGAAGCCTTCGTAGCGCGATGGATAGAGGAACGCATGCGCCCCGCCGTAGGCGGCGCGCAATTCCTCATCGTCGAGCTTCAGCCGGATTATGCGCGTTTTCGGCGCCAGGGCCGCGAGCCCCGTCTCGACAACCGCGCTGCCGCCGACGCAGACGAGCGTAAACCGCGACGGGTCGGGCAGCCGACTCATCGCATCGAATGCCAGTTTGCCGTTTTTGTAGCCGTCGACCCCCACGCGGTCGCCGACCATCAGAACATAAGGTTGCCCGGACAGGCGATGCTTGCTTCGAAACGACGTGATCTCATTCGGGGAAGGCGGATAGAAGCTCTTCCAGACGCCACAATGCGCGACGTACGTGCTGCCTTCCGGCAGGCCGTAGATGCGTTCGAGATCGCGGGCGGAGTTCTGGGAAATCATCAGCCGCGCGGAGGCATGCAGGATCGCGCGGCGTTTCTCCCGCCAGCTTTCCTGCGAGAGGTCGGCCCCGATCATTTCGGGAATCATGTCGTAGCCGAAAAAAAACGACGGCGTGGCAGTGGGCGTCGTGTAGTAGGTCGAGACAAATAAATCGGCTTCGAGTTCACGGCAGATCTGTTCGAGCGCAAGACTGTCGGCGCCCGTCCGCGCGTAGTCGTGCGGAGCAATTTTTTTGCAATGAAGACCTTGCATTCGCGGCGCGCCGCCGCCGCGGTCGAGGAAAACGATGTGCCGGATGAAACCGGATTTAGCCCATTCCTCGAACAATGCCGTCCAAACGCGGGCAATGCCGGATGACGCGTACTGAAAAAAAATCCCGTCGACCGCAATGCGCAGCTCCCGCACCGCATCCGTTCGATCGTCGCGGCATTGCATCGGAGACATTGAAGAAAGCCGCCGGGTTAAGTCAGGCCCGCAACCTCATCGCGAGGCCACGCAAATACCCCCACAGACGCGTGCGCTCAAGAAACGGTCGCGCCGGCGCGATCACGGCGCCAAGTTTCAGATACATTCTGTCGAGCAGAGCGAACCGGGAAAGCCGGTACAGGTACGCCTCCTCGAACTCATCGGCCTCGCAGCACGGCTCGACCGTCACCGGATGACGAAGCGGAAATCCGATAGCGCGGCTTGGCACAATATAACGCTGATCGACAGTCAATGTGTGTGTCGCCCCCGCACCAAACCCGATATTGGTGACGAGGTTAACATCGGGCACGATCGAGAGGCCGTTCCGCGCCATAATGCAATACACCCATTGGTAATCCCAGGTGTCGATCTTGCCAGCCATCACTGCGTCGAAACAGTCGCGCCAGCGAAGTCCCATCACTGGGTTTTTCGTAACCGCATTGATCCATTGCGTGCGCCGCCGTTGACGCCAGTCGCTCATGGTAAAATCGTAATGCCGCCAGGCGCGACGCCAAGTGGCCCAGCCCCAGCAATGGACCAGCTGCGAGAAATAGTAGCTGTTCGGCGTGCGGCTTGCCCCATTTTGGAAATTATCGCCCGAGATCATCATAATCCGCTCGTCGGCGCGATACCGCTCGAGCAGTTCGACGCAATAGGGAAAGAAGCTCGGATCGGGCAAGCAATCATCCTCAAGGATAATCGCCTCTTCTACGTGTGCGAACGCCCAGTCCAGTCCGCTAGAAACGCGGCGGCCACAACCCATGTTGACGTCGGAAAAATTCCGCAGCACATGGCACGGCCAATCGACGTCGTCGATGACGCTGCGCGTTTTCCCGCACAACTCCTCCTCGCCTGCTCGCCCCAGGCGGGGACCGTCGGCCACCACGAGCAGGCGCGCCGGGCGCGCGGCGCGGATGGCTGCGAAGATCCGAGCCGTCTGCTCAGGCCGGTTGAAAATGAGAAAAACGACCGGAGACTGGATCATTTGTCGAATCCGTACCGCCTGGGATATGTGGACGTCTCGCCGCTACTTGCCTCGCGCGTCACGGGAGCGCTTTACGGAAAGCGGCAGCTTTATGCGAACGGCGTCGCGGGAGGGGAAAGATGAATGTAGTCAACGATTTGAGAAACGTCTTACGATTGGTGAAGCCAAACCGTCGACCCTTCAGCGCTTGCCCCCGTTCGCGCCTGGATTATGCGTCTCGGTTGCGCCTTGGGCTCTTACGCCCTCGCCTCGTTCAAGGCAAGGGGCTGCGTCAGATTCCGGACGAGCCAAGCGTTGGACCAAGTGTCTCAGACGAATAGCGCCGCCTGTCCGCGAAGCGCTGGTTCTCCTGACACATGTGTCAAGGAAACAACACATGAAGCAGCCGTTGGCCTTCCTGCGATCTCTGGCGCGCGCCTTTCGCGACAATACCGGCATTCGCTCTATAATTGCGCCTTTCGGTATCCGACCCTCATATGCATTAAACGATCTCGACATTAAACTCGCCTCATATTTGAATTTCCGGAATGGCTATTTCATCGAGGCCGGCGCGAACGACGGACTATACCAGAGCAACACAGCATTTTTTGAGCATTACCTGGGTTGGCGCGGCCTCCTCATCGAGCCTATACCGTCTCTCGCCGCGAGATGTCGCGTTAACAGGCCGAAGGCGAAAATTGAGCAGTGTGCATTGGTCGCTGCGGACTATGGCAAGCGCACCGTGGACATGCAGTATTGCAATCTCATGTCTGTTGTAAATGGCGCCAGGGGATCCGCAGAGGCCGACCAGGCGCACGTGCAGAGCGGGCTCCGGTTCCTGCGGCCGGGAGAGAAGACGTACACCGTCTCGGTGCCTGCCCGGACGCTGCAAGAGGTCATGCAGGAGCATGCCATATCGCACGTCGATCTGTTATCGCTCGACGTCGAAGGATATGAAGCCGAGGTGCTGAGAGGCATTGATTTCGACGCGGTCGCGCCACGTTATATATTGGTGGAGGCGAACGATCCAGCTTCAATTGAAGCAGCGCTCGGGGAAAAATACGAGCTGATCGCGGTCCTGTCCCATCATGATCGTCTCTACCGCGTCGTGAGTAATGGGTGACTGCTTTGTCAGTTATCAGCTCGACAGCGGATTCCGGTCATATGGAAACGGCGTAAGGTGGGCGCTCTTCGACAAGCTCGGAGCAAAGCCCGCCCACCCGCCCTCGAAAGGCCGAGCGCCGGTGGGCGCGGCGCTCCTGAGCTTGTCGAACGGGCGCCTTTGCCATGCCGCAAGTAATTCTAGTCGACCGGCAACCGCTGTGGTGTATCGATTCCATTGAACCTAAATCCGTGAGTTGGAAAGCATTCACCCCCGCAGAAAGCGCTGATAAATCGACGACCCTTTGAAAATCAGTCAGCTGCGGAGCAGTTACAATTTGGTGCCTCCAAGCGTTCTCTTTCTTGCTTGTGGGCCAAGGACATCGCGAAAATCAGCGACGCCAACTCACGGATTTAGGTTGAACCAATCATATCGAACGGTCGGATTCCCCCTCGGACCTCATCCTGAAGGACGAGGCTCTCTTCGAAACTTGACAAGACCTTATGCCTGAATTTCACGTTCCCATCGCGCCCTGCCTATGGTCGATCGATAAGCGCCGACGGACGATCCCTGGCTAAACAAGGTCGGGCTCGTGTGAATGCATAACACATCCGCATCCCGCCCGCGGGCGGCAAAGCTATTGAGCGCCCAGTCCGGCGGCAGCATTGGCCGCGTGTCTTGCACGAATGTCAGCAAATCAGCCGCAAGAGCGGGGCTGATCAGATAACCGCCGACGGTATTCGGCGTCAGACGCGGAAGTTTATGCAAGATCAGTTTTCTCCCATCCACAGACATTTCAATGTCTTTGCATCCATATTCGTTCTTAAAACACCAGCTACTGAGCGTCCGGTCGCGATCGCACCCGCCTGCCAAATCCACATAGTGTCTCGCCGTCGATGCGCATGATGATTGCAAATACTTCAGAATAGCCAGGAGTCCTGCAAGGGTATGCTCATGCACGATCGCGTCGCTTTCGAGCACAATCGCCTGCTCGCCGGCGCGGACGCTCTCGCGCCAGCAGAACGCATGTGCGTAGAGAACCTCTTGCTCAATTCTGATTGATCGCCTGTATCTCATCAAATGGACCGCGAAATGTCTGGCGTATTGCAGGAGGCGTTTGTGCCGCCAAGTAAGTCTTGGATTATCAACCGCAGCGGAATAAAACATCGAACTCGCTTCGATCGCTCGCCGAAGTCGATTCGGAAAATCATCATCGAAGCGATTTTCAGCGATCAGATCAACGTCTGGGCCGACGAGCTGAAGCGAAGCGCCTGTGCCCGCTGCTTTCAAGCCTTCGATCAAATGACGGAGTCGAGGCGTCAAATACGCCAGTCTGTCGCGCTCGTTATTGTGAACGACTAAAATCTTGACCACCTTTGCGGACCTCATTAAACCGCCGTCGGCCGGTTCAAAATCGAAGCCGGAAGGCCGTCATAGCGCGGCGGATGAAGGAAAGCATGTGTTTGCCATCTGCCGCACAGTTTATCATCGCCGAGGCTCAGCCGGCCCACGGGCGCATGCGGAGCGAGAGCCGCCATCAAATGATGGCGCCGCGCTGGCGCAGACAAGTGTACCGCGAGGGAACCGGGAACAGGGGCGGGCGCAAGCGCGCAACGCCCGCGCTTCTCGCGCCGTGCCTCCAGAGACAGATCGGTCCGATCATTTTCTCGTATCGAGACTTGCATCAAAGCCTCGTCTCCAAAGGGGGGCTTGTCTTCTAAAGAGGGGTCCTGAGCTTGCGCGGTCGCCCTGCCGCTCGATAAGCCAGCGTCTTTAGCGCAGACGGAAAAGCACGAACCAATTGCCGCGTGCGATCCGGAATTATCGTGGCGAATCTCCAGGCGGCCCGCCGCAGGGTCAGTGCCGGAACGATGCGCCGGCTGTGCATCACCCATTGTGCGTTTCTGATTGAATAATAACCGGGGTTAAACCCCTTGAAGTCGCCAGCAGCCAGGTGGCGGTTGCGCTCGGCTTCCGGGCCCTCCCAGAGTTCTCCAGTCCTGCAAGGCACATGTGCGTAATCGTGATTCTGGTGAATCGGTACGGTCGCGGGCGACAAATCGACTATCGGGACGCGCCGGCTCAGCAGATGTTTGATAAGGTAGTTGTCCCAAGCCGGCCGCCCGATCGCGAATGCCGGAAGCGGCCCGACGGCCCCGCGCCGAAACGCGAAGAAATCCATCGCCACCGGATCGTGATGCTGGCCTTGCGCTCTGACGAGCCCGCGCAACATCTCTTCCCAGCCCGCGCGCGCGAAATCAATCGGCTCCGCCCAATCGAGGTCCCAGCGTTGGCCCACTGCTGCGAATGTGCGCCATCCGGCAAGGCGCGCAACGGCTGCAGCGAAATCGGATAGCAGGATGATGTCGCCATTGATATAGCAAAGGACCGAATGGCGGCCGATTCGCTGGGCCTCGGCGAACATGGCGCTGATCAAAGGGGTGCCAAACTCGTTGCAGGCGATGTCCGGCCGATAGGTCGCGTTGACCTCTGCGAGCAGGTCCGCAGCTCCCTCAACTCCGCCGAACACGATGATTTCGCTTTCGGGGAGAACCGCGCGCCAACTTCGCAGCGCGTTTCGCTGTTGCACCGCTACAGTTCCGTGAAACGGCTTCAAAGAGGTCAAAAACGAAATCATTCTGAGGCAACGCTCCGCGGTGCAACATTAACCAGGTTACATTCTCATACCGAGCGCAAGTGCACGCAGGTGCTTGCAGACGCGGATGCACGCATCATCTAACGACCCGACCATCATATACGCACCGAAGTCGGGCTTGCCCGACTTCGGTAGTCAATAGTTGCCGAAATCGGCAACAGCCGATTCGGTTGCGCCTTTGCCACCCTACAAGCGATTCCACTCGACCAGGAACCGCTATAACCAAATTGCATTTGGAAAGCCAAGCCCCTCCGTTGCACAGAAAGGTCAATGCGGCAAAATTTAGTGCGAAATTTGGTAACTGCCCAGGTTGTGCCTTTGCCGTCAACTGATCCGCAACGCGCTCATTTGGATTTGCGCGTCCTGCGTGAGGGCCTGGATGACGTTCCAGCCTTGCTTTTTGGCGGTTGAGATGAAGGAGC
>Ga0209060_10003810_pt1 | contig 12270 bp, 11 predicted proteins | sample Coa_R1_8_FD_187155 | JGI IMG/M metagenome (GOLD analysis project Ga0209060, IMG submission 187155) | Surface soil microbial communities from Centralia Pennsylvania, which are recovering from an underground coalmine fire - Coalmine... | ecosystem: Environmental > Terrestrial > Soil >...
GAGAGCAATGCAAAAATTAATCGTCACATCTTCTACTTATAAACAATCTTCTCATGCAAGCCCTGAGTTGTTAGCAAAAGATCCTGATAATATGTTGCTCGCCCGTGGGCCAGCATTTAGATTAACCGCGGAAATGATTCGTGATGCTGCATTAAAAGCAAGCGGATTATTATCCGATAAAATTGGTGGGCCAAGTGTGAAGCCCTATCAGCCCGATGGATTATGGTCTGTGAACAGCGAAGTGTACAAACAAGATAGCGGCGCTGATGTATATAGAAGAAGCCTGTACACATTCTGGCGAAGGACAAATCCGCCTCCTTCCATGAGCACATTCGATGCGCCGCTGAGAGCAAGTTGCATTGTACAAAGACAAAAAACAAGTACGCCGTTACAATCGCTTGTGTTATTAAACGATCCTCAATTTATTGAAGCTGCAAAAGTTTTATCAGTCAATTCGCTCAAAAGATATTCTGAAATAAATGACCGCATAGTTTATTGCTATCGTTCACTGACTGCAAGAAAGCCATCAGCAAAAGAAATGAATGTGTTGGAAAAACTATATTCAAGCCAGTATGAAAAATTCAAAACAGATCCGACAAAAATGAAAGGATGGCTGAATGCAGGGCAATATAAAATCGGGAAAGAAAAAGACCTGCCGGCAATTGCAGCAGGCGCTGTGGTTGCAAGTGCGATCATGAATTCAGATGCGTTTGTGACGAAAAGATAGGAGTTACAAGAGGCAAGGTACAAGAGAAGACAAGGTTCAAGTATGAACGATTTTTAATTTCAATTATATGGACAAAGAAATTGAAAGGCTCATTGCGCAAAATTTAAGCAGGCGTTCTTTTCTGCAGAAAACGACGCTTGGCATTGGTGCTGTTGCATTGGGTTCACTTATCTCGGGGCAAACAAGATCATCATTGGGAAATGGGAAAACAATTATTAGTCCGAGTGGAATATTAGGCGCGCCTGATATACCTGCGCGAACAAAACGTGTAGTATATCTTTTTCAAAGTGGCGGCCCATCACAATTTGAAACGTTTGAATACAAACCTTTATTGGAAAAAATGCATGGGCAGGATCTTCCTGACTCCGTGAGAAAAGGACAGCGGCTCACAGGCATGAGCGCACAACAATCTGCATTGCCATTAGTAGGTTCTTCATTTAAATTTGAGCAACATGGAAAAAGCGGCGTATGGGTTAGTGAGCTGATGCCTCACACAGGAAATGTGGTGGATGATCTGTGTTTTATAAAATCAATGTACACGGAACAAATCAATCATGATCCTGCGCTTACATTTATGCAAACCGGAAATCAGTTGCCCGGCCGCCCGAGCATGGGCTCATGGATAAATTATGGGTTGGGTTCTGACAATGAAAATCTTCCTGCATTCATTGTGCTTGTTTCTAATAACGCGCCACAGGATCAACCGTTGTATGCAAGATTGTGGGGCAATGGATTTCTTCCTTCGAAATATCAGGGTGTGCAATTTCACTCTGGTGCTGATCCGGTTTTATACCTCAGCGATCCGGAAGGTTACAAAGCTGTTGACCGCCGCGAAATGTTGGATGCATTAAAAGAATTGAATCAATCACAATTAGAAATTTTCGGCGATCCTGAAATTAATAATCGTGTTGCGCAATATGAAATGGCATTTCGCATGCAGGCTTCTGTTCCTGAAATAACAGATATGAGCGGCGAACCTGATTGGGTGTTTGATATGTATGGACCTGATTCACGAACGCCGGGAACGTATGCTGCAAACTGTTTGCTCGCAAGAAGATTGCTCGAGAAAGATGTGAAATTTGTTCAGCTCTATCATCAGGGTTGGGACCAACATGGAAGCCTTCCTGCTGCACTTCCGAAACAATGCAAAGCTACTGATCAGGCATCTGCGGCATTGGTAAAAGATTTGAAGCAACGCGGATTGCTCGATGATACACTTGTGATTTGGGGCGGCGAATTTGGCCGCACAAATTATTCGCAGGGAAAATTAACGAAAACGGATTATGGCCGTGATCATCATCCAAGATGCTTTACGATGTGGATGGCAGGCGGTGGCATTCAACCCGGACTTACATTCGGTGAAACAGATGACTTCGGTTATAATATTGTAAAGAACCCTGTGCATGTGCACGATTTCCAGGCAACACTATTATACTTAATGGGCATCGATCATGAAAAACTTACATTCGATGCAGAAGGGCGGCGATATAGGCTTACAGATGTCGAAGGAAAAGTAGTGAAGGGAATTATTGCATAACTGATTTTAGATATGAAATAGCAGTACATTGATGAATAGAATTCCAACCGTACAAGAGCCCGCCGCGGCGGGACGATGATGCTATGAAAAACAAATGCTGATATCAAAAAAATCTCTAACGCTTCACATAAATTTCTTCCATCATGAAAAAAGATAATCATTCAAGAAGACAGTTCATCAAAAAAACTTCTGTGCTCACTGCGGGTGCTGTTGCAGGTTTTCATATCATCGGCAAAGCAAATCCTAATGATGATGGCATTATTGGCCATGGTGAATTTAGATACAAAGTGAATAAAGAATGGGGCAATCTCGATCCTGCAAAAACGCCTGTTTTCGATTGCCACGAAATGGTGCAGGATTCAAAAGGAAGATTGGTGATGATAACGGATGAAGTGAAAAACAATATTATTATTTATGATAAATCCGGTAAGCTGATCGATAGCTGGGGCACGCGTTATCCGGGTGGGCACGGACTTACACTTGCGCCGGAAGGCGGCGAAGATTTTTTATTTATAACTGACTGCGGTTATTATTATGGAAGAGATAATAACTGGCATGCACAAGCTGGTTCTGTTTTTAAAACAAACATGAATGGCGATTTGATTTTTGCATTGGGGCATCCATCGACAATTGGAGTTTATAAGAAAGATGAAAAATTTCAGCCAACAGAAGTGGCAGTTGCACCAAATGGAGATTTTTATGTAGCTGATGGATATGGTTCGGATTATATTATTCAGTACAATCATAATGGAGAATATATCAGGCATTTTGGCGGGCATCATAATGAGAACCCCGATCATAATTTAAAAAATGCGCATGGTGTGACTGTTGATCTGAGAAATCCAGCATCGCCGAAATTAATTTGTTCGTCAAGAGAAGAAAATGCATTCAAAATATTTACGATGGATGGAAAATATCTGGAGACCGTACATCTTCCAGGTTTGTATGTGTGCCGCGCTGTTATTCATGGAGAAAATTTATATGCAGGCGTGTGCTGGTCGAATTTCCGCGACACCGGAAAAATGAATGATGGCAGGTCAGGTTTTGTAACGATACTCGATAAAGACAATAAATGTATTTCCAATCCCGGCGGCACAAAGCCCGAATATAAAGACGGCAAGCTTCAACCGATGTTCATGGAAGGAAATATTTTTTATCATGGGCATGATGTGTGCATTGATGAAGACAAAAATATTTATGTGTGCCAGTGGAACGCTGATAAAACATATCCGGTTAAATTAACACGGGTATAAAAAATATTTTTGCAGATGCATACAGACTGGGCGCTTTTTTTCGGAAGGTTTCATCCATTGCTTGTTCATATTCCTATCGGCATTATTTTATTTGCTGCATTACTGAATATTATTGAGGCGTATAAAAAAAGCAAATTACTTTCCGTTGCTATTGATATAGCATTGCTTGCAAGCTTTGTCAGCGCTGCGTTAGCGGTGGTTTCAGGATTGTTGCTTTCCTCAGGTGGCGGATATAATAACAACACACTGTTCTGGCATAAATGGATAGGCATTTCTGTTGCTGTGCTTATTTTGATTGTTTGGATAATACGAAGAAGAGAAAATCCTGATTCTCAATTCCTGAAAATTTCGTTGAGCAGTTGGTTATTGTATCTGTCAATTGTATTCATTTCCATTGGTGGTCATCTCGGAGGAAATATGACTCACGGTGATGGATATCTGACGAGGTATATGCCGGGCTTTCTCAAATCTATCTTCGCTTCAAAGGCGGCACCGCAACCTAAAAAAATTATTCCTCCATTGGATTCGGTGGTTGTGTTTACTGATATCATTCAGCCGATATTAAATGCAAAATGTGTGAGCTGTCATAACCCGGATAAACTAAAAGGCGAACTTGACCTGAGCAATATCGAAACAATTATGAAAGGTGGAAAAAGCGGCAACACCATTGTTGCTGGTGACATAGGCAAGAGCGAACTTTTTCACCGCATCACATTGCCGAAGGAAAGTTCTAAATATATGCCTGCGGATAATCGCCCTGCATTAACGCCCATTGAAATCGGATTTATTAAAAGGTGGATAGAATCCGGCGCTGATTATACAAAGAACATCACTGCACAAGAAACCGATAATAAAACAAAATATTTAATTGCAGCTTATCTTGGCATTGATGCAGAAAATAATCTTGAAATAAAATTGCCTGAAGTTGCGCCGGCAGATTCTGTTGCGCTTCGACAGTTGAAGGAAATGAAAATTATTATCCGTTCTGTTACTTCGAAAAGCAATTTGCTGGAAGCTTCATTTGTAATGGCACAGAAAGCTTCGTCAACGCAGATACATGCAATGATTGAAAAACTCTCAGCCATTAAAGAGCAATTGTATCAACTTGATGTCAGCAATTGTGGAATTGGACAAGAAGAAATAAAAATGATTTCAGGATTTACACGTTTGAATAAATTAGAAATACAAAAGAATAATCTTACTGATGAATCAATAGAGCCATTAAGCGCTTTACAGCAATTGACAATTTTAAATGCAGGACAAAATAATCTGACTGATAAAAGTATTAATGTTTTCAAAAAAATATCTTCTCTTCAAAAAATAAATCTTTGGCAGACACAAGTAACGGATCAAGACATTAAAGATTTGCAATCGCAGTTTAAGGAGATAGATATTGAGCATTGAGAAATTTCATAAAAGCTTTATTCAAAACTTAAAATCACTTCTGCTTCTTTGAATTATATTTATAGCTCAAAGAACACTTCATGAGAAAATATTTATTGATTATTGCTGCTGGCACAATTGCCTTTTCTTCCTTCTCACAACAGATAACAAAACAGGATTATGCAAGAGCTGTAAGCTTTATGTGGCAGAACCTGCAGAATAAAAAGGTGTTCAACATAAGTGTCAGACCAAACTGGTTTGCAGATAGCTCAGGATTTTCATTCAGCACACAAAATAAAAATGGCATAACTTATAATAAGCTTTATTTTAATAAGCCAACGATAGAACCGTTGTTTGATCATGAGCGGTTGGCAAAACTCCTGAGCGACTCGCTTAAGACTGCCATTAAATCAAATGAACTGCATTTGAATTCAATCAGTCATATTGATAAAACAAAAATGTCTTTTACTGTAAATGACAAAACATTCATACTTGACCTTGCCAATTATTCTTTTCTAAGAGACAATATTATTCGTGAAAATGAAATGGAATCAAAATCGCCTGATGGGAAATGGGTGGCGTACACAGACAAATACAATCTGTTCATCAAATCTGTTTCAACCGGTGAAGTAAAACAATTGAGCACCGAAGGAAAAAAGAATTATGAATATGCTTCTTATTATAGCTGGGATGATATTATTGTAGGAGAGAGTGGTGAAAGACCGCGGAGGTTTTTTGTTTCGTGGTCGCCTGATTCCAAATGGATATACACTAATATTTGTGATTTTAACAGAGGACAGAAAATGTACCTGCTTGATTGGAGTGTGGATACGCTTTATAAGCCAAAACTACTTTCTTATTATCGTGCTTCCCCGGGCGATACTGATATGATTTATGAGACACCTGTTTTTTTTAATGTTGAATCAGGTAAAGAGTTTGTGAAAAATGAATACAAAGCGGTGTGGGGTCATGCACCAACATTTGAATGGTCAAAAGAATCTGGAGTTGTTTATGGTGAAACTCATTTCCGCGGCGATCAGCAAATAGAGATTGAACGCCTTGATCTTAATAAACAAAGCAAGGAATTGTTGTATAGAGAAACGAGCACAACAAATATCGATGCATTTCAAAAAAGATTAGTAGAAGAGTGGGGGAAGATGATCATCGTTTCAGAAAAAGATGGATGGCGGCAGGTTTATTTGCTCGATATAAAAGATAAATCAGTGAAGCCTGTAACGAACGGATCTTTTTATGTAAACGATTTTGAAATAGATCAAAAAGGGAAATCAATCATCTTCACTGCTTCAGGAAAAGAATCGAATAGTAATCCATATTATCAGCATGGTTATAAAACCGGTATCGATGGCAAAGGATTGATATTGCTCACACCGGAAAATGCAAATCATGAATTTGTTGTTTCGCCTGATGGAAAATATATAGTTGATAATGTTTCTGCGCCGGATCAACCTACCAAAACATTATTGAGAGAAACAAAAACCGGAAAACTTATTTCGACATTAAGCAATGCAGAGATAAGCGATCTGACTGCGATGCATTATCAATTTCCTGAAACATTTACAGCCATTGCAAGAGATGGCGTTACTATTATTTACGGAGCCATCTGGAAGCCATCGAATTTTGATCCTTCCAAAAAATATCCTGTCATTGATCAAACTTACACTGGCCCGCACACGCACATGTTCCCTGAAAGTTTTACTGCTGCGCTCAGAAGAGGGAATCAGCCATTCGCAGAATTAGGGTTCATTGTTGTTTGTGTAGATGGAATGGGAACTGCCGGCCGCTCAAAAGCATTTCACAATGTGTCGTATAAAAACATGGGAAAGAATTTGCTTGATCATGTGCTTGCCATCAAACAACTGGGCAGAAAATATTCATGGATTGATACTACAAAAGTCGGGATCTTCGGTCATTCAGCGGGCGGTTTCGATGCAGCCCATGCGCTGCTTGAGTTCCCTGATTTTTATAAAGTAGGTGTTGCAAGTTCCGGCGATCACGATTTCAGGATGGAAAAGAACTGGTGGCCTGAAATGTATATGGGCTGGCCTGTTGATTCATCGTACAATGCTGTTTCAAATATCACCATGGCTGGCAACCTGAAAGGCAAGCTGCTTCTTGTTCATGGCGGTATTGATGAAAACGTGAACCCGTCTGCAACATTCAAACTTGCAGAAGCATTGGTGAAGGCAAACAAAGAATTTGATATGCTCATTTTCCCAAGCCAGCATCATGGCTATGCTGGAAATGTGAGCGAATATTTTACAAAGAAGCGATGGAATTATTTTGTGGAGCATTTGCTGGGTGCTACGCCCATTTGGGATTTTCAATTTAAGTAAGAGCATTCAATCATGAATGAACCATTTATATTAACCGTGCATTATCAATCAGCCGATCATGATTTTACCGGATGGCTGTTGCTGCAGGGATATTCTCACAAAATAAAAGTGCTGATTAATGATACAGAAGTTTTCTTCGAGCCGGATGAAGAAGGAGGGTACCGCGCAGTGAAGATGCCATGGCAGGAAATAAAAGACCTGGAGAAAATAGACAAGCACCTGCTTTTGCTGCTTCAGGAAAAAATTCAGGAAGTAGTTACTTGATCAGTTCATTTAAGTTTTCCAGGCTCCTGTTGGCAACATCACCAACAATATCAACTTTTCAAAAAAAAGGTTATTTTACAGTGCTATTAAATCTCCAAACTAAAACAAAACGTCTATGAAAAGGTCTCCTCTTTTTTCAATTGCTCTTTTATTCTCATTAGTTATTTTTTCCTGCAAAAAATCAAGCAATGATTCTTCTACTGGTGCATGCACTAACAGTTTCGGTTTTTTAAGGAACAATGCAGTGCTGACCATCAATTGGCAAAATTTTTATTCAGGTAGCAATTATATTGCGACAGCGCGATGGGATTCAACTTCGCAACCGGGAGTCTTCAAAGAAACGCTGACAAATGTTTTGGGTGATGGTGCAACAATCACAGAATACGTAAAAGGTTGCGATGGCTGGTTGCTTTATAACACTACACCTTCTATTACCAGCTCAATGAAAGATTTTAAAGAAACAAGAGCTGTCGGGGACAAATGGACGGGCACTGATCCGACAACGCACGAGAAATATGATTACACTGTGATAAAAACAAATGTATCGGTTACTGTTCCAGCAGGAACTTTTATGTGCGATGAATTGCTGTATACGATAGAAGGAAGCATAAATACTGACACGGTATGGTGGAACAATCAATATACCAACATTAAGTACAGTGGCCTGTTTGCATATTATGAACTGGCATCTGCGAATTATTGAATCACATAAAATATTTGCATTGCGGCAATTCCTTAAAGTTGTCTATCATTAACCCTTAAAGCAAAACCTATTTTGTATATGCTATTACCTGATACAAAACCTTACATACAAAAACGAGTAGCGGCCACATTTATTGACTATACATTGACCTACGTTTTGACATTCTTTTATATCTATGTAGTCGGCAAGACAGATGAAAATGGATCGCATGTAGTCACTGGTCTTCCAGCCCTTGTTCCAATGTTGTTCTGGTTTCTGTATTTTATCATCTGCGAGAGTTTTCTTGATGGGACTATGGGACATCATTTGTTTAAAATAAAAGTGGTGTCAATGGATGGCTCAAAACCGGAGTTTAGTCAAATACTTTTAAGACGGTTAGCTGATATTCTTGAAATCTCATGGTGTTTCGGATTGATTGCTTTTATTACTGCAAAAAGCACGCAAAATAATCAAAGGCTTGGGGATATCTGGGGCAAGACAATAGTAGTTGGGAACGATGTTATATTTCCTATTGACCAATTTGATTTTGAGGCTAAATGAGCCTTATAAAATAATAGTTCAGCTTTTCGGCGAGCAATAAAAATCAATGCCATAAATACATTTCGGATTCATGACAAATAAAAGATCCAGGCGATTTAAAAGAATAGTTTATTCCCTGTTATTATTATTTCTTTTGATCAATATCATTGTCATCAATCACGCTTATCATTTCACTCATTTTTATGAACATGGAACGGTCAGGTCAATCAGCGAGCAAACAGACGGCTTCATGGGAAAAATTAAAGTGGCATTGTTTGGTCTGAAGCAGGAAAAACTTGTCGGAGCACTTCCCGATTCCGTGTACTCAAATGTGAAATTGAAAACAAAGGATGGCCTGACTTTAGATGGCTGGCTCATCCGGATGCCTCATGCAAAAGGAACCATAGTTTTATTTCACGGGCATGGCAGTGAGAAATCTGCAAACCTTTCACAGAGCAACACATTCAATGAAATGGGTTACTCTACTTTATTGATCGACTTTCGTGCGCATGGCAAAAGCGAAGGGAACACCTGCACTGTTGGTTACCGTGAAGCTGAAGATGTGAAATCAGCTTATGATTTTTTGAAAAGCAATGGGGAGGAACACATAATCCTCTATGGCATTTCTTTGGGAGCTGCAACAATCACGAAAGCAGTCGCCGATTATGAGTTGAAGCCTGACAAAATAATTTTAGAGATGCCATTTGCATCATTGACGGAAACTGTAGAAGGCAAAATGAGAGCAGCAGGTTTGCTTCGAAGGCCTCTTGGCTCATTATTAACTTTTTGGGGTGGCGCAATCAACGGCTTTTGGGCATTTGATATGAAGCCCGAAGAGTTTGTGAAAAAGATTAATTGTCCTGTGCTATTGCAATGGGGCAAAAAAGACGAAGGAGTTACTGAAGCGGAAATTAACAGGCTATATAACAATATATCTTCTCCAAAAAAATTTGTGGTGTATGAAAATAGCGGGCATGAAAACCTTTGCGAAAATGAGCCGGACAAATGGGAAGAAAATGTAGGTGCGTTTTTAAGAAATGAAAAATAGTATTTCAGCCTCGTTATTATTTATTGTTGTTGGTGAAGGCGCCAACAACAGCATAAAAAATAAAAAAATGAAGTGTGAAAGCTGTAATAAAGAAAACTACCTTCAACTAGTTAGATATCAAAGTTTTTTCTTCAAATGTCCGTTTTGTAAAAATAATGGGTCAGCAACAACCTTCGCTGCATTGAAAGATTTTTTTATAGGAGAATTTGAAATTATCGAAGTTGATCAAGATTTAAATCAATTAAGAATTTTTGGAAAAGGGACAATTGAGGATTTCAGAGCAGTAATTTCTGCTGAGGCAGGAAAAGGCAAAACAATCTGGCTAAAAGAAATAAATTAAAGCCTTATGTTTCAGACATTCGTTAAATTTCAGGAAATCACTTTCCTTATTGTGAAGCAAGATTTCTGACGTTTTTAAAACTTTGGAAATCTGTTGTCTCATAAGCAAGTTTCTTATTGGCGGACATCAAAAACATTGTGGTGTATTGTCCTAACAACAATACAAAATGTATAACATCAAATTGCTGATAATTAATAGCTGAATTTTTTTAAGAGTAGCATGTTATAGCATAAATTTACGTGTTGTGCGCAACTTGACGATTTCATAATAAGATAGATTTATAGTGATAGACATCCGTTCAATAAAAATTCCTTTGACAATTGCGATAATTGGACTGGTACTCTCTTTCATTCCAATTCTTTATTTATTCATTATTTTTTGTTGTGACGGAGCAATATCTCTGTTTGACTCATTTGACGGAATTCACAATCAGACGACACATTATGTAATTAGCTCCTTCGTTTACGGAATTATATCTCTCTTGACACTTTTCGGCTATTATAAATCTGTTGAACGATGGAAAGAAATAGTTTTTGCTATTTTATCTTTTTGCTTTTTGACAGTTTTGTTTTTTCCATGGACACTTAAATTATTTTCACAAATTGAACCTCCTTATCTTTTAGACTTTATTGTCACGACTATATTTTCAAGCTTGCTTTTAATAACAGTTGGACTAATGAAATCTAAAAATAAAAAGTGATAGTGCGCACAACATTAGGTTTGCCGCAATGCTGGCAGACTCAATAACAATCGGCGGCAAATCATTAATGGGCTTCAGTTCCGGCGGACATTATTCTATTGAGCATTTGTATTAACTTCAGTATAAAATAAAAACCGGGCTTCAGCAATCGGCGGACGGAAATAAATTCCAGCACTGCGGCAAGCCTCGGTCGTTGGCTGCAAATTCCAAACAATTATTTACATTATATGACAAGAAAAAATGTCCTTTTAACAACACTATTTTGTTTTTTCTCGCTATTATCATCATTTAACAGTTTTGCTCAAACGGATTTTGATTCTCCTCCTAAACTTTTAGACAAACTTGCATTTAATGTTGATTCAATTTCGCAGTGGAGGATTTATTATTCAAAAGGGAATGCATCTAATAGCACATCTCAGAAGCGAAATGTTTTTGCTGTAAGTGGCGACATACAAAAATTGTCTGACTTAAAAATGAAATCAGATATTAAAGAAATGTTTTCCGAGATAAATAACGCGGCAATTTCCGAAAAGAAAATTCAGAACAATATAACAACTTACAATGGTATTCCAGAAACCATTTCTTTTCGTTGGCAAAATGAAAATGATAATAAGTTTTATCGAATAACAATTCTTTTGACAGAAGAAAAAAATAAAAAGGAGAAGTTAATGGATTATGCAGAAGTTAATATTTCCATTTATGCAAACGAACCTACAGTTTATTTAATCAAAAAGACAAGCTTGAAGAAAACGATTGATATTTTTAATAAGTTCGTCACAAAAGACTGGGGGACGAATTATGAGACAAGACCATAATTAAATATCTGCAGCCAACATCAGGTTTGCCGCAATGCTGGCAGAAGGAATAACAATCGGCGGCAAATCATTAATGAGCTTCGGTTCCAGCGGACATTATTCTATTGAGCATTTATTATTAACTTCAACATAAAATCATTGACCGGGCTTTTGTTTCGGCGGACGGAAATAAAATTCCAGCACTGCGGCAAGCCTCGGTCGTTGGCTGCAAGGCGCTGACAAAAAGCAGCACTTTTAAGACTATATAAACAATGCAAAATCCTTGGCTTCGCAAAACGATTAAAGTTATTGGTCTGATAGGGTTTTCAATTTCAATAATTGCTATCACATTTAATATTTTGCGAGACATCTATGGTCCAGACCAAAAAAAGATCCTTGAAAGACTGAAAAGGGAGTTTGCTAAAATTGACAGATTAGCAAATACCTCTATCGTTTCTGAACATTATATTACAGCAATCGACAAGACAAGCATTGAAATCACATATTCAACTCCATGTACTGACGAGGAAATTCAAGATTATTATGATGGCGAATTAAAAAGAAATGGATGGGTTTTAGTCGGACAGCGAAAAATATATGACTGGGGTAGAGATTTAGGTGGAAAGGTAGTAACGTATAATAAACTTG
>Ga0209060_10003811_pt1 | contig 12269 bp, 8 predicted proteins | sample Coa_R1_8_FD_187155 | JGI IMG/M metagenome (GOLD analysis project Ga0209060, IMG submission 187155) | Surface soil microbial communities from Centralia Pennsylvania, which are recovering from an underground coalmine fire - Coalmine... | ecosystem: Environmental > Terrestrial > Soil > Unclassified...
GTCACTGGCCGGTTTTTGCCGCTTCGGGACGTCGAGATCTTCCTCGGAGAGTTCGAACGGCTCCGTGGTCGGGGTCGGTCTCGGCTGAGGCTTCTTGGGTCGAACGACTTCTTCCGCTCTCTTCAGCTCGGCATCGAGATCGATTTCCTCGGTAAGGAAGGAGTCCTCGGGCGCTTTTTCGCCGCGCCCGCTCCGTCGACTCGGGGATTCGAGACGAACGTCGCTGTCGGAGGATGTTTTCATTGGCGTAGCACCGAGGGGCGCGCTTTCGTCATCGTGGTCGGGTGTCAAGCGCACAGGGCTTTGCGGGCCCGGATCCATCGGCACGAGCTTGGCCCCGCTGTCGGCCTTGGGGCCGGGAGTCTTCCGCTTTTCCGACTTGGGGCTGGCCGAATCGTCCACGAGCTTGATATCGCTATCGCTGCTGACCTCGAAAACCACGTTGCTGCCATCGGGCACCAGCCGGACATCGCTGTCGCTGCCGGGCTTGGGCGTCGGGCTTTTCGAGCCGGGCTTTTTGGGATCGCTCTTGCCGCCGCTCTTGGAGCTGGCCGCAGCAGCCACGGCTCGACCTTCGGCACCGAGATCTTGTCCCAGATCGAGCTGTTCGGTGGCGTCTCCCAGCTCGAAATGAAACACGCCCTCATCTTTGGGTTCGGGGCTGCTGCGTGCCGTGGGCGTATCGTGCGGTTGAGGCCGCGGGGCTTCGCCGAGTGGGAGATCGGGATTGCTCCCCTGTCCACGGCGGCGGGCCAACTCTTCGATATCTTGCGTACGGAACCGCCAGGTGCCGCGGTCGGCAAAAGCCCGAACTTCCCGTCGTTGGGCCATGTGGCTCAAGTCTTCGGATGCCATGCCCAAAATGCGGGCGGCCTCTTCCAGCGTGTAATACCCTTGTACCATGGCTTTTTCCTGCTTCCCCGACCCGGGGTGTATGGGTTTGTGCGGTAATTCAGAAAGGGTCGCAACGGAGCCCGGACCAATTCCCCAGGCTCGCTATCTCACCAACATCGATTGTAAACCACTGTCTCTTGAATGCAAGGCAGGTTGCGGGGTTTCAGGTCGGTTGTCCGAACGGAGTTGTAGCAAACGGGACAAATGCACCAGGGCTGCCGATTCCTCGGGAGAATTGGCTCTTAGGAACCATGCTCGGTGTGCAAGGGAGGCAGGTTCCCCCCGGCCTCAAATGTCAGATCCGTGGCAGAGTCGCTCACGGCAAAGGTGTTGACCTTGTTGGGTTCCGCCAGGCAGGGTTCGGATATTTCCACGTCTTCCAAATGGAGGGTATTGCGGATACGCAGGATTCGTGCGTCTTGGGACTGGCGGGTGCCGAGGATGGCCAATGCCGCATCTAGCACCTCGCGGTCGGTATCAAAGTGCACCGGCAAGTTGGCTCCTTCCGGATAGCCGGCGGTCAAGCAGTTGATAACGGTTGCCCGGTAATCCATGGCTCGGATGAGCCGGGTCGTCGTAAAGTCGGCATTGCCGATGCCGGTGGCGTTGCCGTGGGTCCGCTCTGACAGCCCGCGCACGAAAATATGGCGCATGGCAGGTTGATCTTCGGGAGCCGGCGCCGTGCGGAAAGCCCGCTTGCGGCCGACGACATTGGTATCCATTCCCGAACCGCTGATATCCTTGCCGATTTCATCGACGATCAGCAAGTCGGCCTGGCGTAATGGGAGGCGGGCGAGCCAGCGTTTGGCCAGGAGGAGCATTTGTTCCTCACGGGACTCGAAATCTTCGGGGCGGACGCCTTCGATATGGGCGGTTTCCTCATAGGCATTTTCAACGAGTCCCAGGCCGAACGCGATAGGGGCATGGGCCCGCACGGTTCGACTGATCGAGCGAACGACCTGGTCGAACGGGACTTCGAGGAGGATCCTGTGGTAGGCGAGGGCGCCGGCGTGTTTGCCCAGGCCGATCATCGTCATCTTGAGGAGCCCGCTTTCGATTGGGCCATGATACCCCGTATGTGGCTTGATGCGGCCGATGATGCCAATGTGGTCGGCTTCCGAAGCATGGCGATCCAGGACAACGGGGAAGCCTTCGCTGGTGGTGCCGAGCGACACGACCTCCATCGAGGCGCGAATGGGGACACCGACAAATGCTTCGGTGATGCCATAGCTTTCGAGGATCTGCCGTTGTCCGTCGGCCGTGCCGCCGCCGTGGCTGCCCATGGCGGGAACCAGGAACGGGTGTGCGCCCAGGTCTTTGAGGAAGCTGGCAACGCTGCGGAGGATGAGGGGGATGTTGGCGATGCCGCGGCTCCCGGCGGTGAGGGCTACGGTTTGTCCCGGGCGAATGGTGCGGCCCAGATCGAGCGCATCGAGGGCCGTGCGAACGGCCAAGGGCACATTATCGATGCGTTGTCTGGCAAATTGTTGGCGAATTCGCAGCATCTTTGGATAGCGCATAGCGATACTCCTGAAAGCCCGGTCCACGGGAACAGGCTTGGGCATCCCCTACAGCAGGGCGCGCAGAGCAATCGCGCCGGTGGATGGACGATCCTATGGTATCCGAGATTGGCACGGGACACCATGTAATTATGAAAAATGCAGGTTGTCGGTCGGACAGGCCGAGCCTCTTGCGGGCTGTCCGGCTCCTTTATATATTGGCCTACGGAGCCGGGCAAATAGACTTGGCAGGTGGAACGGGTCGTTTGGGGGCGTAGCTCAATTGGTTAGAGTACCGGACTGTCGATCCGGTGGTTGCGGGTTCGAGTCCCGTCGCCCTCGTTAAACAGAGGTAGCCGCAAGATAAGAACTTGCGGCTACTGTCGTTTCAAGGACATAACAAGTGGCAAATCGGTTTGGCAACAATTTGGCAACACTTCACGGGTGGCGTTGCAGTCGTATTGCTGGGGGGGCATCTGGGGACAACGGAAATGCCCGTGAGCCGTCTCAGGCGTGCTTTTCCCTCGGGCCAGAGCGCCGCTTTGCGGCACTCTTCGCCTTCCTGGCCCCGGCCATTCCGATACGGGCGACGGCTGCCTTGAGTTGGTCGGCGACCCAGGCATTGAGGCTCTTGCCCGAAAGGCTGGCGGCCAGATTGACCTGCCGGTGAAGCTCGGGCGGAATGCGCGTCACGAACTGGCCGGAGAAGGGTTTGTCGGGCTCCTCGCCGCGCGACGCACAGAACGCAAGATAGTCGTCCACGGATTCCTGAAATGCCTTCTTGAGTTCAGCAACGCTCTTGCCCTGGAAGGTGATGACATCGCGCGTGTTGATGACCTCGCCGTGGAAGATCCCCGCTTCGTCGTCGAATTCAACCTTCCCGATGTATCCCTTGTACTCCATCATGGCGTCACTCCTGCCTCTGCCAGGAACCGCCGCATCGAGCGGACGGCTCCCTTGTCGGTTTCCTTTTGCGGATGGGGCCGGTGAAAAACGGCCCGCACACCGTTCAGTGCGATTCGGACCCGTGATCCCTGGCCCTCGGTGATCTCGGCACCGGCCGCGTCGAGCATGGCTTCGATGTCCCGCCAAGGGATATTGGACCTGACGGGATCGTCGAAAACCGCTTCCAGCGTGCGTCGGTGCTTCTGATTCATCCTGTCCTCTATAGTATCACAGAATGATACTATGGTCAACGCTAAAGAACGGGTCGGCCGTCTCCCTCGTCACCTTTCGCCTAGCTATCATGCCTCGTCCGGCAGCTGACCGACGGAAAGAGCTTCGAGCCATTGCTCCGCTTCGGCCTCGCGGCCGCTGTCGGTGGCCATTTCGGCATACGCTGCCGAGAGGCTCCCGATGCAGGGAAACTCCGGTCTTGGATGGGATGTGGTCGGTTTTGTGGTCATGGGCATTCCTGTCAGGTGTCTTTCGACAAAGGGAATGCCACGGGTCGGGTAGCGGTGTCAACCGGATAGTGGCACGATGCAATTCCCCGGCTCGGCCCGCAGACTTTCCTCAGCTCGACTGATGCAGATATTTGGATGGCTGTCTGGGTGGTATGATGGGAGTTGACCTGACAACCCATCGTTACCACCCGAGGACAGCCTTCCTTGATTCTACCCGCTTTGCCCGCCGAAGCAGCGCCGCTACTGTTGGCCCTTCAGCCTGCCTTCACGCAGCCGACCTGGCACCGCTTTACGCTCTTGATGGTGGCCGCCGTTCTCACCACGGGCCGGCGCACCATCGCCAACCTGCTCCGCACGGCCGGTCCGCTGGCCCCGGGCCACAAGACCAGCTACCAACGCGTTCTCTCGGCCGCCTCCTGGTCCGGGCTGCAGCTGGCCTGCCTCCTTACCGCCTTCATCCTGCGGTATCTCGTGCCCGACGGGATCGTCTGCCTGGTCGGTGATGACACCGTCGAGAGCCACCCCGGTCGCAAGGTCTACGGCAAGGCCCGGCATCGCGATCCCGTGCGCTCCAGCCACTCCTACACTGCCTGGCGGTATGGCCACCGATGGATCGTGCTCGCCGTCCTCGTGCGCTTCCCCTTTGCCAGCCGTCCGTGGGCCTTGCCGGTGCTCGTGGACCTCTACCGCTCCGAAGAGGAGAACGGTCGCCGCCAACGCCCGCATCGCACGCCCGCTCAGCTCATGTGCAGACTCCTCCGCTTGCTGTTGCTCCGCTTTCCCGATCGGAGCTTCGTGTTCGTGGGCGACGCCAGCTACGGCACGCATGAGACCGCCCGTTTCGTCTACCGCCATCGGAGCCGGCTGACCCTCGTCAGCAAACTCCATCCCGCAGCCAACCTGTTCACGTCCCCGCCCCGCTACCGCGGCAAAGGACGACCGCGCGTGAAGGGTCGCCGGCTGCCCAAGCCCTGTGAGGCCGTGGCCCAAAGACGCCGTTTCGGCCGACGCACGGTCGGCTGGTACGGCGGTGGCACGCGGCAGGTGCAAGTCGCCAGCGGCACCGGCCAGTGGTACAAGGCCGGCCGTGGCCTGGTGCCGTTGCGCGGGGTGTTCGTGCGGGACCGGCAGGGCACCCACCGTGACGAATACTTCTTCACCACCAACCCCACCCTGACGTCAGAGGCGGTCATTGGCTACTACACCGGGCGCTGGAACATCGAGCAGGGCTATCAGCAGATGAAGGAGGAATTGGGGCTGGACCATTTCGAGGGCCGCTCCTGGCGTGGTTTTCACCACCATGCCGCTCTGGTGCTGCTGGCCTATGGCTTTTTGGCCTTGGAACACCGGCGTGCCGCGGCAGCAGAGAAGCCGGTAAAAAAAAAGTCGGTACACCAAGCTGAGCTTGCCGGCCATTCGCCGGGCGCTGCAACAGCTTTTGGCGCCGCGTGCGCCGGATCGGTGCCCACACTGCCAGAAACCGCTTGGTATACCCATACCGACCTAACGGAGTAGTACTAAGGAAATGGTATCGGGTGGCGCTTCAATTGGGATGCGCGGCTAGCCGCCATTTATGGCGCGGAAGACGGCATAGGCTTGATTGCGCAGGAAGCTATCGCTGTCCCACGGTTCGCCGCCGACGGCGAAATTGTTGGCGCCCATGAGGATTTGGTAAACATCCAGGGTGGTATTGTTGGGCACATCGAACGCTTGGCCGCTGGGGCCGATGTTCCAGGAGTAAGCGCCCAGCCCATTGCTGGTGACCGTAAAGCCATGCGTCTGGGCAGTCGTGCCACCCAAGGATTCGGTCGTGGCAAAGATCTCCAAGGCGGTGGCCAATACCTCAGCGTCTAACCCCGTTCCCTTGGATACCAGAAACAGGCTCTGGAAGTAGCTACCGATCTGGCCATCGGTGAAGAGGCTCAAGTTCGGCGCCCCATTGCTGGCACCATAAAGATTGGGGTACGTCGTGGCCAGCCATTGTCCCAAGGTCTGGCCGCTGTTCGTAGCACCAAAACGGCGGATGAGCTGCTGGCCTTGCAATCCTTCCCAGAAACCGAGGGGCATGGTCAGACCTGCGGACACGAACTGCCCCAGCGTAGCCACCCCAACGCTTTCCTGGACGGTGGTGGTCGTGCCTTCGTGAGTAATGGTGATGGTTAGGGTATAGCTGCCCGCGGCGGCAAAAGTGTGCGCACCGAGGATGCGAAAAGAATTAAAAGCAAAACCAATTACGCCGCCCGTAGTCGCGGTGTGATCCCCCCAGTCGATACTAGCTGAATAGTGTGTGCCATCATTGGCTTCGGCCCCACCCGGATCGGTAAAGTTCGCGACCCGCCCGCTAAAGGGTGCCCCGGCTATGGGGCTCAGCGTTGCCGACATGGGCACGATGTTGACCTCGTTCACGGTCACCTGTGCCATGGCCGAGCTGGACAGATTCGTCGTGGCATTGAGGACCGTGATGGTCACCGTATAGCTTCCTTCCTCGGCATACGTATGGGTTTGATTGCCCAGCAATCCCGGCGCAGTCGGATTCAGCGTGGTATTCGGGCTGCCGTCGCCCCAAGCGATGGTTACTTTCCAGGAACCATAGCTCGTGTCGGTAAAGCCTGGGCTCAAGCCGATCAAGGTTCCCTCATTCACCATTTGGTTCGCCGGCGACATCAACGTAGGCGGCGAAGGCGCTGAAGCAGGCAAAAGTGTGAATTCGGCAATCTCGATGCCGCCGAAGAAGCTCTGACCAGTGGCCCCTGAATGGAATTGGTTGATGGACCAAAAGTTAGCGGAATTGGCCGGATCGTATTCGGTACCACTGTAGTTGCCGTAACCGTACACTGCATCCGGGACGGGTAGAACCCCGGATTGGACCAGGATGGGATCTTGCATCGTGTTGGGCGGATCCGTAGCCTGACGCCCGGTGACGTACATCGAAGTCGCCTGCCCATAGCCGTCTTCCAGGAAGGTCATGGCAATACTGTCTGCCGGGTTGATGGCGATCGATGGGAACGAGGTGGCAATGGCGCTGCCCACATTAATATCCCCTTGCTGCAACAGCGTCGGGGTACCGGTGGTCGGCGCATTGAACTCATACCAGCGCGCCAGGTTCACCCCGCCTGCGCCAATATTCCCGCAGGCCACCATGTGTTGCGTCGATCCATTATTGACCCAATCGACACTGAGGATGCGATTGTCGGCTTTTCCGGTCAAGCCCGCTACGCCAGGGCTGTTGTCGTAGCTGTTCACGGTTAGCGGAGTGGTAAGGAAGGTCCCTGATCCCGCAAGATAGCCCGTATCCTGGACAACGTTGACCGTGGTCGAGGTGCTACTACCTTGACTTTGTACAAAGTATTCCAGGTTTCCCCCTGCTTCACTATGCATGCGGGCCGGCACCAGGGTCTGGTCATCGGCGCCGGTGAAGACATCGGTGGCCTGTGTGCTCAGTGGTCCACCCGCCAGGATCGATGCTTTGGAAATGGCAAGGATCAGGTTGTGATCGAACGTCACCTCCCCGTGGAACATACCCATCGAGAGGAAGACCGCGTCACTGTTCCAGCCCATCAGGTACGTGAAGGCCTCGAGATTGTCCCCTTCGTTGGCCTCGGTGATGTGGAAAAAGTTCCAATCGCCAGAGCCCAAGGTGGCTGGGCTGCTGGTCTTGGACACCGCGAAATCCATGGCGACCGTGGAACTGCTATCAATCTCCTCGGCGGCGACGTAGAATCGGCCGGCCTGATCATCATAGAGGACTTGGCCACCTCCGAGGCCAAAATCATTGGGGACAAAGACCGAACTGAAGAACGTGAAAAAGTCGACCGGACCGACGGACCCGCCGCCCGATCGGTTCGTGAGCGCAATGGAAAAGCTGGCGACACTGGCGACGGTCGTAGGGCTCACGCCCATGATAGGCGATATCGCCCCAGTTATCGAAAACTTCTTCAGCAAGCTGACAGGCGATGAGCCGGCCAGGGCGACGGTAACCACGAAGTTACAGAAACCGGTGCGCATCGTCATGGTGTTCGTGACGCTGACCACCACGGTATACGTTCCTTCTTCCGCGAAGGTGTGCGGGTCGCTGCCGAGCGACCCCGTAACGGTCAGCGGCCCAACGTTCGTGTTCGCCGTGCCATCGCCCCAATCGACCGTTACCGACCAGGTGCCCATGCCGGAGGAGTCGACGAAACTCCCCAGGGTGAAGCTCATGGAGGCTCCTTCGCTCACTCTCTGATTCGACGGCGGCATTACAAGCGGTCCGGCGAGGAACGTGTACGCAACCATCTGCGTACCCCAGTCAGTACTGGACCCCGTGGCGCCCAACTGGAACTCGTTGGCCGACCAGAAACTGGCTGGCGTGGTCGGGTCATATTCCGTGGCGCTGTAGTCCCCCCCATTGCGCATATCCGAGGCCGGCAGCAGGCCAGCCCTCACAAGAGTGGGCGGCTGCATGAAGTTGAGTGGATCGGAGGGCACACGTCCGGTCACGTACATCGATGTGGCCTGACCGTTGCCGTTTTCCAAGAAGGTCAGGGCAATGGTATCCGAGGCATTGATGGCGATCGAAGGAAACGAGGTGGCAATGGCGGGACCGAGATCGATATCGCCTTGCTGCAAGAGCGTCGGAGCGCCGCTAGTCGGGGCGTTAAATTCGTACCAGCGGGCCCGGTTGACCCCGGCCACGCCGACGTTGCCAGTCGCCACCATATGCTCTGCCGTGCCATTATTGATCCAGTCGACACTGAGGATGCGGTCGTCGCTGAACACGGTCAAGCCGGATACGCCGGGGCTATTGTTGTAACTGTTAACGGCGAGAGGGGTGAAGGTAAAGGTTCCCGATCCGGCCAGATAACCAGTCTCTTGGACAACGATGACCGTGTTCGAGGTAGCGTCGCCTTCGCTCTGCACGAAGTATTCCAGATTCCCCGTGGTTTCATTGTGCATGCGCGCCGGGACCAGGATATTGCGCTCGGAATTGGTGGTGATGTTCGTAGAGTTGAAACTGAGCGCTCCACCAGCGAGCAGCGACAACTTGGAAACTGCCAGAATATGGCAATGTAAGGAAGGAGTGTTCCCCTGGTTGGTAGAGAGGAAGACTGCGTCGTCGTTCCAACCTATTTTGGGAATGCCGGGGGATGCGGTGCCGCCCTCGTTGACTTCGGTGATCGCGTAGAAGCTCCAGTCAGTCGGGCCCAAGGTAGCGGGGTTGCTCCCCTTGGATACGGCAAAATCCAACTGGCCCTGCACAAAGCCGGACTCCTCCAGGACGACATAGAATCGGCCAGCTTGATCATCGTAGACCACCGAAGGATCCATGATGAAATCGTGGGCCGTGAAGATGGAAGAGAAGAACGTCGACAAGTCGATTGGCCCAACGCGCGTGCTCCCGGTCTTGTCCATCAAGGTGATCGCCCGATTGACGGTCTCGATCACGGTGTTCGGCCCGACGGCTGCCGTCGCGTCCGGCGGAATGCCGGATGTTTGGGCGGAGTCGATGCCCGTGAAATTCTGCGCCAAGCTGACCGTTGGCGCGAGACGATCCTCCAACTGCTCCATGCGGAGCCAGGACGATTGCCCTCTGGCTGCCCGGCGTGAGTCCGTCTCCCGCCATCGCAAACGGGCCCGAAGTCCCGTCAGGGACCCGAGGCGGTCTGGGAAAGGCTGTTTGAACAACTCGGACATAGGACATCCTCCTCGTTGAGTACGTCGCGCCGAAAAACAATTCCGCAGGGGGCAGGGGTGTACCCTGTTGGAAAGGGAATGCGAGTACGTCGACAACTTCGAGTCGTCTTCCTTTCCCAGATTAACATTCCGTCGAACGGGGTCAACAACAAAGTGTGCTGCGATTGCGCACGTGCGCACTGCGCACGTCCTGAAGACCGCGCCGCGCTCGAAATTCCCGCGGACCGCGCCCAGGCGGCAGGGAATGCTTCCAGCCGGGGCTTTGTTTGGAGTGCTGGCCCTATCCGCCATTCATGCCCCGGAAGACGGCATACGCTTGATCGCGCAGCAGGGTATTACTGTCCCACGGTTCGCCTCCCACGACGCTGTTATTGGCGTCCAGGAGAATCAGATAGACATTGAGCGCTGTGAAGTTGGATACACCAAAGGCCGCCCCGCTCGTGCCGATGTTCCAGGAATAGGCGCCCAATCCCTTGTCGTTGACCAGGTAGCCGTAGCTTTGACCCACGCTGCCGCCCAGGGACGAGGTGGTGGCAAAGACCTCCAAGGCGGTGGCAAAGACTTCGGCGTCCAGTCCCGTTCCTTTCGAGACCAGGAAGAGACTCTGGTAATAGCTGCTGATCTGCGCGTTCGTGAACGGGCTCAAGTTCGGTGCCCCATTCTGGCCGCCATAAAGATTGGGAAAGGTCGTCGCCAGCCACTGCCCCAAACTCTGACCGCTACCGGTCAGACCAAAGCGGCGGATGAGCTGCTGGCCTTGGAGCCCTTCCCAGAAGCTGATCGGCTTGACCATTTGTGCCGGCACAAGCTGTCCGAGGTTGTTCACCGTGACGCTGTCCTGCACGGACGTAACGTTGTAACCGTTCACCGTTTTTCCTGAAAGCTGGCGCAGCTGACGGCGGTTCCAGTTGCTAGTCTATCCCACATGGCTGTTCCAGCTTGCCCTGGTTGTCGTGAGCGCGACGCGCGCATCGCCGAGTTGGAACGGCGTGTTGCCGAGTTGGAAGCCCTGGTCCGGGATCTGACTGCCCGGCTGGGGATCAACTCTTCGAATTCGTCGGTGCCGCCGTCGGCCAACCCCCTCGCTGCGCCCAAGCCCGTGCTGAAAAAGCCCACCGGACGCAAGCCGGGTGGCCAGCCCGGGCATCCCCCGCACTTGAAACAATTGTTGCCGCCGGACCGGGTCAAGGAAGTCATCCCCTTCATCCCGACCCACTGCCGCAAGTGTCAGGCGGCGCTGCCGGCTCAACCCGGTCCCCACGACCCGGCCCCCACGCGGTTCCAGGTCGCCGAACTCCCGCCCATCCAAGCCGAGATCACCGAATATCAAGGGCACGCCCGAACCTGTCCCTGCTGTGGCGAAGTCACGCAGGCCGCCATTCCGGCCGACCTCCGCGTTCACGGCTGTGGCCCACGGCTGACGGCCACCCTCGCTTATCTCACGGGCCGCCACCACCTGCCCAAGCGCGCCGCCGAGGAGGTCAGTGAAGATGTCTTCGCCGTCCCCATAGCCCTGGGCACCATCTCCGCCTTGGAGCAGGAGGTGAGCACCGCCTTGGCACCGGCCCACGCTGCGGCGCTGACGGCCGTCCAGGAAGCGGCCGTCAAGAACGTGGATGAGACCAGTTGGAAAGAGGGCGGCAAGAAGCGTTGGTTGTGGGTGGCTGCCACCACCACCGTCGCAGCCTTCGTCATTCATGGCACGCGCGGCCTGGGGGGTCTGGCCACCCTGTTGAGCAACACCATCCAGGGAATCCTCGGTTCCGACCGCTGGAGCGTGTATGGCTGCTGGCCGGTGTTGCTGCGGCAGATTTGCTGGGCCCATCTCAAGCGTGACTTCCAAAAGTGCTTGGATCGCGGCGGCCCGGGTGCGTTCGTGGGCGAAGAAGGCTTGCGGGTCGTCCGCAGGGTCTTCAAGGCATGGCACCTGTTTCGCGGCGGAGGGTTGTCGCGCGCCCAGTTGCAAAAGCGACTCGATCCGATCGCGCGACAGCTGCGGAAGGTACTTGACGCTGGGCGGGCGTGCGCCGATAGCAAGACGGCTACCTTTTGCACCAAGCTGGTGGAGTTGGAGCCGGCCCTGTGGCGTTTCGTCATCACGGCGGCAGTCGAGCCGACGAACAATCACGCCGAGCGCATCCTCCGCCGTGGCGTGCTGTGGCGGAAAATCTCGTTCGGCTGCCACAGCGCCGCCGGCTGCCGGTTCGTCGAGCGCATGCTGAGCGTCACGCAAACCCTGCGCTTGCAAGACCGCAACATCCTCCACTTCTTGATCGAAGCCGTCCATAATCACCGAGCCAACTTGCCGATTCCTTCCCTCCTACCGATGGAGGGATGAACGGTTACTCCAAAAGAAGCTCGGATACTACCAGGACCGCGCCCTGGTCAAGCCGGTGATGTTGACCCGCAACGGACGGCAACGGTTGGTTCTACTCTCTGCCGAGGAATTCAGCCGCCTTAAGCGTCTCGACCGCGAGTCCTTGCCCGTATCCGCCCTATCGGCGCCGGAGCTGGCGGCTATCGCTGCCGCTGAAGTTCCCACCGATTATGCCCATCTTGACCGCGAACTCGGCAGGTAGCCGGTGCCGCTGCCCGACCCCTATCCCGGCCTGGTGATTTGCTACGCCCATCTGTGGTACGACCAGCATCGCCTTGCTCAGGAAGAGGGTAGCAAGGACAGGCCCTGCGTGGTGGTATTATCGGTCACTTCTGAAGACGGCGATACGGCTGTCACTGTAGCTCCGATCACCCGCACGCCTCCAAAGGTTGCAGGCGATGGCGTCGAAATCCCAACTGC
>Ga0209060_10003812_pt1 | contig 12268 bp, 13 predicted proteins | sample Coa_R1_8_FD_187155 | JGI IMG/M metagenome (GOLD analysis project Ga0209060, IMG submission 187155) | Surface soil microbial communities from Centralia Pennsylvania, which are recovering from an underground coalmine fire - Coalmine... | ecosystem: Environmental > Terrestrial > Soil >...
GCGACAGCGGCTGGGCATGGACCGGACGCCGAAGCGCCGAGGCCGCCCGCCCAAGGATCACCCGCTGGCGACGGAGCAGGCCGGGACGGAAAAAATGAACTGACACCGATTTCTCCTTCGCGTGACTTACAAAATGATTCTTGAAAACGCGAAGCGAGGGATAAAGGCAGCACAGACGGCAAAGAAGCTGCTAGATTCGAATAAATATAACAAATAAAAAATGAAGGGAGCGACATGTGGTACGGTGTCAGCGTTTTGTTCGAGGCCGTCAAAATGCCTCAACCTCAGGAGGAAGATGTGGTGTGGGAAGAGTGTGTGTACTTGGTAAAAGCCAGTTCCGCACTCGAAGCGACGGAGGCGGGGGTGCGTATCGGCAAACAGAACGAACACGAGTATGAGGCTGCCGCAGGGAATCAAGTTCGCTGGACATTTCGACAAATAGGGGAGGTCTATGAGATAATCGATGAAACAGTGCAAAACGAGACGGAAGTCTTCTCGCGATATCTGCGACCTAGACAGGTAAAGAGCCTATTAGCCCCGTTTGAAGAAGGGCCGGACATCGCGCGGCCCATTGGAGACGGTTCTCGGAAGTAATTGCCCCCGGCACGGTTACAGCCAAATGGTCCGCTTGCTTGCAGCGGGGGTAGGACGGCGGTAATCTCCGGCTATGGGCAGACCCTTACGACCTGTCGCGGACGGCCTGGTGTACCACGCCATCAATCGAGGCAACAACCGTGACCGCGTCTTCTACGACGACGGCGATTTCCGAGCCTTCCTGTATGCGGCCCACGACCTACGGCAGGCCGACCCGTTGCTTGTCGGTGCGTTCGTCCCAGCCGAGCACGCCGGCGCACGATCCAAGCAGGCTGTATTCCTTGATGCGGCGGATCAATTCGGCATAGGCCTGGTTTTCGTTCATGATCGGAGGTCCGTAATCGGGTTATCGGCGACCACTGATCATGATAGGGAATAAGGGTGGATTGTGCCGAGCCGGAGCAGCCTGGCGCCGAGGGAGCTGGATTGAACCCATCCCCTAGGCGGCCTTGCTCTCTTCTTGTCCTGCAAAATGCCGGCCGGTCAGCCAATCTTCGATCAGCGCGGTGATGTGTGGCCCCCGCAAGATCCGGGTCTTGTTGGCACTGAGCTGCGGGGCAATTTGCTCATGCAGCGCCCGCATCCTGGTCCAGTGCATCTTGGGATCCCAGTGGTGCTCTTGGTGGTAGCCGTTGTTGAACCACAGCAAGTTGTACCACCAGTTGTACGAGCTGACCGAGTTCGCAAAATAGTTGCCCGGCTGGCTACCATAGTGTTCCAGATACCCCTCGGCATAGCTCAGCACCCAACCCAGATAATAAGACGGCAGATAGAAATAGACGAAGTACTGCCAATCGACCAGGAGCATCGTGATCCAGAAGGCCGCCAGGACGATGGTCTCGACCACCGCCTGGATCACCTCGGCGCGCCCACGCCGGATGACGGTCCGAATCACCGGGCCCACTTCCACCCGGAAAAAGCTCACCAGACAGTATTTCCAAAACGCTTCCGGCTGGTTTCCCCTGCCATAGCGATAGATCGACGACCAGTCCTTCGTTGTCCCGTCGGGACCCTTGGCGTCGTTATCGCCCCAGTGGTGGTTCATGTGATAATGGTGATAGAAGACGTGCGGCACACCAATGGCGATCGTTTCCAGCACGCTATAGGCACGGTTCAACCAGATGCTGCTGAAAAACGGGTTATGGATAAAGTTGTGCGAGATGCTCTGTAGGTTCCAGAAGTAGGACCCCATGACGGCAATGAAGGCCGCGATCAGGATCCACCCAGACAGCGTGTGGAACGCAACAAACGTCCAAAGAATGGCCGCCACAATCGCGACGCCGCCCAAGGCCGGGATGGCATCGTACCGACTATAACGGAAAAACGGTCGAAACTCGAGCATAGGGCCTCCTTTCCCCGGTTGCTCCTTCCATCTTCTGGGCCAGCTGGGTCCGTACGATTATAACCGCTTCCTGGTTCCAACAAAGACCGGTTTAGCGCCAGAAAATGTAGAGACGGAAGGTCTTGCTAGATCCTGGATTAGAGCGGGGCAGCGCTCATCCGTTTGCGGCGTGCAGATGAATAAACCGGCGGCAGCAGATTGCTGCCGAACCAGCCGCCGACAAAGCCCAGAGTCAGCGAGCTGATCAGGGTCAGGAGCAGCAATTCCGGAGTGTGCGTGATACTGGCCAGGCGGATGCCCGACAGAACGGTGGCTGTGCCGACCCCGACAAAGAGCCCTTGCTTGGAACCATTCCGAGTCGTTGCACCCGCCAAGGCGCCGCCCAGAAGCATGGCGAGGGCCGAGATTTCCCAGGTGACCAACTCCGCCTGCAAATGGGTATCGATGCTCAACTTGTGTTCGCTGGCCTCCAGCACGGAATCGCGGATCACGTCGACCCAAAAGACTCCGCCGACCGCCACCGTAATGCCCATCAGAACGCGTGCCCAGGCCACGGGCCCGCTGAAGGGTGACGGCCCTTTCTGGACCGGCAGGGATGGCAATGGCTTACGCGGCTGATAGGGCAAAACGTCCAGCGGCAAGGGCCTCCAGATCAAGCTGCCGATCAATCCGCCCAGGGCTGCAAACGCCACTTGGAGGACCGGTTCGCCGAACAGGGCAATCGTGGTTACAGCTTGTCCGGTACTGAACTGGAACAGGATGAGAAAGACCGCGTTCCAAACGCCAACGACAGCCCCAAAGAGCAGTCCGCGGCGTTGGCCCGCCCCCGTCAACAGGCCGGCTGCAAATACGCTCACCGCCTGGAGGGCTTGATGCAGAACCAGCCCTGTTAGGGTTGCCCACACATTGCCGGGCGCCTCATCCCGGGCAACCAGGATCCCGGCCGTGCACAGGTGAAGCAGAACATAGTTGAGTCCCTGAGCCAACAACAGACCAATGGTCAGCCGTCCCCACGGCGTTTGCTGCCAGGTAGCCGGCAATCCATCGGACGCGTCCTCCTGTCGGTGGCGCGAATCGCGAAACACGAGCCGAACGCCACACTTTGGACAGTTCAAGCGTTGCCCAAAGGAACCGCGACATTGGGGGCAGACCATCGCCATGGAGTGATGCAACCTGTTCCGAGTAGGGAAGTAAAGTTCGCTCTTCCGCCCCAAGGGCGCGGACAGCCGAAACACGGCCGGTCTCGGGAGCCACCCCAAGACACTACCCTGGAGTATAGTTCATTCTCAGCCGTGGGAGAGCAGATTTGCCGCCGCAGAAGCCGGCTGGCGCCGGATCTTTCTCTTGTCGCCCGTGGCCGCACCTTCCTAAAATACACTTTTCCACCAAGAAACGAGGAAACTCATGAAAGACGGCATTCACCCCGAATACGTAGAAGCCACGGTGACCTGCGGTTGCGGCAATAAGTTTGTAACCCGCAGCACGCGCAAGAACATCACGGTAGAAATCTGTTCCGCGTGCCATCCGTTCTTCACGGGCAAGATGAAATACGTCGATACTACGGGCCGCGTTGAGAAGTTCCAGCGCAAATACAACTGGGACAAGCGGAAAAAGCAAGGCGCGGCCGCGGCTCCCGAGTAGATTGTCGAGTTTAGATTTGCGATTGCCACATTCCCCGTCGCGGCGATCGCAACTGGGTGGAAGTGGCGCCAATCCAAGATCTCAAATCGAAATTCGACAATCCCATGAAATGGCCGAGCTTTGAGCAATCATTGACTCGCTATCGCGACTTGGAACAACAACTCGCCGATCCCCTCGTGATTAGCGACCGTGCCCGCTACACGAAACTCGCCAAGGAACATGGCGCCCTGGCCAAGCTCGTCAAACCGTATCTCGAATACCAGAAGCTGAGCGAAGAGATCGAGCAAACCGAAGCCCTGGTTCAAGCGGAAGCCGACGCCGAGATGCGTCGATACCTGGATGAGGAGCTGGCCGGACAACGTCGTCAGCAAACCGTGCTCACCGGCCGGCTGGAAGACCTTCTGCTCGTCGAGCCGGGCGAGGATTTCGGTAGTGTCATCATGGAAATTCGAGCCGGCACCGGCGGGGATGAGGCGGCGCTGTTCGCCGGCAATCTTTACGATATGTACACCCATTATGCCCGCGACCAAGGCTGGAAGGTGGAGGACATCTCGTTTAGCCATGGCGAGCAGGGGGGCTTCAAGGAAGTGGTATTCAGTGTAACCGGTGACGAAGTGTATCCAAGCTTGCGGTATGAAAGCGGCGGGCACCGGGTCCAGCGGGTGCCCAAGACTGAACAGCAAGGGCGCATCCACACCTCCGCAGCCACGGTGGCCGTGCTGCCGGAGCCAGATGAAGTCCAGATCGAGATCCGCGATCAAGACTTGAAATGGGAGCGGATGCGTGCCGGCGGAGCGGGCGGCCAACATGTCAACAAAACGGAGAGTGCCGTGCGCATCTGGCATCTGCCGACGGGGCTGGAAGTCAAATGCCAGGATGAGCGCAGCCAGCACAAGAACTATGAGCGTGCCCTGCGTATCCTGCGCAGCCGACTCTACGAAATGCAGCAGCAGAAAATCCACCGGGAACGTGCGGAGCAACGGCGTACCTTGATCGGCTCCGGCGACCGGAGTGAACGCATTCGGACCTACAATTTTCCGCAAAACCGCGTCACGGATCACCGCATCAATCTCAACCTGTACAAACTTGACGCCATCATCGCCGGAGACTTGGGCGAATTGGTCCAGGCCCTTAAAGCGTTCGACAAGAAACAACGCCTGGGACAGAAGGAATGAGGAGGCCAATGTGGGCCAGCCTGTGGGCATGAAGCAACAAGCCTGGACCATCGGCGCGTTGCTCGATTGGACAGCACAACACTTCACGACCAGGGGATCGGAATATCCCCGTCTCGACGCCGAAGTGTTGCTGGCCCACGCCCTGGAATGCCGCCGAATCGATCTGTACACGCGCTACCAGGAAACCGCCTCGGAGCAGGGGCGGGCCCGCTTTCGCGAGTTGGTTCGGCAACGGCTGGAAGGCTGCCCGGTCGCTTACCTCGTTGGTCGGAAGGAATTCTTCTCGCTAAAGTTCGAGGTGACGCCCGCCGTGTTGATTCCTCGCCCCGAGAGCGAATTCGTGGTGTTGGAGTGCTTGCACCTGGCCCGAGAGCTTGCCGAGCCACGGATCCTCGATATCGGCACCGGATCGGGAAACCTTGCGGTCACGGTGGCTCACCAGCAGCCGCGGGCGCAGGTTACCGCGGTGGATCTCAGTCCCGACGCGTTGGCCGTCGCCTCCCGCAATGCCGTCCATCATGGCGTGGCCGATCGTATCCGCTTCTTGAGTGGCGATCTCTTGGATCCCCTTCCCCGGGACGAGCGCTTTGATTTCATTCTCAGCAACCCGCCTTACATCGCCCATGAAGATTTGGATCGTTTGCCGGTTGGAGTCCGCAATTACGAACCCTTGCTGGCCCTGGATGGGGGCCCCGGAGGCTTCACGGTCTTTGGCCGTTTGGTGGCTCAGGCGGTGGATTATCTCGTTCCGGGCGGCCACCTGATCATCGAGATCGGCGCACCTCAGCACGAACCCGCCCGCCAGCGCATCCTGGCGCAAGGCCAGTACGAATTGGCCGACACGATTTACGACGGCTCACGCCATCCGCGGGTTTTGCGGGCCCGGAAAGTCGGCTGATACGGCATCGTTCCGCGGCAATCAAAGCGACGGCCTCTGTTCGGCCGCTGCGTCACTCTCATAGGCCGGCATAATCGGGATGCCAAAATCGGCCAGGCAGCCTTCACGCTTCAGGTGGCGATAGGTGAGCTGCCGGGCCCACTCCAATTTTTCCTCGGGCAAGTCACGGATCGTGCCATCCGGCTGCATGGTCCCAGCCACCGCGTGAAGCACCACATCATCCTGTTCCAGAGCGATGAAGTCATCTTCCAGCGGACCCGGCGGCAGTGCATCTTTGGGATGGCTGTGGATCAGCAACAGCAGCGCGACATCCACCTCAGGAACAGGCTGCGACGGCAGCGGCGGTTTCGATGGTTTGAAAAGATGCTTGAACCAGCCCATGAGAGTATCCTTTCAGCACTGGGCAGCAAGGGTTCATTTCGGTGGGCCCGGGGGCGGCAGTCTCCCATTCGGGATGAGCTTCTTCCATTGCTCATAGGCCCGTTGGCGTGCTTCGGCAGAGCCGGCGGGGTCGAATGCAATGCTCCGGCCGGCAGAAACCAGACGGTGCAGGTGCCACTTGGCCAACTGTCGAATGGCGAGCTTCTCGTGCAGCAAATAATCAATCAACGTCTCGAAAGTTGCCGGCCGGGCCAAATCGCTTTCACCAAAACTGTGCAAGAGCTGGAGCACGAGGGCTGCCTGGTTCGCGGAATACTGCTTGCTCTGGACCAGGAACTGGTACAGTCGCTGATCCTGACCAGGAGCCCGGCCAATCCAGTGCCGCAAGGTCGAGATTGCCACTTCCCGGGTGTTCTCATGCTGAGGATTGGCCAAGGCCGCAGTCAGGTCTGGCAAATCGTCGAGGGCTCCCATCGCGGCGACCGCGATGCGCCGCTCCTGGGCATCCGCAGATCGGACCGAGCCCAGCAACCCGTCCTCGATCCGACGATTCTGAATCCGTTCCACGACATTCTTGAGCGGACCGGACGATAGCGGAGTTGCCATGTCGGTGCGGGCCCAGATGGGGATCTGTTCCTCCCGCTGGGGCCCGGCGTCGGGACCCGCGACGCTGTCCCAATGGAAACCTGCCGGCCCACGCGGCCCCTGCAGCGCATACTGGTCTGTGCCGGTCCTCAGCTGCACTTCGCCATGCAACACAAACAACATCAAGTCAGCGGTCGGCTCATCCCCGGCCCGGGCTTCCTTTGAAAACGGCATCCCGCGGGGCCAGCGTCCGTACAAGACGAGGGCGACCTTCGTTCCCGCAGCCGCCAGGGTGAGGTTCCAGGTTTCTTTTCGGAAGTGAAGACGTACCTGGGCAGGTTCTTTTTTCTGATTGGCCAGGACCACCCGGCCGGTCTCCAGCGTGAAATCGAGAGCCGCGTCCGGATTCCGATGAAGCACGACGGCGCTTTCAAGGAGTGGTAGCGTCGATTGGCCTGCCAAATCCGGCAAGAGAGACAGCCGAACGGCCCCATCTGAGCTATCGATAGCTGCATCGGCCAAGGCTACGAGATGTTCGCCGTCGCGAACCGGATCGCCGGGCTTACAGATCTGCCAGGGTCTGTCGGGCCCCTCGCGCCCCAGGAGCGCGGTCATCGGGCTCACACACTTACCGACAACGGTTTGGCCCGTCGTGGGTGCCCGCTTGGGCTCATCGGCTCCGGACAACAGAGCCAATCCCAAAAGCAGCACTGGCAGTCTTGGGAACAGACGACCGCTCATGGAGAACTCACGGTTCATTGGGATTTCCTGCTCCTGGACACAGGCGCCGCACCCCTATTGTACAGGAATCCAAACCTCGGCCAGTGCGACTGCCATGGCTGATTAATCACCCAAATTCTGCGCCAGCGGATCGCGTTGCAGCCGCAGGGTCAACTTGCCGTGACCGGGAAGCAGACGGGAGAGCTGATTCGTTTCCACATCAAAAACCAGGACCATATCCGCCTGGGTGACTTGTCCATTGGCCACATCCACGCAGGCCGTGCCATCCGCTCGGCCGGTGCCCCGGCCCGCCGGGTTGGCGGGTGCTCGGAACGGGCCTTCAATGTGCAGCACCGCCTCCTCATGGCCGGCGCGCTTTCGGATCCCGAGGTAGGTGCATGTCAAATCGAGGCGCGCCGCCAACGATCGGCCCAGCGACGGGATGGGAACATTCCGCTCGGTCTTCCACGATTCGCCCGGCTCGACCTGCTTGTTCGGCAGAGGGACCGCCGTGCTGAGCAGCGCCCGCCCAAGATCCTCATGGACGTTCGCCAGGATCGGCTGTAGCTCTGGGGGCACCCGACTCAAATCGACTTCGTTTCCCACGAGGTTGCCTTGCTTGTCGATGCGCAGATTGGCCGCGAGTTGCTTGATGGCGTGACGGGCCTGCTCAAGGGTTTGTTTGGCGCGCTCGACACCGGGGTTGTGAAGATCTTGGCTATCCTCGCTGAACTCGACATTATAGGCACGATATTGAAGCCGGACGCTGGCCAGTTCCTCCGCATCGACCGCCTCGGTGGTCTCGGTCACGCGGGTCTCGGAATTGACGGTCCATGTACGTTCGGTTCCGTTCGGACCTGGCGTCTTGAAATCGAGCCAGCTATTCAGGACCAAGCCCCGGCTGCCCGTTTGGTGCCGGAAGAGGAGGGGAACCGGTTTCCGCTCGACCGGCGGCGGCAAGGGATAGACATTCGCGGTGGCCCACTGAGCAACGCCGTCGGCATTCGTCCACCGCGGCTGGACCCAGTAGACTTTTCCCGGCGGCAGCGGCGGAAGCAGAATGTCGGCCCGAGCTACTTGATCCTGGTACGTTAGCGGGTAGCGCTGATGCGGGCTATCCCCAGCCTGAACTGAGGGTGGCGTAGCCGAGGGGGGCCGCGCCGGTGGATCCGGCTCTCCGGTCCAAACTTCCAATGCCGGTTCGCCCACGTGCACCAGCGGATCGATCATCTCCAGCTTGGCCGACACGTTGATCTGCGTCTGTTCCTGATAGGGCTGTCCCAGCGCCAAGCCCAGGACTCGACCCTGGAGAACCGCGTGAACCTGGTCACCGGGCACGGCGAAGTTGATTTGTGTGAAACGCAAGACCGACACCGCCACGCCGATGACGTTGCCCAGAGTGTCCACCACGGGGCCGCCGGAGTTTCCCGGGTGCATGCCGCCGTTGACCTGCACCCGGGCAAGCATGCCGTGGGGCTCCCAGCGCAGGCTCGAAACCGACGATTGGCTAACCGTGATCTCCTTGCCCAGGTCCGTGCCAAACGGAAAACCGAAGACATATACCTGCTGTGTTTCCTGAAGATTCCGCGCTGAGCGAACGGGCAGCGGCGGCGGCAGGTTGGGCGCTGCGACGCGGAGCACAGCCAGATCCGCATTGCGATCGACGCCAAGGAGGTCGGCATGCAGCTTCCGCTCCTCCGCGGTTCCACTGTTGAGGACGACTTCGATCTTCTGTGGCCGGCGGCTCTCGGGCCGCAGCATGCCAATCACGTGGGCATTGGTCAGCACGATGTTCGATTCGACACCGAAAAAGCCACTCCCCTGGGCGACGTTGCCATCAGCCAGGGTGACGCGGAGATATACGGTTGCCCGCTTGACTTTTTGGATGAGGTCCGGCGGCAGCTGGGAATTCGCAGGGGCTTTGGCCGGTGCGGGAAGATCGGCTGCTTTAGGTGGAGGGGATACGAAGGCAAGTTCCCTGGGGGGCGGTGGGGGCGCCACTTGTGCGTGGTCCTCCCCGCCGGGCTGAGCCGCCTCCTTGGCCTCGTCGTCACCTTTCTCTCCACGGACATCCGGCACCGGAACAAATTGGCGGCCCCCAGCGGGGATCCGCACGTCAGGTTTCTTGGAGGTCCACCACGTATCGGGGGGATTATTCCATAACCAGAGGCAGATGAAGACGCTGCTGGCCACGATGAAAAGCGATCCACCAGCGCCGCCCATGAGCAGGAGCAACACGAGTGCGGAAAGTCGGCGGCGGCGCTTTCTTGGGGGCGGCCGGGAATCGCTTCGCTTGGCTTGACCGGCCGCAATCCGGCTATCCGGATCCGGGGTAGCCCGCACGAACTCTTCGCTGTTGTCGTCTCCGGCCGGAGTATCTGTCCAGTCTTCCGATTCGGTGGCGTAAAAGATCGCCTGGCACTGTCTACAACGAACGCGCTGGCCGCGCTGATCGTCCGTGGCGTTGTAGGCCGCGTGGCAATTGGGACAGACGATCCGGGTACTCATACAGGCCAGGCTCCTCGACTGAGGGCGCGCGGCAGTGGGACCGCCGCCGCTGACGGGGAATCGTAGATATCGTAAATGCCGCCGCACAGGGCCGCAAGTGCGGATTAGAGACTGTGTTTCGTTTCCGAGCCGAGCTCAGGCAGGGGCAGGATGCTGGGATTCGATAGACCGTCAGGCGCGAGACCGATCCGCGGGAGCGCCTGGTTCAGCATTCCCCTCGAAACCGTATGCTCGCTCAACCTTGCAGACACGCAACTGAAATCGAGCATACCAGAGGCGGCGCCCCATGTGCTGGGCATGCAAATGTTCGGCGTGTTGCTGCCAATGGCGAATGTTCTCTTCACTTTCCCAATAGGAAACGGTGATCCCAAATCCATCGGCTCCGCGCGCACTCTCCATCCCCAAGAAACCAGGCATCGACTGAGCCAATTCAACCATGCGGTCAGCCATTGCTTCGTAACCGGCTGGATCGGCGGCGGTGCGGACGGAGGAGAAAACCACGGCGTAGTAAGGTGGCTGCGGGGTGCGCGCGGGCTGATCCATTTCCACCTCGCTCGGTCAAGATGAAGTACTTTTCCTTGGTGTCCGCGTTACGACACCGTGTGCGAACGCAGGTCCAGCGTAAAGGAATCATTCAGGGCCGGCAAGGTTGCCGGAGTCGAGGCAGAGGGATACGCCGTGAAATACTCCCCGGTCAGCCGGTGCTTGTTGTGGTCCAGGGTGATCCGCAGAAAGCCATGGTCGGTATCGTTGAACGCGGCCAGATCGACCCGGTCCCCTGGAGGTAATTTCAGCAATGGCGGAAAAACGACCGCGGCAGGTCCAGCCGTCCGTGATGCGGTCTGGTCCTTCTTCAGGCACGGTCTGGACAGTTTTTCCACGGGCGCGTGGCCACCGCCTCCCGCGATCAAGTAGGGAATTTGCCGTCCATTGGCATGCGTGTAGGTGAGGCGCTGATAGTGGTGTGCATGGGCGGAGAAGACCGCGTCGGGAAACTGTCCGCTGGCCCGGAACGCCTGCTGCAACAGCATTCCCAGCGGCTCCAACGACTTGCCCCAAGGACGCGGAGTAGGGCCAAGGTTGGGGTCGCCGCGTTGGAGGAAATTGACGGCCGCGGAATAGGGCGGGTAGTGAACAGCCACGAACACCGCTCTCTTTTCCTTCGCCGCTTTGATGTCACGCAACGTCTGCACCAGCCAGCGGTATTGCGGCTGGTCTTCTTCCTCGGGATTGTCCAGCTGGCCTGCGTTGTTGACGTTGGTGTAGAGCCCGATGAAGTACGCCAGCGGTGTCTGGAAAAGCCAGTACGGATACGGCTGGGTCATGGCTGGTCGAGCGGAGCACTGGTTGTCCGGGGGGCCGCCATCCTCGCTCCCGCAGAAATTCTTGAGAAAGTGATGGATCGCGGACTTGCGAAAAGGGCCGTCCGGGTCCCGGTTCTTGCCGTCGTGGTTGCCAGCGACGGCGAAGATCGGCGCAGCATAGCTGGCGTAGGGGGCGTAGAATTGAGCATTGTACAACTGAGCAAAGTCGTGCTGTGTTTCTTGCAACGGAAGTGGGGACTGCTCGCCGGCAGTGTCCTTATCATGCTTGTACACAACATCCCCAAGGTGGTACAAGAACGAGGCCATAACCGCGGCCTGTGTTCCGCCAAAGCGTTGAGGATGTTTGCCCTGCACCGCCATCGTAGTAGCTACCCGAATGGTGGCTTGTTGATCCGCGTGGCAGCCTGTACAGCCCACCGTATGGAATGTCATCGCGCCTCGTTCTTTGATTGCCCGAGACTCCTTCTTGGCCACCTCGTTCAGCTTGAGTCGGAGGGAGTAGGGTGGAGGATCTGGAATTTTCGTCCAGACCCCAAGCTCCACGCAGTCCGGTAAAGCCGTGGTCGGCTCGATTGGCGCACTTGTGAATGGCGAAGTCATGAATGCTGTCTCCTGGCGCATCTGCCGCCGTCGCTTGATGGAAAGACTGGCTTATGCGGGCCGCCACAGATCGATGGGCCGCTTGGCATCCGTCGAGAAGGGGAGTGCGATTTTCTTTCCCTGGCCCGCCGATGCATAGCCCGCCAGGATGATCTCCAGCACTGCTTTGCCATCCCGACCGGTCACTGCCGCTGGCGTATTGTGGCGAACGCTGTCCACGAAATGCTGCATCTCCTGCGGAAAGCCGTAATTCCACATCTCCTCGAACATCGTAAACGTCCAGCCGCGCGTCGAAGAAGCCTTTTCCACGGCGTAACCATAACCGACTTCGCTGTACGTTTCCAGCGCGCTACCGTGCAGCAAGTCGGCGTAAGGGCCCGCGAAAAAATAACTTCGTCGATTTCTAGTGTTTGCGGGGAGTAATGACATAGTTCCAATCGCCATGAAAATCAGCGGGCTTCAATTTCAGTGTTGCCATCTGTTCGTCACTGACCTTGAT
>Ga0209060_10003814_pt1 | contig 12261 bp, 11 predicted proteins | sample Coa_R1_8_FD_187155 | JGI IMG/M metagenome (GOLD analysis project Ga0209060, IMG submission 187155) | Surface soil microbial communities from Centralia Pennsylvania, which are recovering from an underground coalmine fire - Coalmine... | ecosystem: Environmental > Terrestrial > Soil >...
GGGCCGGCCCCGCTGTCGCTCGCCTAGCGGCGGCGCCGGCTAGCCTCGGTTGGACAGGAATCCGCGCAGCGATTTTCTCAGCCGCTCGTAGGCCCGCGAGGCGCGCACGCGCACGGCGCCGGGCGACGTCCCCAGCACCTCGGCGATCTCCTCGAACGTCAGCTCCTCGTGCAGATGCAGGTGGAGGACGGCCCGCTGCGACTCGGGCAGCCGATCGATGGCGGCGCGGACCGCCTCGATCTCTCCCGCCGCGCTCGTCTCCGGCGCCGGGGCGCGCTCCCCGATCTGCTGCAGCTCCGCCTGTTCGAGCTCCAGCTCGCCGACGTGCGGGGGCAGCCGGTAGCGGCGCCGGAGCTCGTCGCGCCGCACTCCGGCGGCGATCGTGAACAGCCACGGCTTGAGCGGCCGATCGGGGAGGTAGGTCGTGCGCGCCCGATGGAGCTTGAGGAACGTCGTCTGGGTCAGATCGTCGGCCAGCGCGGGGTCGATGAACGAACGCAAGAAGAATGCCCGCACCTTTGGCGCGAGCAGCGCAAACAGCTGCCGGAAAGCGACCTCGTCGCCTCCGACATACCTCGCCATCAGCCTCTCTTCCGTCGTTGTTACCGCTTGCGACATGCCAGCCGGCATGAGCCACCTCGCCGAGCGTTCGTTGGAGTTTCTGCTTCGGCCTCCTCCGATTCGACGCTCGTGCCGAGCGCCACTCATTGGGCGATCCGTCTCGCTGGGGGGCCCGAGTAATCCACCCGGAGAGCGATCAGGCTAGGAGATAGATCTGGCTCGCGCTCAAATTCGCTCGCGCGCGTCGAAATGTTACAGGAAATCGGAAAGCGATCGCCTGAAAGCTGCGAAAAAGCGCGCGACGCAGTTGACGAGAACTGTCGCGTAACAGACGCGCCCTTGCCGCGTACTTCCAAGAGCTTACCGCGGTCGCTGGCAGCTTTGTTCGGGGACCGTTGAAGGCTCATGCAACCAAGAGGTGCGTGGTTGCGCTTGGGCGATTTCATCGAGCAAATCGCCATTTTTCGGAGTCATCCCCCCCATGGCCCGAGCGACGCGCGAGATCCCAGACGACGACATTCAGGCGGTGCGCACGGCCGTGCGGCTGGTGTTGCGCCGTCTGGTCGGGTCGGAAGACCCTGAATTCGAAGATCTTGTACAAAGTGCGATCGAGAACGTCCTCGTTACGTTCGAGCGCGGGCAATTTCGCGGCGACTGCCCCAAGGGTGGGTGGGCCGCCGTCATCGCCCGCAACGTGGCGATCGACGCGATCCGCGCGCGCACGCGCGAGCGCCAGCTGTTCGCGCACGACCCCGTCGACGTCAGCGACGCGGCCCTGGTCCCCGGCTCCGACGCCAAGCTCGGCCCCGAGCACCTCACCGGCGTGCAGGAGCGGCTGGCGCGGGTCAAGAGCGCCCTGGTCGGGCTGGGCGCGCCGAAGGCGAACGTCGTCTATCTGCACGACGTGCTGGGTCACGACCTCGGCGACGTCGCGACCATCCTGGGGATCACCGTGGCCGCGGCGCAGTCGCGCCTCGTGCGGGGGCGGCGCGAGATCATCGACCGGAGCGGCCTGACGCCGGGACCCGTCGGTCGCCCGGCCGGGAATCCGGGTGGGATGAAAACGGGCAGCTCGACGGTTGTCACGAAGTCGAGCTGAACGCATCCGTCAGGCGTTCACTCGAGGGGGGGAAAAGGTCCCCGAAAGTCCCTTGTCGCCATGCTAAGTTAGGCGACATTCCTGGGCGCCGCGTCGAGCTTCGCCCGCACAGGAGGTCCCCATGTCGGCATTCGGAACTTTGACGCTTCTCATCGCCCTGGTGGTGGCGACCTACGCCGGTGTGGCGTCGCTGATCGGCGCCCGGCGGGGCAACCGGCGCCTCATCGAGTCGGGGCGAGCGGGCGTCTACGCGCTGGCCGGCGTGCTCGGGCTGTCGTCGGTCGCGATCCTCTACGCCTTCCTGACCCACGACTACTCGATCAAGTACGTCCACCACTACTCGGACGCCGCCTCGCCGCTCTTCTACCAGATCACGGCGTACTGGGGCGGCCTCGACGGGTCGATCCTCTGGTGGGTCTTCCTGCTCTCGGTTTTCTCGGCCGTGGCGGTCTACACCAACCGCAACCGGCACCGCGAGCTGCTCCCCTACGTCGTCACCGTCCTGATGGCGATCGCCGACTTCTTCCTGTACGTCATCGTCTTCCACAAGAACCCGTTCGACAGCTACCTGACCGACATCCCGATCGCGGGAAAGGGGCTGAACCCGCTGCTGCAGAACGCCTACATGGTCACGCACCCGCCGGCGCTCTACACCGGGTTCGTGGGGATGAGCATCCCGTTCGCGTTCGGCATGGCGGCGCTCATCTCGGGGCAGCTGGACGACGCCTGGATCGCCTCGGTCCGCAAGTGGACGCTGGGCGCCTGGTTCTTCCTGTCGATGGGGCTGACGCTGGGGATGCTGTGGGCCTACGAGGAGCTCGGCTGGGGTGGGTTCTGGGGCTGGGACCCGGTCGAGAACGCCGGCTTTCTCCCCTGGCTGACCGCCACCGCCTTCCTGCACTCGATCATGATCCAGGAGCGGCGGGGGATGATGAAGATCTGGAACGTCACCCTCATCATCCTGACGTTCTTCCTCACCATCTTCGGGACCTTCATGACCCGCTCGGGGATCGTGCAGTCGGTGCACGCCTTCGGTCAGGACACCAAGCTGGCCTGGATCTTCACCATCTTCATGGCCGTGACGTTGATCGTCAGCTTCGGCTTCGTCATCAAGCGGATGCCCGAGCTGCGCTCGCGCGCCACGCTTGACTCGTGGCTGTCGCGCGAGGCGGCCTTCACGGTCAACAACTGGATCCTGCTGTTCGCGGCGTTCTTCATCCTGTTCGCCACCATGTTCCCCACGCTGTCGGAGGCGGTGGCGAACGAGCGGATCACCGTCGGGCCGCCCTTCTTCAACAAGTGGATGGTGCCGATCGGGTTGGTGCTGCTGTTCCTCACCGGCGTCGGACCGCTCATTGCGTGGCGCAAGGCGACCGTCTCGCACCTGCGCTACCAGTTCCTGTGGCCGGTGTCGGCCGCGGCGGCGACCATCGCCGTCGCCATCGCCTGCGGGCTGGGTGAGTCGCCGGCCGGCGTCATCTGCTTCGGCTTCTGCGCCTTCACCAGCGCCACGATCATCCAGGAGTTCGCGCGCGGCATGTCGGTGCGCAAGCGGAACACCGGCCAGGACGCGGTGTCGGCGCTGATGGGGATGGTCATCCGCGGCAAGCGGCGCTACGGCGGGTACATCGTGCACGTCGGCATCGTGCTGATGTTCATCGGCTTCGCCGGGACGGCCTACAAGAAGGAGATGGACGTCAAGCTGGTCCCCGGCGCCGAGGCCGCCATCGGCAAGTACAAGATCCGCTTCGAACGGATCGCGCACGAGGAGGACCGCCAGAAGGAGATGGTCACCGGCCTGGTGACCGCCTTCAAGAACGGCCAGGAGATCGATCACCTGCGCCCCGCCAAGTGGTTCTTCCACAACCACGAGAGCGAGCCGACCACCGAGGTGGCGATCCGCCGCGGACCGGCCGAAGACCTCTACATCACGCTGGGGAACTACGACCTCGCCGAAGGGAACGTGACCCTGAAGGTGGTGGTGAACCCGGTGGTCGACTGGATCTGGTTCGGGTTCATGCTGCTGGCGATCGGCACCGGCATCGCGCTCCTGCCCGACGCCGTGCTCGAGCGGCTGACGGCCGGGGTGACGGTTCCGGCGGGGCGCGCGGCCGGCACCGCTGGAATGGTGCTCTTGCTGGCGGTCGGCGCGGGGGGCGGCGTCCTGCTGCACGCGCCTCCGGCGGCGGCGCAGATGGACACCACGTCCGTCGAGGCGCCCGAGCCGACGGGCGTCGACGAGAACTGGCTGGTGCGCAACATCATCTGCCAGTGCGGCAGCTGCCGGCACAACCTGCTCGAGTGCGAGAGCGACGGGTGCGGCCACGCGGTGCAAGATCGGATCGAGATCCGACAGCTGCTCAATCAGGGTCGCACGCGCGACCAGGTGATCCAGTACTTCATCAAGAAATACGGGGGCCAGGTGGCGCTGGCGGCGCCGATCGACCGCGGCTTCAACCGGCTGGCCTGGTTGTTCCCCTACACGCTGGGCGCGGCCGCGGCGCTCGGGCTGGGCTATGGCGCCTACCGGCTGGCCCGCAAGCCGCCGCCGACGATCCAGCCCAGCGAGCTCACGCTCGCCGACGGCGAGCTCTCCGACAAGCTCGATGACGAGCTCCGCAACCTTGACTAAGGCGACCGACGCCGAGGCGGCGCCCACCGAGGCGGCGCCCCGCAAGCGTCTGCCGGTGTGGGCGCTGGCGCTCGCCGGCGCGCTCTTGGCCGGGGCGTACGCGCTGGTGGTCGAGAAGATGCGCTTCGGGCCGCCGTTCGTGATGTTCGCGCTCGGGGGAATGACGCTGGCCCTGACGGCGGCGGCGTTGTTCCGGGTGATCGACCCGCTGGCCGGGAACGCCGGGCCGGCGAGCGCGGTGCCGGCGCGCGATCGGCGGCGCACGCGCGAGCTCGAGCGCGAGAAGCAGCTGGTGCTCAAGGCGATCAAGGAGATCGAGCTCGACTACCAGATGCGCAAGATCGCCGAGCGCGACTACCGGGAGATGGTCGAGCGGTACCGCACGCGCGCCCTGCGCGTGATGACCGAGATCGAGGCCGGCGACGACTACCGGTCGCTGATCGAGAAGGAGCTGGCGATGCGGCTCAAGCTGGACGGGGGGCGCCCGGCCGGCGCGGCGCCCGCGGTGGCACCCACCTCCACCTGCCCGGCCTGCTCGACGGTGAACGACGAGGATGCACAGTTCTGCAAAAAATGCGGCGTGAAGCTCTCAGCGGCCTAGCCGCGCTGGCGGCGTTCGCCGCCCTGGTCCCGTTCGCGGCTGCCCAGCCCATGATGATGGGCGGCGGCGGCGGCATGCCCAACCTGCGCGAGGTGGTGGGGCGACCGTTGCCGGACAGCGGAATGCCGACGGGCACGGTCAGCGTGCGCGTGGCGCGCCAGATGCCGTCGAACGGCGTGGCCGGCGCCGAGGTCAGCGCCGTCATCAAGAACGCGGGCGGCGACCTGCGCAAGCGGAGCGAGAAGACCGACTCCGACGGGCGCGCGATGTTCGAGGGGATGAACCCGGGAGACGAGTTCCACGCCGAGGTGGCCGTCGACGGCGAGCACCTCGAGAGCCAGACGTTCACCATGCCGCCGGTCGGCGGCCTCCGCACGATGCTCATCGCCGGGCTGGGGGCGGGGGGCGGCCCGCCCGCGGCCGCCGGCGCCGCGCCCGCGGGCGGCCAGGGCGAGCAAGCTGACGACGCGGGGCGGTTCTCGCTCGGCGCCACCGCCGGCGTGGCGGTCGCCGAGGCCACCCTGCCGACGGGACGTCTCGAGGTCCACCTCTTCGACGAGAGCGGGGCGGTCATCCCCAACCGACCGGTCCTGCTCGGCATGGTCGACAAGCAGAACAAGATCGAGGTCCGCAAGGCGCAGAGCGACGCGGCCGGCGTGGCGCGCTTCGCCGACCTGCCCCGCGGCGACGGGACGGGCTACGCGGCCGTCCTCGAGTGGCACGGGATGCGCCTCGGCACCGCGCCCTTCCCGATGCCCGAGACGGGCGGCGCGCGCGCCGAGATCCGGGCGCTGGGCCGCACCGCGGACCCGTCGGTGATGACGATCGGGCAGGGGGGCCGCGTCATCATCCAGATGCACGAGGACAACCTGCAGTTCCTGGAGATGTTCCCGCTGGAGAACGCCTCGGACAAGATGTTCGACCCCGGGCCGGGCGCGCTCGAGATCCCGCTGCCGCAGGGTTTCGTGGGCGCCGAGGCGCAGGAGAACGAGCGCAAGATCGACGTGCGCCAGAACCACGGGATGGCGGTGCACGGCATCTTCGCCCCCCAGCAGTCGATCGTGGGGTCGACCTCCAAGAACGCCGGCAACGAGGTGGTGTTCGGGTTCGTGCTCCCCTACCATGGGGACACGCGCGCGTTCTCCCAGCCGATGCCGAACGGGATCGGGCCCTTCACCTTGATCACCGAGCAGATCCCGGGACTGACGGTCACCGGACCGGGGATCGGCGAGCGCCAGGAGCGCCAGCTCAACGGCCGCAAGTACTGGGTCATGCCGGGCGGCGAGATCCCCCGCGGCGGCGTCCTCGAGTTCACGCTCGACGGGCTCCCCTCGACCAGCGCCGCCGGACGGAACGTGGCGGGCGTGCTGGCGCTGCTGCTGGTTCTGGGCGCGATCGTGTTCGGTCGGGGCGGCGCGGGACGCCAGGGCGGCGAGGGGGCGCGGGCGGGCGACGGTCCGGCGCGCGCGCAGCTCGTCGACCAGCGCGAGGCGGCCTTCGCCGATCTGGTGGCGCTGGAGCGCAAGGCCCGCGAGGGGGGCGGGGCGGCCCCGACCGACCGGCGCAAGCAGCTGGTCGCCAGGCTGGAGCAGATCTACCGCGACCTGGCGGCGCTGGACGAACACCAGCCCGCATGACCGGCCAGGGCGCGGCGGCCTTGCGGTTGTCGAAGGTCGGCAAGATCTACGGCGGCCGGCGGGCGCTGGCCGACGTGAGCACCACCTTCGAGCCCGGGCGCATCGCCGCCGTGCTGGGCCCCAACGGCGCCGGCAAGAGCACGCTGCTGGCCATTCTCTCCACGCTGATCGCGCCCTCCACGGGCGACGTCCGCTGGGGAGACGCCCTCCTCGGGCGCGGCTCGTCGCTGCGCGCGCGCATCGGCTACGTGGGGCACGAGCCCGGCATCTATGGCGACCTGACGGCCGCCGAGAACCTGACGTTGTTCGCCTCGCTCCACGGCGTGAGCGATCCTGCCGGGCGCGCCGCGGCGCTGCTCTCGCGGGTGGGCCTCGGCGACGTGGCGCGGGACGCGGCGGCCCGCACCTTCTCGCGCGGGATGCTGCAGCGGCTGGCGCTGGCGCGCGCGCTGGCCCATGACCCGGCGCTGCTGCTGTTCGACGAGCCGGCGTCGGCGCTCGACCCGGCCGGCGCCGACTGGCTCTCGCGCGAGCTCGCCGCCGAGCGCGACGGCGGCCGCGTCGTCGTCCTGGTGACCCACGATCTGTCGGCGGCGGCGGTCGCCGACCAGCTGGTCATCTTGCGGCGCGGGCGCGTGGTGTTCGACGAGACGCGCCCGGGCGGGTTCGGCGCCGAGGCGGTGCGCAGCAGCTACGAGGCCAAGACCCGAGAACAGACGCGGGACAAGCCGCGAGAGTCGCCTCGTGGCTGACGCGGGCGGGGCGCGGCCGGCGGGGTTCCTGCGCCAGGCGCTGCGGATCGCCGCCAAGGATCTGGCGATCGAGTGGCGCAGCAAGGAGGTGCTGGCGACGATGACCTTCCTGGCGGTCGTCGTGGTGCTGATCTTCAGCTTCGCCTTCGTCATCGAGGGGACGCGCCCGCCGGCCGCGGTGGTGTCCGGCATCGTCTGGGTCGCGCTGGTGGTGTCGGGGACCGTGGGTCTCGGCCGCACGTTCGACCGCGAGCGCGACGGCGAGGCGATCCGCTCGCTGTTGCTGACGCCGGCGCCGCGCGCCGCGATCTACCTCGGCAAGCTGCTGGCCACGGTGGCGCTGATGGCGCTCACCGAGGTGGTGCTGACCGGCCTCAGCGGCGTTCTGTTCGCCGCCTCACTGGGCGACGTGATCGGCCGGGTGGCGCTGCTGCTGGCGCTGGGGACCGTCGGCTTCGCCGCCGCGGGCTGCATCTTCTCGGCCGCGCTCCTGCGCGCGCGCGGCCGCGACGCGCTGCTCGCCACGCTGCTCTACCCGATCATCGTCCCCATCGTCATCGCCGGCGCCCGGGGCACGAGCCAGCTCATCGACCCCATCTCCCCCGACTTCGACGGCGCCCGCTTCTGGACGCAGTTCCTGTTCGCCCTCGACGTCCTGTTCGTGACCGCGGGGTTGTGGGCGTTCGAGCCGATCGTCAGCGGCGACTGACGATCCGCCTTCCGGATCGGGCCGGGTTGCGTGTTAGACCCGTCGGCGGATGACCGACGCGGAGGTGGCGCAGGCGTACAGGGACCACGCGGGCGCGGTCTACGCCAGGGGGGCGCGCATCCTCCGCGACCGGGAGGCGGCGCGCGACGTGACGCAGGAGGTGTTCGTCCGCTGCTTCGGGCGGGGGCCCGACCTGCGGAGCCAGCGCGAGCTTCTGGCCTGGCTCTATCGCGTCACCACCAACCTCTGCCTGAACGCCATCCGCAACCGGAAGCTGCGCGGCCGCGCCGACCGGGACGCGGCCCACTTCGCGCCGGCGGCCGCCGCGCCGGAGGGGCCCGCGCGCCGCGGCCTGTGGGATCTCCTGGCCGGCCTCGATGACCGGACCCAGGCCATCGTCATCTACGTGCACCTCGACGGGATGACCCAGGCCGAGGCGGCGGAGGTGGCGGGGGTCTCCGACCGCACGGTGCGCAACTGCCTGGCCCGCTTCGAGGCGCGGGCCCGCGCGCGGCTCGGCGTGGAGGCGGAGCCGATCCTCGCAAAGGAGCTGTCATGAACGGGTGCCCTTCGGAGTTCGCGCTCGATCAACGCCAGCTGCAGGGCGGGGCCGATCCGGCCCTCGCCCTCCACCTGGACGCCTGCGCGTCATGTCAGGCGCGGCTCGCCGCCCGGAGGGCCAGCGTGGCCGAGTTCGAGCAGACGCTGGCGGCGCCGACCTGGACCAGGATCGAGGCCGAGCGGCGCGCGCGCCGCCGCGCGCCGCGGTTCGCGCGGTTGTTCTCCTGGGCGGCGCTGGGCGCCGCCGCTGCCTCGGTGCTCTACGTCGCCGTTCCCTACCGCAGATCTGCCGTCTCCACGCTCACGCCGAAAGGGAGCGCGCTGGCCCAGGTGGTCTGCCGCCGCGGAGGGCAGACGTTCGTCGTGGGGCCGGGCGCGGAGGTGGCGCCCGGCGACGCCCTCCGCTTCCTGCCGCTGCCCGTCTGGCCCCAGGCCCGCTACATCCAGGTGGGGAGCGTGGACGGGACGGGCGCCTACGTTCCGTTCTATCCCGCTGCCGCCGCCGAGAGCGTCGCGCTCCCGCCGCGCGGGGCGGCGCTCGAGGGGAGCATCCAGCTGGACGACGCGCCGGGGCCGGAGCGGCTGTTCTTCGTGCTGTCGGCCGTGCCGCTCTCCACCCGGGAGGTCGCCCAGGCTGCCCTGGCCCACGTCGGGGCCGGGGACCGGGTGCAGCGAATCGCGGGCCGCGAGGTCGTCACCGGCTGGGTGGTCCTGCCCAAGCGCCGGGGCGGGGCGCCGGCGTCGCCGTGATCGGGCCGCTCGCGCTGGTCTTGCTCGCCGCTCAGCTCGGCGCCGCGCCGGCGGGCGCCCGGGTGGCGATCGTCGCCTCGGCCCGCGCCGCGGACGGGCAGCCACTGCTCCGCTACGCCGAGCGCGACGCCGACCGGATGGAGGGGGTGCTGCGCGATCTCGGCGGCTTCGATCGCGTCGAGCGGCTGCGCGATCCCCGCCCGCAGGCGATCCGCGCGGCGCTCGATCGGGTCGAGCAGGCGGCGGCGGCCGACCCGGCGCTGCAGCTGGTCTTCTACTACTCGGGGCACGCCGACGAGGGGGGCCTGCTCATCGGCAGCGAGCGGTTCGCCTTCGACGAGCTGCGGTCGCGGCTCGAGCGCTCGCGCGCGGCGGTTCGGGTCGCGCTGGTCGACGCCTGCTACGCGGGGACGATGGTGCAGGCGAAGGGCGGGAAGCCGGCGCCCGGGTATGCGCTCGACGTGGCGGCGCCGACGCTGGTGCGCGGCGCGGCGATCATCGCCGCCGGCACGGCCAGCGAGCTGGCGCAGGAATCGGGCGACATCGAGGGGGCGTATTTCACCCATCACCTCCTGTCGGCGCTGCGGGGGGCGGGCGACCGCGACGGCGACGGCGTGGTCACGCTGGCCGAGACGTACCAGTACGCCTACAGCCACACGCTGGCCGCGACGCTGCCGAGCGTGTTCGGTCCCCAGCACCCGTCGTACGACGTCCGGCTGGCGGGGACCGGGGAGCTGCCCCTGACGCGCCTCGGCCGCGGGCGCCAGGCGTTGACCTTCCCGCCGGCGTCGGGTCGGACCTATCTGGTGAGCACCAGCGGCGACGACATCGTCGCCGAGGTGGCCGCGCAGCCGCAGGGACGCGTGCGCCTGGTCCTGCCGGCGGGGCGCTATCGGATCGCGGCCCGCCAGGATGGCCGGGCCTGGCTGGCCGAGGTCGCGCTGCGGGCCGAGGGCGGGGACGTGGCCGTCGAGACCTCCGGCTTCCGCGAGGTGCCTCCCGAGCTGGCCTTCGCCAAGGGGGGCCGCCCGCCGTTGCGCGACGAGCTGGCGGTCGATCTGGCGATCACCGGGCTCGGGCCGGGGGCCATCAACGGCACGCTGGAGGTGGGCGCGGGGTACTTCCGCCGCACGCCCTGGCTGACGATCGGGCCGCACCTCAGCTTCGGCGAGCACGACGGGGAGATCTCCGGGCTGCCCTACACGCTGCGGCGCTGGACGCCCAGCCTGTTCGCGCTGCGGCGGATCGCGCTGGGGGCCTCGGAGATCGCGCTGGGGCTGTCGGCCGGGATGGCCTTCATCCAGGAGCGCGCCGACGTCGATCCCCCGCGTTCGGAGTGGGCCCCGACCGCCTCGGCGCTGCTGGGGATCGATCTGCCGATCACGCGCTCGGTGGCGGTGCGGGTGCTGTGGAGCGCGGGCGGCGCGGTTTTGCGGGTCAACGAGCAGCTGCGACTGACGCCGGAGATCGGCGCCAGCCTCGGTCCGGTGCTCCGGCGATGAGGCGCCGCTTCCGGATCCGCTCGCGCCGCGGGTTTCATCAGCACGAGGACGGACGATGAAGACCAAGCTTCTCGGGGCTCTCCTGCTGGTCGTCACCGCGGTCGGGTGCGGCAACCTGAACGACAACCTGGGGACGGCCATCTACGTCCGCTACACGCCGGACGGCCGGCTGGTGGTGTTCGGCGGCGATCGGGTCGACGTCTACAGCCCGGACCTCTCGACGCTGGAGGCGCGGATTCCAGCCCCCGCTCCGTCCACCGCGACCTGGCCCTACACCGACGTGTTCTCCCTGTCAGATGACGGAAACGTGGCCGTGGTCGTGCACCCGAACCAGACCCACAACCACGCCGAGCTCTACAGCCTGACCACGTTCCAGAAGACGCTGGTCGATCTGGGGCCGTTGCCTGATGCCTCGCAGCCCAATCTGATGTACGACGACCAGCCCGACGACGTCGCGCTCTCGCCGCAGGGCGATTTGCTCTTCGTCATGGGCGGCCTCCACAGCACCACCAGCCTCATGCAGATGTTCGACACCTCGACGGGGCAGAACCTCTGGACCACGGACTGGGAGATCACGCCGGTGTTCTCGCCGGACGGGAGCAGAATGTACGCGATCGGTGGCGCCTGGGATTCCTCCAGCCTGCAGGGGTTCGACGCGCGCACCGGGGCCGTCACCTTGGACGCCACGACGGCGAGCTGGCTCGGCCGGATCGGGATGATGGCCGACCCGAGCACCGTCGTCGCGTTGACCACCGCGGTGTCGGAGCTCTCCTGCGGCTCGACGATCAGCCCCTGCTCGCCACAGATCACTTCCTACTCGACGGTTGACGGCAGCGCGACGGCCCAGCTTGCGCTGCAGGCGAACACCATCGCCAGCGAGACCGTCTTCCGCTGCTCGAGCGCGGCCGGTCTCTGCGCCGTCGGTGTCGCCGTGTACGATCCGGTGTCGTCCTACGGACCGATCGGGTGGGAGGTGCAGGTCTGGTCGATGGCCGGGACCTTCCTGCAGTCGGTCGAGACGGCGTTCAACGACGTCTCGATCTCGCCCGACGGGCAGTTCCTGGCCGTCGCGCAAGGCAGCAAGCTGAACAACGGCGACGCCGTCGTCTACCGGATCAGCGACGGCTCGCTCGTGCGGACGCTCCACTACGGCGGCAGCGGCCCGCTCTAGCGCCGGCCGGCGGCGCCGATCATCGTGGCCAGGCGCGCGAGCGCGCCGTCGATGCTCTCCTGGGACGGGCCGAAGGAGAAGCGGACGTGGCGGCGGAAGCGAGAGGCGCGCTGGTGGCGCCGCTTGCCCGGGTTGACGTCGAAGAACTCGCCCGGGACGACGATGACCTGGTGGTCGAGCGCGGCGCGGAAGAAGCCCATGCCGTCGTCGAGCGGCGGGGGCAGCCGGTCGACGCGTCCCCAGACGTAGAACGTCCCGTCGGGCGCGCGATCGGTGCCGATCCCCA
>Ga0209060_10003815_pt1 | contig 12259 bp, 12 predicted proteins | sample Coa_R1_8_FD_187155 | JGI IMG/M metagenome (GOLD analysis project Ga0209060, IMG submission 187155) | Surface soil microbial communities from Centralia Pennsylvania, which are recovering from an underground coalmine fire - Coalmine... | ecosystem: Environmental > Terrestrial > Soil >...
ACCCGTTCATGACCTGGGACAACACGCCTATCGAGGAATTCAACAAGCTCTTCGAGACCAATGTGCGCGGGACCTGGGTGGTCTGCACCGAAGGCGCACGCCAGATGGTGGCGGAAGGCCATGGCGGGGCGATCGTCGTGACCAGCTCGATCTCGGCCCATGTGGGTGCTCCGACGCAAGTCGCCTATTGCGGCACCAAGGGCGCCATCAGCATGCTGGCCAAGGCGTTGGGCTCGGTGCTGGGCAAGCATGGGATCCGCGTCAATGCCATCGAGCCCGGCGCCATCGACACGCCCATGGCCGCCGGACTGTTCGAGCAACCGGATGTTCTGAAATACTACCTTGAGCGCATCGCGCTCGGGCGCGTCGGCAAGCCTTCGGAGATCGCCTCCGTCGTATCATTCCTGCTGTCGGACGACGCCAGCTATGTGACCTCGGCGGCCCTGCTCGTGGATGCCGGCTTCATCGTCAACGCCGAGCTCTAGCCAGCCGGCGATTTATCCGACTGAGATCCTGACTGTGCCTTCGATGGCGCGGTTGGGTTCGAGCACGCGCACGCCATGGCTGGGCACGCCGGCTTCCATCCGGTTGAAGCCGTCGTTGGTGTTGCTCACCGGCTCGACGCAGACATAGGGGTAGTCCCAGGCGCTGTAGATCTGCATCTTGTCGAGCACGCCGTCGGCCTCGATGACCGTGCGATGGCCGTCGGGGGCGATCACCTCGGCATGCCCGTCCCAACCTTCGAACAGCCGGTCGATCACCATTTTCGAGACGTCGGGGCCTGCCGCGAAGTCCAATTCTTCCGGCAAAGGCTGACAGCCGAGTTCGAGCGCTTCCGGTCCGTCCGGCGGCCAGACTCCGATGGAAAAGAATTTCAGGCGCGTTCCCGGCGGCTTCGGGAAGTAAGGATGGATGCCCAGCCCTGCCGGCATCGGCCGGTGATCCAGCGAGGTGACGCGAAGGCGTATCGCCAGCCCGGCATCGGAGAGCGCGTAACCCACCTCGCCGCGGAAGCGGAAGGGAAACGTGCCCGGCGTGGGCTCATGGATCATCTCGAGATCGAGGGCTGCCTTGCCTTGCCGGCGAATCCCGAATGCCCTGACGAAGGCCTCGCCATGGGTCATGGTCGGCTCTTCACGGATGTTCCGGCCGAGCGGGTATCTGACGCCGCCGAAATTGAATCCGCCATAGGGGAAGTCGCGTCCGAACAGCGGCCCCGAATAGGGCATCAGCGGAAAGCCGGCGAATCCGTAGACCAACGGCTTCGCGACGACGGAGTCCGGTGTCGGCCGCAGCAGATCCCGCCCGCCATGGCGGAAGGTCACCATCCGCGCGCCGAATCCGGGCGCGACGGCCAGGACATAGGGGCCGTGCTCCAACACGACCAGCGGTCCCGTCTCGGCAGGCTGCAGGAAGTTGTGGCGCATCAGTCGGGCAACCGGATGGTGCCGTCGATGATCAGGCTCGCTTCGCCGGCGATGACTACGGTATCGCCTTTGTCCTCGCACCACAGGTCGCCGCCGCGGGGGGAAAGCTGACGGCTGTGAATCTTCGTTTTGCCCATTTTCTCCGCCCAATAGGGAACGATGATGCGATGCGCGGTGCCGCAAACCGGATCCTCCGGCAGGCCGACCTTGGGCGCGAAGACGCGGATGACGATGTCGGCCGCCTCGCCGCCCGGCGCAGTGGCAATGACCGCTGTGCGATCGAAGGCCGACACCCGCGCCAAGTCCGGCCGTATTTTGGCGATGACCGCGGCATCTTCGAAGATCGCGACGTAGCCGAACGGGGCCACCCAGGTCTCCCGTGGGCGGGCGCCGAGCGCCGCCTCCATGTCTGCGATGCGATCGACGCGGGTTTCCGGCATGGTCGGGAAGTCGATGCAGATGCGCTCGCCCTCGACGCGGGCCTCCCGGCTGTCGCCATTTGGCAGATGAAAAGTGACCGCCTGCCGTAGAGGACCCTTCGCGGCATCAACGCCGTCGCGAAGCGCGACATGGGCGGCCGCCAGGGTCGCATGACCGGCCCCGCCATGAGGGCCCTCGGCGGTGAAGAACCGCAGCGGCGTGTCCGCGCCGGAGGATTCGCCGACCACCGCGACCACGTCGGCTCGCAGGATCCTGCATGCGGTCGCCAAGGCCCGGTCGGACGCGCCGCCCGCCCCGCTCAGCACGAAGGCGGGATTGCCGCGCAGCGGGTCGGTCGCGAAGGTGACGACCTGGTAGAGATTGGCGCGCACAGAAATCAAGCCGTCAGCGGCTTATAGGCGACCACCTTCATCTCGACCTTGCAAGGGAACATGAATCGCATGGGAAAGATCGTGCGAACCGGCGGGTCGACCTTGAAATAGGTCTTGTAGATCGCGTTGAAGCGGACGAAATCCCGGGGGTCGGTCAACCAGCATTCGCTGCTGATGACGTCGTCGAGCGTGCAATCCGCCACGGCCAGCGCCGCCTTGATGAAATCGAAGGTTTTGTGAACCTGCTCCTCGAAGGGCATGGTGTGGTTGCCGGTGCCGTCGTCGAGGATGTTGCCCGCTTCGTCGTAGGTGATATCGAGCGGATTGAAGATCCACGCGCCGAAGGCCGAGGTGTAGACGAAATCGCCGGCCCTGATCGCCTTCGAAATCGGCACCGCATGATCGATTGGAAACGCCTTCTTCATCGCGTGATCTCCCTAATAGCGCGCCCTGATGGACCAGATATCGATGACCTCGTCCCCGCGCACCACGTGAAAGGCGCCATAGAGATTGACGGTCGGATCGCAATGAGAGGTGAGGAACTCCACGGTCGCGCCCAGCGCGGGCCCGCGGTCTCCCTCGAAATCGAGCGCACCATGTTCGTCGCCCATGAAGCGGAAGCTGGCGCCGGGCGGCGCGCCGCGGACCGCTTGGGGCTTGCCGCTATCGGCGGCGAAGGCCTTCCAGCCGGCGTTCACCACCGCCCTTCCCGGCTTGTTCGCCGACACCACGCTCGCGGCCACGAACAGGGAGGGGACGAAGGGATTGTCGTTTTCCGAAATGCTGATCGCCCCGTAGCAGGAATCCATGAACAGATAGGAGCCCGGCTGGATTTCCGTGAACAGGCCGGTCGCGGCGTCGATGCGATGGCTGCCCGTGCCGCCGCCGCTGACGATCGCCGGCGGCAGGCCGGCCGAGGTCAGCGCGGCGACGACCGCCCGCACCCGGTCGGCCTGGATGCCGATGAGCCGGGAGCGTTCGGCAAAGGGCGTGACATGCTGAAGATTGCCCCAATAGGCCTGCATGCCGACATAGCTCAGGGTCGGCGCCGCGGCAATCTGCTGTGCCAGCGCGACCGCGTCGGCGATTTCCAGGCAGCCGGTCCGGCCCATGCCGACGTCGACATCGACGAGGACTTTCAACGGCCACCCGGCTGCCCCGGCCAAACGTGAGAGCTGGGCGACGGAAGCCGGATGATCGGCCACCACCGCGATATCGGCGCCGCGCAGAAGCAGCCGGCCGAGGCGCTCCAGCGCATTGTCGGAGGTGAGCGGTGCGGTGACCAGAATGCCGCCGATCCCGCCGAGCGCCATCGCTTCGGCCTCGCCGATGGTGGCGCAGGAAACCCCGGCCGCGCCCTCGGCCATGATCCGCTGGGCGATCTCGACGCATTTGTGCGCCTTTGCATGGGGGCGCAGCTTCACGCCCAGCGCCGCGGCGCTGTCGCGCATCAAGGCGATGTTGCGATCGAGGATATCGATGTCGACCACCAGCGCCGGCGTGGGAACCTCGGACCGGCGCATCAAAGCCCCGCCTCCGGAGACCTCGGGCAATCCTCTGGAGGGATGGCAAATCCGACCATATCCGGCAGTTACCCTCCCCCCGACGGCCAGTTCCATGGCGTTCCGGGAGTTAACTTGATCGGGTACGGTGGGTCAAGTATGAATAGGATGAATACCTATTGACAGTTTATTCCTGGTTCCGGCGAATTGTCGCGCTGCCGCGCAGCATCGCGAAAAGGAGGTTGTTGCCCCTGGTGATGCCCATCATTTTGAGGAACCGCAACGGAGACTCCCATGTCCACGATGCCTCTTGGCCGACGCAAGCGCGCCGACGAGATCGCCGAGCACATTGAGCGCGCGATATCGACCGGCGAGTTCAAGGAGGGCGGCTCGCTGCCCTCCGAGAAGGAGCTGTCGGAGCGCTTCGGGGTAGGCCGCCCCTCGGTGAGGCAGGCGCTGTTCATCTTGCAGCAGCAGGGCCTGGTGGAGATCACCAGCGGAGCGCGGGCAAGCGTGACCGCGCCCTCGGGAAAATTCCTCACCGGCCAGCTGGCAAGCCTGATCCGGCGCATGGCTTCGACCGGCCAGGGCCACGAACACATGGAGCAGACCCGCCTGCTGTTCGAGGCCGGGGTCGCCTGGCAGGCGGCCCGGGTCGCCACCGACGAGGATATCCTGCGCCTGAAGGCGGCGCTCGACGCCAACGCTGCCGCCATCGGCAATACGGGAGTCTTCGTACGCACCGATGTGGCCTTCCACTACGAACTCACGGTGATCTCGCGCAATCCGGTGTTCACAGGCGTTCACGACGCCCTGGTCGGATGGCTGATCGATCAGCGGACGACGACGATCCACATGCCCGACGCGGATAAGCTCTCGATTCGCGATCACACCGCGATCTACGAAGCCGTGGCGGCGCGCGATCCGATGCGCGCCTTCCATGAAATGACCAGCCATTTGCGCCTGATCAGCGAGCTCTATCGCGAATCCAAGCGCCTGTCGGACGAGATCCTGCGTCAGGTCGCGCGCGACGTTGCCAGCCGGATCGAGCGCGAAAGGGAATCCATGTGGGCGGCGGGCTCCGGGGCCGGCGGCGGGCAAGGCAAGCCGGCGGAAATCGCGACCGGCAAGAGCAAGACGATCCGGAAGACCGAAGACGCGTGACGGCCCGCGGGCCCGACGCCGGAGCGCCGGGCGGCTCGCGACCAGCGGAGTTGACAGGGGGAGGCAGACGATGAAGACGGTGGTTCTCGGCGCGGGCGTGGTCGGCACGGCCACGGCCTGGTATCTCCGGAAATCCGGCCACGACGTAGTGCTGATCGAGCGCCAGGCGGAAGCGGCCATGGAAACCAGCTGGGGAAACGGCGGCATCATCCATGCCAGCGAGGTCGAGCCCTGGTCCCAGCCGGGCATGCCCACGAAGATCATCAAATGGCTCGGCCAGGAGAATGCGCCCATGCTCCTGCGCTACGGCGCCATACCGCATATCATCCGCTGGGGCATCGATTTCGCCCGCAACTGCACGCCCGAGAGGTTCCGCGCCAACGCCCTGTCGAACCTCCATCTGGCGCTCCACTCGCTGAAATCCCTGCAGGAAATCGGCGCCGAAACCGGCATCGCCTACGACCGCGCCACCCGCGGCGTGATGAAGATCTACCGGTCCCGGGAAGCGCTGGACAACGCCCAGCGCTCCACCGACTACCTGGCCCAGCACGGATTGCTCTACGAGCGCGTCACCCCCGACCGCTGCGTCGAGCTTGAGCCCGCCTTGCGGGAAACCAAGCCCACCCTCGCCGGCGCGCTCTATTTCGCCCGGGACGAGGTGGGCGACTCCAACAAGTTCGCACAAGGCCTTGCCGCGGCCGCGGCGGTGAGCGGCGTGCAGTGCCGGTTCAACGAGACGATCCGAAAGATCGAGACCGCCAGCGGCCGCGTCCAGGCGGTCGTCACCGACAAGGGACGGATTCCGGCCGATACGGTCGTGGTGGCGCTCGGCAGCTTCACGGCGCCGATGCTGGCCCAGAACGGCATCCGCGTGCCGATCTACCCGGTGAAGGGCGTCTCGATCACGTTCAAGCGCGAAGGCTGGAACGGCGCCCCGGTCGTGCCCATCATCGACGACAGCAAGCTCTTCGGCATCGTGCCGATCGGCGAGCGCATGCGCGTGTCCGGCTCGGCCGAGATCACCGGTTACGACGCGACCCCGGCGCTGGCGCGGGCCCAGGCCATCATCGCCAACGCGAGCTCCACCTTCCCGGAATTGCCGCGCCATTTCGACATCACGAAATCGCGGGTCTGGGCTGGCCTACGGCCTGTCAGTCCCTCAGGCACCCCAATCATCGGCGAAACCCGCATCCGGGGCCTCTGGATCAATTCCGGCCACGGCCACCTCGGCTGGACCCTGTCCTGCGGCTCCGGCCGGCTCGCCGCCGATCTCATCAATGGGCGCGACCCCGGAATCCCGCTGCCGCCGCCCCAGGGCGTGGTTGCCGCGCGGGCGTCCTAGGAGAATTCGCCGCTCGTCCAAGGGACTTGGCAAAGCGCATGTTTGCCAACTGGCGCCAATAACCGGACCGAAGGGGAAGTAGCATGAGCACCGCGATCGTCACCGGCGCCGGCACGGGAATCGGCGCCGCCGCCGCAAAGAGGCTTGCCGCCGCCGGTTGGAATGTAGCCCTGGTCGGCCGTCGCGCCGAACTGATCGACAAAGTCGCGGCCGACATCGAGACCGCTGGCGGCCGGGCCTTGCCGTTGCGCTTCGACCTCGGTCATGCCGACGCCGCCAAGGCTGTCGTGGGCCGGACCATCGACAAGTTCGGCGATGTCGACGCCCTGGTGAACAACGCCGCGGTGATCAAGGTCTTGCCCCTCGCGGACTACACGACGGACATACTCGACGAGCATTGGACGGTGAACATCCGCGCGCCGTTCCTGTTGATTCAGGCGGCGCTTCCCCATTTGCAGAAGCACGGCGGCTCGGTCGTCAACATATCGTCCTCATCGGGAACGCTGCTTCGTCCGGGCCAGTCGGTTTATGGAATGACCAAGGCGGCGCTGGAATACATCACGCGATCGCTGGCGGGCGAGCTGGCGCAGCATAAGATTCGCATCAACGCCCTGGCCTTGGGACCCGTCGACACGCCGATCCACAAGACCTGGGCCACGGATCTCGAAGCGGCCTATGTCTGGCTGGCCGGCCAGGTTCCCCTTGGACGGATCGCCACGGCCGACGAAATCGCCAGATGGATCGAAATCCTGGTTTCGCCCGACTCGAGCTGGATGACCGGCGCGGTGATACCGCTGGACGGCGGCCAGGTATTGGATATCGCCTGAACCTAGCCGCGACTGCGTATCCGGGAGCAAGACCGGGGCAGCTTGGATCAAGCTGCCCCGGGTATCCCGCTCCAAATGATCGAATCAGGCTTTACTCGTAGGTATCGACTTCGAACGACCGGAACCCGTGGTCGATATTGGTATTGCCGACGCCGAAATTGCACCCAATCCCGGGGCTGCCCGACTTGATCTTGTCGTCGACGACAGAGATCGACTTTACGCCGTTGACGTAGCCGGTGATGACATTGCCGACGACCGATGCCTCGATGAGATCGCCGTCGCCGACGCCGTATTGCCGTCCGACCAGCTTCGCGAGCGAAGTGAAATCACCGACCCGGCCGTTCCACCGGACGATCTCGGCATAGCCCTCGTCGGTTCTCAGGCAACGCCAGAACACCTCGTACCCGTTGCAGGACCGAGGCGACATGTTGTGCCGGAGACGGATCTGCACTTCCTGGAAATACTTGTCCGTCTGGTTCCGGCTGAACACCCGGGCCTTGCCGTACTGATCCGGGCCCCACTTGCCGGCGAGGACCGCGGTCGGATCGTCGTAGTCGCCCACGGGCGCGCCTTCGATACCCGCGCCGAGAGCCGCCTGTTCGGCCCGACGTTCGGCAGTCTGGTTGCGCGAGACCTCGCCAAAGGCGACGCCGTCGCGCACCAGGATGTCGCACCAATCGATGCCGTCCTTGCGTCCGTTGAGCCAGAGACCGCCTTCGGAAATCGGAGTCTCGTTGCGTTTGAACTCCGTTTTGTAGGATCTCACCGGCGGCTTCTTGGGCAGCTCCATCATCGGACTGCTTCCTTCCGCGCTTGTTTCCTCGCAACGCTCACAGCGGTCGTCCCGCCGCTTCCTCGGCGGCCGTTTCCTCGCGTTCGGCGACGACTTCGGCGACCTTGCTGAGCCAGGCCGTGTCGCCGGTCACCTTCTTCCACAGGACGACGGCGATGCCCAAAACCAGCCAGACCCCGGCGACCAGCGGCGTCCAGTTGTTCGGCGCGGCCGGAAACGGCGTGAACGCCGCGTAGACCGAGTAGATGAGAATGAGGCTGGTTCCAATGGGGAACACGAAATGCAGGATCCAGTTGAAGTTTTCGCGTTCCTTCCTCCAGAAATGTACCGTGAGGCCGACGTTCGCCGCGATGTAGACGAAGATCACGCCCAGGACGAGCACAAATCCGAGCAGGAAGATGAAGCAGGCCCAGGTGCCCATCCAGGCCGGGAGGGCGAAGCCAAGGAAAATCGACAGAATCAACTGCGCGGTGACTGCGGCCGTCGGGGTCTTGCGGGTGGGATGAACCTTCCCGAAGACCGCCGGAAGGACCCCGCTGCGGCCCATGCTGTACCACATGCGCGTCGCGACGTTCTGGCAGGCCAGGCTTGCTCCCAAGACCGAAGTAATCATCGCCAGGAGCGTGAGCCACCACAAGCCGCCCCAGACCCGATGCGCGATCACCAGGGCGGGGACCTCCGAGGAGGAGATGAGCTTGGGCAGGTCACTGGTTCCCCAGCCGATCAGCTGGCCCCATTGGGCGATGACCAGCATGATGCCGATGATCAGGATGGAGGCCATGATCGCGTGCGGCACATTGCGACGGGGGTTCTCGGTTTCTTCCGCGAGCGGAACCGCAGCCTCCCAACCAGTCAGGCCTTGCACAGTCAGCACGACCGCGATGAAGACGCCGGAGAAGGTCGCGATGCCTCCGGGGTTGAACGAGGTGGTGAACGGGGCCAGCGAGAACCCGCCTGGTCCGGGATTGGCCAAGCCGGTCAGCCCCAGTGCGAGCACGATCAGGAACTCGGCTGCGCCGACCACGACGATCCATTTGATGGAGATGGACACGCCGGAGTAGCCCGCCCATGTCACCAGGGGAATGCCGATCGCCACGGCGTACCACCAATGGAACCAGGTGATGCCGTAGTTCGACGACAGCTCGTCCTGGAGGATTTGGCCCAGAACCGCGAGCGACGGCCCGGCGACGATCGGCGAGTAGAGGACGAACACCCAGCCGGTGAGGAACCCCATGACGGGTCCGAGCGTGCGGCTGACATAGGTGAAGTACCCGCCCGCCGAGGGAAACTTCTTGGCCAGCTGCATCAGGCAGACGCCAAGCGGGATGACGATCAGTAGGCCGATCAAATAGGCCAGCGGCGCCTGGCCGCCTGCGTTGCCGACCAGGGTCTGGGTGAAGAAGAAAGCGGCAATGGCTGGCGCGATATGCGTGACGTTCTGCATGATCGCGCCGGTAAGCCCGACGGCGCCAGGCTTCAGAGCGGTGACGGCGACATAATCATGGCCTTCCATCTCGACGAAGTCGGTCGAGCCGGACTTTCCGCTGTTGTTGGTCATGGTTTCCCCCACATTGAACGTTCGAGTTTGTCGTTCAGGTCACGGCGCGCGAGGGATCCATTCCCGCGCCGACCGTGCCATCACGCCCTGTACGCAAATCGGTGTATGCAAGCCAGTCCGGCGCGATTCCGACGCCGCCCCCTCCATAACAAGCCTCGGTCAGCCAGCCGTCAATGACGACGACGTCCTCGATCATCGGGTCCCGCTGCCGCCGGCAAGCCGGCGCGGGGCATCTTCGAAGGAGCGCAGACTGGAAATCAGGCCGCCATCGAGCTTCATCAGGTTGACGCCCTCGATCAGCCAGTCATTGCCGGCAGTGTCGGACAGCACCGCGCTGTATTCGTAGCAATGGGCCCCATGTCCCACGAAGCTCGCCCGCACATCGACCTTGAGGCCCGGAAAATCGTAGAAGCTTTTCCGATAGACGGCCGCGACCGCGTCGCGGCCCCGGAAGGCCCCGTCGGGCGTGACGACCAAGGCATCGCTGGTGAAATGCGCCATGAGCTTGTCGAAGTCTCGCGCGCACTCGTCGGCCCAATAGGCCATGATGCGGGCTGTCGCCGCAGAGAAGGCGTCGCGGGCATCGGCGTCGCAGATACCGAGGAGTTCGAGGCGGGGCGAACTATCCGTGATCATCCGGACGGACACTTCAATGATCAGCCTCCCCAAAATGCCGGACGATGCCTTGTGCCGGCGTTTGCGACCGCCTCAGGCACGAATCGTCTCCAGCAGCCAAACCCATGGCATGCCACGAGTTAACTTGATCGACGGTCATGGGTCAAGGATGAATAGGGTACGTACCTATTCACAGTTTATTCTCATGGAGGCGCCGACGCGCCGGTGGAACGCCCATTGGTAGTGGTCGAGCGGCGGGGATGCGCTTGCCGCGGCGATCATGGAAAGGTTGGGTGGAGCCGCGCGGACGCCGCCCGGAGAGCTGGGCGGCAAACCACAAGTGGCCCGGGCCGAAAGCCGCCTCAATCCAGCGGCAGGCCGGCCGCCTTCAGGTCCGCGCGAAGCTTTTCCGGGTTGTCGAACCAATGGGCCTGCATGCCCAGCCTTCGGGCGCTCTCGACGTTCGGCTCGCTGTCGTCGATGAAAAAGCACGCCTCGGCGGCGAGCCCGTAGCGGTCGCAGAGCAGCCGGAAGATGCGCGGGTCGGGCTTCAACACGCGCTCTCGGCCCGAGACGATGGCGCCGTCGAAGGCCGAGAGGAACGGGTAGGCCTCGCTCGCCACGGCGAATTTCTCATGGGAGAAGTTGGTGATGGCATAGGTTCTGACGCCCCTGGCGCGAAGCTCCTCGAGAATCGCGACCGTGCCCTCGATCGCCCCGCCCAAGGTCTCGATCCACCGGCTGTCGAAGGCGCGGATGAGATCCGCCTCGTCGGGAAACAGCGCCACCCGCTCCGCCACGCCTTGGGCGAAGCTCTTGCCGCCGTCCATTTCCTGGTTCCATTCCGGGGCGCAAATGCGGGCGAGGAAATCCTCCCGCTCGGCCTCGTCGGCGATCAGCTTGCGATAGAGGAACCTCGGGTCCCAGCGGATCAGCACATTGCCGACGTCGAATACCGGGACGGGAAGCCGATCGGCCATGGGAATATCTATCGCGGAGGCAGGAAGGCGGGCGCCCATGATGCCTTGCACGCCGGCGCGGAAGCAAGTTGACCCTGGCTGCCCGGCTTCGTTTTTGCAGTCGCAATCCGCCGCCGTCCTGTGGCCTATAGAATCATGAACTGCGACATCCTCATCGTCGGCGCGGGCATCTCGGGTGCTGCCGCCGGCTATTACCTGTCCCGCAGTCGGCGCGTGGTCCTGCTCGAGGGCGAAGCGCAACCCGGCCATCACAGCACCGGCAGGTCGGCCGCGCTTTACGAGCCCAGCCTCGGCAATGCCACGGTGCGCGCCTTCGACATCGCCAGCGGCGGCTTCCTCAAGGCCCCGCCGGCCGGCTTCAGCGCCGCGCCGATCCTGACGCCGCGCGGCGAGCTCACCGTCTGCGAAGAGGCCAACCGGCCGATCTTCGACCAGCTCCTGGCCCTCGACGGCATCGGCGGCAACGAGATCCGGGAAATCGGCATCGACGAGGCGCTGGCGATGATCCCGCTGATTCGCAAAGACGGTCTTCGCTGGGCGGCCTATGAGCCTGGCGTGATGGATATCGACGTGCATGCCTTGCACCAGGGCTTCCTCAAGGGCTTCGCCGCCCGCGGCGGGAAGCTCGCCTGCGACGCCCGCGTGACCGCAGCCGAGCGGCGCGCCGGGGTCTGGCAGGTCCGGGCCGGCGGCGAGCAGTTCTCGGCCCCCATTCTGGTCAATGCCGCCGGCGCCTGGGCGGATCAGGTCGCGGCTCTGGCGGGCGTGACGCCGCTCGGACTTCAACCCAAGCGCCGCACCGCCGCGATCCTGCCGGCGCCCGACGGCGTCGACGTCAGAAGCTGGCCGGTGATGGGCGTGGCGGGCGAGGATGCCTATCTCAATTCCCACGCCGGAAAAATTCTCGCCTCGCCCGGGGACGCCACACCCGTCGAGCCGCAGGATGTCCAGCCGGAGGAACTCGACGTCGCCATCCTGGTCGACTGGGTGGAGCGCCGGACGACCATGACCGTCCGGCGGATCGAGAGGCGCTGGGCGGGGCTTCGCACCTTCGCTCCCGACAACCGCCCGGTCATGGGCGAGGATCCTTCCATGGCCGGCTTCTGGTGGCTTGCAGGACAGGGCGGCTACGGCATCATGATGTCGGAATCCCTGGGCCGTAGCCTCGCCACCCTGATGAACGAGGGCGAGCTTCCGGCCGATGTCCGCGCTCTAGGCGCCACCATCGAGGCCATCGGC